>Ga0307509_10005527_pt1 | contig 17539 bp, 18 predicted proteins | sample 10_EM_MG_FD_202245 | JGI IMG/M metagenome (GOLD analysis project Ga0307509, IMG submission 202245) | Populus trichocarpa ectomycorrhiza microbial communities from riparian zone in the Pacific Northwest, United States - 10_EM | ecosystem: Host-associated > Plants > Roots > Unclassified | place...
TCGCCGCTCCGGACTTCATCGCCTACGACAACAACGGCAAGCCGGTCAATTTTCGCGAGAAGTATCGCAACAAGGTGGTGTTGCTCAATTTCTGGGCGTCGTGGTGCGGCGTGTGCGAGACCGAGAAGCCGCACCTTCGCGAGATGGCGGCGGAGCTCGGCAGCAAGGACTTCGTCGTGGTCGCGCTCGCGTCGGATCGCAACTGGACCGACGTCCTCACGGCGCTCGTCTACGGCCTCAAGCCGAGTGACGGGCTCGACCAGGTCAAGGAGCTCGGCCTCAACGCCGCCGAGCCGATCGCGAAGATCATCAAGTCGCATCCCAAGGAGCGCGAGATGATCCTCAATTACGTGATGGGCAAGCGCGACGAGGCGTTCGCGACCCAGGTCGACAAGGTCGTCAAGGCGATGCCGCCGGTGACGATCGCCGACGCGCTGGCGGCCTACGGTCGCGCGCTGCCCGACGGTGTCCCGTTCGACGTCCTCCTCGACCGGCCCGCCGGCGACGACAACATCGGCGCGATCGCGGCGGCGTGGGGGATCAAGGCGGTGCCGGAGTCGGCGCTGATCGACAAGCAGGGCAACATCCGCCACTACTTCGTCAACAAGCGGGACTGGCAGATGCCGGTGGCCGAGACCTGCCTGCGTTCGGTGATCGACGAGTAGTCATGGCGCGGATCCTGGTGATCGACGACGAGCCGGATGTTGTGCGGCTGATCAGGAAGTCGCTGACGAGTCGTCAGCACGTCGTGCAAAGCGCGCGCGACGGCGCGAGCGCTCTGAAGCTGGCGAAGCAAGAGCAACCCGATGTGATCGTGCTCGACAGCGATCTGCCGAAGATCGACGGCGCCGAGGTCTGCCGCCGCCTGAAGACCGATCCAGCGACGGCGGCGATCCCGATCGTGATGATGACGTCCGACTACATCGATTTTTACGACGTCCAGGCCGAACACGGACCGGACGCGTTTGTTGTCCGCCCGTTCGTGCGCGACGTGCTCGCGAACGTCGTCGAGCGCGCGTTGTTCAAACGCTAGTGAAGACCCCGTTCACGATCCTGAGCGGGTGGCTTGGCGCCGGCAAGACGACGGCGCTCAACCGGATGCTCGCCGCGCGTCACGGCAAGCGGATCGCGGTGCTCGTGAACGAGCTCGGCCGGATCTCGATCGACACCCAGCTGATCGTCAAGGCGGGCGGCGACGTGCTCGAGCTTGCCGGCGGCTGCGTGTGCTGCAAGCTCGACATCAAGAACGACCTGTGGGAGGGCATCACGGAGATCGTCGAGCGCTCGAAGCCGGATCACGTCGTGCTCGAGACCACCGGGATCGCGGAGCCGGCGGCGATCCTCGAGAGCTTGCACGTCCGGCGCGCGGGCGACCCGAAGGACTCGATCGCTGCGAAGCGGGCGGGCGAACAGGCGGCCGCGCGCGAGCGGATCTCGCCGGCGGGCGTGATCTGCGTCGTCGATGCGGAGTCCGGCGCGGCGGCGCTCGCCGAGCGCGAGGAGGCGGCGGCGCAGGCGATGGCGGCGGACCGCGTGTTGATCGCGAAGCTCGATGTCGCCTCGGTCGACGCGGTGCGCGCGACCCACGCCCGACTCGACGCGCTCGCTCCCGCCGCCGAGCGCGCCGCGTTCCCACCCGACGACGCCGGTGCGCTCGCGCTGACCGGGTGGTTGCTCGAGCCGCGGCCGCTTCGCGCGTGGACGACCCGAGAGCACCACGCGCACGATCACGAGGCGGGCCATCACCACGGCAACCAGCTGATCGCGATCACGTTCACGGACACCGCGCCGCTCGTCGGCGAGCGCGTGCTCGCGGTGATCGAGGCGCTCGGCGCACGCCTCGTCCGCGCGAAGGGCTTCGTCCATCTCGCCGGCGAGGCGCGCCGCGGCTTTCTCGAGCGCGCCGGGATCCGCACGTCGCTCGAGCTCCGCGACGACTGGGGTGCTTCACCGCGCCTGAGCGAGCTCGTCTTGATCGGCGACGATCTCGACGAGGCCGCCGTGCGCCGCGCCCTGTGGGCCTGCCGCGCCGCCGGCTGATTGGCGATTCCCGGCACATCTTCCGAGACTGAAGATCGCGAGCGGCGCAGGCGTGCGGCGCAGCTGCCACCCGCGTCTGCTCCGCGATCCTTCCGGTACCTCGATCGCCTCTGGGTGAATTCCTGGCTCTGCGGCCCTCGCGCATCCTCTCGCGGACCTTCTGTTCGACGTGCCGGTGCTGCACCGTGGCGTGAAGCGTGTGCTTCGCTGAGGGGTGAGGAGAGAAGCGCAGAGCCAGGAATTCACACAGAGGCGAGCTGCGTGGCGCATTGTGGCGGGACGGCAACATCGGCTAACTCCGCATCCGCCGGGGATTGCCAACCCGCTGGCACGACGCAAGGCTGATTGGTAGGGAGGTCTCGATGCAGCAAGTCATGTGGCTGGTCTTCCTCGGTGCGTTCGCGGTGTTCTTCGTGGTGGCGAAGCGCGTGGGCGCGACCCGGCGCGGCCGCCCACCTCGCTGGACGAGCAGCGACTCGAGCCTGGGCGCGTCACCGCGGATCGACGACGGCAGCGCGAGCCTGATCGCCGCAACGCTCGCGCAGGACGCGGCGGCGCAGCAGCACGCCCACGACGGGCACGACGCGCACCACGGGCACCACGCACCTCACGGGCATCACGGCCACCACCACCACGACCCGGCCCCGACCGTCGACACGAGCCATCACCACGGCGGCGGCGACGGCGGGCATCACGGCGGTGGCTTCGACGGTGGCGGCGGCCACCACGGTCACTAGTTCCACATCGCCGCGCGGACCTGGGTCAGCGCGGCTTCGCCGGCGACGAGGCCGGCGTCGTCGGCATCGTGGATCGCGAGGCCGATCAGATCGCCGCCCGCGGGCGCGGCACCGAACGCGGCATCGACCGCGATCCATGCGCGGCCGGTCCACGACACGGCCCAGCGGTGGCGGACCAGGCGATCGCCGTCGACGCGCAGCCCGGTGACCACGCGCGTCGGGATCCCGCGACGGCTCGCGAGGGCGGCGTACGCGAGCGCGAACGTCGTGCAATCCCCGGCGGTCGCCGCGTCGGCGTCGTGCGAGCTCGTCGGCGTCGCGCCGAGATCCGGCGTGATCCGCGCGCGCACGCTCGCGACCAGCGATCGGATCTCGCCGGTGCGATCACGGCCCGGGTCTGCGGCGGGCATCGCGCCCGGGAGCTGCGCGCCGAGCTCGACGGCGACGCCGGCGGTCGACACCGACGCGCGTTGACCGGGCAGGGCGGGAAGCACGAGGTCGCCCTCGAGCACGAGGTGATGATGGGTGCGGTGCGCGCCGCTGATCGGCACCGCGGTCGCGGCGACGAGATCGGTCGCGACGAACACCGAGCGCGCCTGCGCCGCGGTGATCCGCAGCGCGATCACGCCCTCGCCGTCGACGACGCGCGCGGGCATTCCGTCGGGCGCGCGATCGATCGTCGCCTCGGCGAGCGGCCCGCCGGCGAGCTCGAGCCGCGCGACCAGGCGGTCCGGCGCGACCGCATCGATCCGGCCGTGGCCGCCGACGAAGTTGCGTGCCGGCAGGAACACGTCGCCGGTGAAGTGACCGTCGCGGCGGACGAGCAACGGCACTAGCTCGGCGGGCACCGCGTCGGTCGCGATCGCCGCACCGTGCCAGCCGCGGTCGTCGCGGTGGACCTCCGCGGTGCGGGTGACGCCACCGGCCGCCTCGCTCCAGCGCACGCGCTCTGCGACGAGCGCGGGGTCGGCGTCGATCGCGATCGTCGTCACGAGCGCGACCTCGGTCTCGCCGCGGAGGAACCGCATCTCCTCGGTCCGCACGAGCGCGACGCCACGCGTCGACCAGGTCTCGCGCTCCGTCGCGGTGCCGACCCGCGCTCCGCCGAGCCAGATCGAGTAGTAGCGCGTCTGATCCGCGTGGACCTCCGGCGCGTCGCGAACGACATCTCGCACGGCGACCGGCTGGGCGGCGCACGCGGTAGCGAGGATGACGACCAGCGCGCGCACTGCAAATTGATCGTAGCGAGTCGACGTGTCGGTTCGCAAACGCCACGGTCGCGGTACGCTAGGGACTTCGCGATGTCCTTATCTACGTGGTTCGTGATCGGTGCGGGGTACACCGGCACGGCGCTCGCCCGCCGGCTGGTCGCCGAGGGTAGCCGCGTGATCGTGACGCGGCGCGATCCGGCGACGGCGACCCAGCTCGCCGGCGAGCTCGGCTGCGAGGGCCGCGCCGTCGACCTCACCCGCGCGACGGAGCCCGCGCCGAGTGGGTCGATCGTCGTGTGCTGCGCCCCGCCCGGCGACGATCCGGCCGCCGAGATCGCGCACCTGGTCGCGCTCGCCGCGACCGCGCATCGCCTCGTCTACGTGTCGTCGACCGGCGTCTATGCCACGGGCGACGGCGCGTGGGTCGACGAGACGTTTCGGCTCGCGCCCGAGACCGCGTCCGGCAAGAAGCGCCTTGCCGCGGAGCGCGCGCTGCCCGACGACGCGGTGGTTCTTCGCGCCGCCGGGATCTACGGACCGGGTCGTGGCCTCGCCGAGCGCCTGCGCGCCGGCACGTACCGGATCATCGGCGACGGCACCGGGCACGTCAGCCGGATCCACGTCGACGATCTCGTCGAGGCGATCGTGCGAGCAGGCACCTCGGCGATCACCGGACCGATCAACTGCGCCGACGACGATCCCGCACCGATCGGCGAGCTCGCCGATGCGGTCGCCGCCGCGCTCGGCGTGCCGCCGGCCGCGCGCGTGCCGCGCAACAAGGTCGATCCGGAGATCGCCGGGATGCTCGCCGCGGATCGCCGGATCGCTAACGGCCGGATGAAGCGCGAGCTCGGCGTCGAGCTCCGCCACCCAACAGCCAGGCCGCACCCAGCACGACCCACATGAGGCCCGCGGGCGCCGGCGACGAGTCACAGCAACCGCCCGGCTTCTTCGGTTCCGGATCGCCGTTGCCGGACGGATCGCTCTCGACGTTCGCGCCGCACGTCGGGCCGGTCGCGGCGAACTGCGCCTTCAGGCTGTCCCACATCTCCTGATCGCAGGTGTCGTACTCGGCCGTGCCGGCGGGACACTTGAGCGGCGCCGGGCCTGCGAGCTCGACGAACCGCCACACCTTGTTGAAGGTCTGCGCGTCGTCGGTCGAGCGGGCGACCGCCTTGAAGTCGGGGCCCCAGTTCGCGCCGCAGCCGACGAGGCTGCCGTCCGGACTCTTGCCGAGGCACGCGAGCTGCGGCGCCGCGGGCATCGGATCGAACGCGACGCCGCCGTTCGTCGAGCGATACGCCGGGCCGCCGATGAACGTCATGCCCGACTGCATCATCGTCGTGACCATCACGCTGTTCGCGTCCTCGATCACGACGTCCTTGATCGGGCCGCCGGCATCGAGCACGTCGGTCCACGTCATCCCCGCGTCGGTCGAGCGATACAGGCGATCGCCAACCGAGTTGTTCGCGCCGACCGAGACCATGTAGACGACATCGGCGTTCGCCGGATCGACCGCGGCGACGAGCACGATCGGCGTCGAGCCGTACTGCACGTTCGCCAGCGGCGACGGCGTCCAGCTCCCGCCGAGGTTGTCGGTGCGGCGGAAGTGGGCGGTCGGCGTCGCGGTCTCGTAGCCGCTGACGTACGCGCGCGCCATGTTGGTCGGCGCGGTCTTCACGGCCTTCCAGAAGATCGTCGCGCTCATCAGGCCGAGCGGCGTGAACGACACGCCGTTATCGTTCGACAGGTAGACCTCGTTCGGCGCACCGCTCTCCGCGGTGCCCACCCAGACGACACCTGTCGGGCCGATGTCGAGCGCGTCGATCCAGATCCCGGCGATCCGGTTCGGCGCGCCGGGTGCGAGCTCGTCGGTCGCGGTGGTGAACGAGCAACCACCATCGCGGCTGACGCGCAGGCCGGTGTACGTCGTCGCGAAGATCGTGCCGTCGGTGCCGATCGCGTACTTCGGATCCCACTCGCCGCCGTAGCCGATGTTCTGCTCGCACACCCAGCTCATCGTGCAGCCGTCGTCGTGGCTGACGAGCAGACCGAACGTGGTCGCGACGTAGAGCGAGTGCGGATCTCCCGGCTTGAAATGGATCCCGTTCGTGAGAGGCGGGCGACCGTTGGCCCATGCGCTCGCACCGAGTCCGAGCAACAGGCCGGCGACGACAACCGAACGCATCGGTGGCGACTATATGCCGAAGCCGCGTTCACGTTTCAGAACATTGCCGCGCGCGAGTTTTTTCGACGAGTTGCGCAAGGCTGCCAACCTTGTCCCGTCGACGGAGTCCAAGGGCCGTGATAACCCCCACGTGCGTGGATCGGGTCTACCTCCTCGCCCCGGCGCTCGTGCTGGCCGCGACGTTCGCGACGGCCTTCGTCGTCTACAGCGTGCTCTGCGTGGCAGGTCATGCGCCGCGGGTCGTCAACGTGAAGCACAACCTCGTGTTCGGGCAGTTCTTCGCGAGCTACCTGGTGTGGCTGCTGCGTCCGCTCGAGCGCCTGCTGACCGGCCGGGTCTCGGCGAACGCGATCACGCTGCTCTCGCTCGGGCTGTGCGCACTCACCGGGCTCGCGATCGCGCTCGGTCACCTGGCCGGGGCGGTCTGGCTCTACGCGTTCGCCGGGATCGCCGACGTGCTCGACGGTCGGCTCGCTCGCCGCTCCGGGACCCAGACGCCCGCGGGTGCGCTGTTCGACTCGGTCTGCGATCGCTGGGGCGAGCTGTTCGTGTTCGCCGGCTACGCGTGGCTGCTCCGCGAGTCGGCGTGGTTGCTCGCCGTGCTCGCCGCGCTCGGCGGCTCGCTGATGGTGAGCTACACGCGGGCGCGCGCCGAGGGCCTCGGGATCGAGCTCGCCGGCGGCGTGATGCAGCGCGCGGAGCGGATCGTCGTCGTCACCGGCGGCACGCTGATCGCGGCGTGGTTCGGCAACGCGATGGCGTCGGAGGCGCTCGCGATGTCGATCCTCGGCGGGACGATGCTCGTGGTCGGCGTCGCGTCGAGTGCGACCGCGCTCGGCCGGTTCGTCGTCGGCTATCGCCGCGCTACGCGATCGACCCGATCGTTGCGATGACCGGTGCGTGATCCGATGCGTCCTGGCCCTTGCGCGCGTCGCGATCGATCGTGACCGCGGTGATCTTCTCGGCGACCGGCGCGGTCGTGAAGATGAAGTCGATCCGCAGGCCCTGGTTCTTGAAGAACGATACGCCGCGATAGTCCCACCACGAGTAGATCTTCCCGGCGGGGTTGTGGGTGCGGAAGACGTCGACGAGGCCGAATGCGAGCACCTCTCCCAGCGCGGTGCGCTCCTCGGGGCTGCAGTGGATCTTGCCCGCCCACTGCTCGGGCGACCACACGTCGAGGTCGTCGCTCGTGACGTTGAAGTCGCCGCACAGGACGAGCGGCGTCGCCGGCGTCGCCGTGCGATCGAGGTACGCGCGCAGCCGGCGGTACCACGCGAGCTTGTACGTGTACTTCTCCGATGCCAGCTCCTGGCCGTTCGGGACGTAGACATCGATCACGCGGACGCCGTCCACCGTCGCGGCGATCACGCGCGCCTCGTCGTCGGGCTCGCCGTCGCCGAACCCGCGCGTCACGTCGGTGATCGGCAGCTTCGACGCGATCGCGACGCCGTTGTAGCTCTTCTGCCCGAACAGGACGACGTCATAGCCGGCGCGCTTCAACGCCTCGCTCGGGAAGCCCGCGTCCTCGGTCTTGGTCTCCTGGAGGCACACGACGTCGGGCTGGGCCTTTGCCAGCCACGCGAGCAAGCGCGGCTCGCGCGCCCGGACCGAGTTGATGTTCCACGTTGCCAGCTTCATCTATCGACCTCGCTTCGCTCGGCAACGAGCTCGAACCTGGTTCGAGCCCGTTGGGCGAACCTACATCCAACCACCCTGCAACTCGAAGGGAATGGCCGGTGTCCATCCGTTGTTAGATCGTCAAACCCGGTCATCCGTGAGGATCCCCATGAAGGCTTCGAACGACTTGTCATTGTGGAGCATCATCGAGCGCATGCAGCGCCGGCTCGAGCGTCAGGGTCTGCGTCCCGCCGAGACGGATCGAGCGATCGCACTCGCGGTCCGCCAGCTCGCGCTAGCCGGTCGGTAACGCGGTGGTCTCGGTCGTCGGATCGAGATAGTCCGCGAGCTTTTTCTGAATGTAGTCCTTGGCGCGGTTGCGCCACAGGAACCCAGGGTCTTCGCCGCGGAAGCGCGCGTGGCCCGAACCGAGCGTCAGCTCCCCGTCGATCTTCACGACGAGGTACTTGCCGTTGAACTTGGCCTTCTTGTCATCGACCCACGTCACCTTGATGCCGTGACGGTTCGAGAGATAGGTCCCGAGGATCTGGAGGCGCGAGTGCGCATCCTGGTCCGAGAGCGAGTACGGAAAATCGATCTCCATCGGACAGCTCCGGCAGTCTTACCACATCATCTTCTCTACCGCCCCGCGGTCCGCGGGGCTCTTTTCATCTACGGTCGGACTCACCGAGAGCTGCCCGATCGAGGGCCTTGCGTTGATCGTCGGTGAGTTGCTGTTCGCAGGCCTGAAACGCCGCGTGATCCACGGCCGCGGCCATGCACGTGCGCACCGCCGCGGACCAGGCGCCGTCGCTGCACGCGATCGCGAGCGCGTCGCGCATCGCCGGAAGCTGCTCGACGACCGCACGCCGCGCCTGGTCGTCGACCGTCGCCTTCGCGAGATCTTCATTCGCGAGGCGGAAGAACTGACCGGCCACCGTGCCACACGGCGGTGCATCGGCCTTGCCGCGACACGCGGCGGCGACCAGGACCAGCACGAGAGCTGTGCGCATGACGTGTTTTCGTTCCGGCGGTCGCGAGAGTCAACGGCGGACGTGCTCTAGTCGCCGCGTGGTCAGATCGCCATGGTTGATCGCGCTCGCGCTCGTCGTCGCGGTGCTCGCGACCGAAGCGCGCGTGGTGATCGGTGGCGCGACCTGGGACGACGCGACCTATCAGACGGAGATCGTGCCGGCTCGCCTCGCCGCTGCGCGCGCGATCCATCGCGGCACGTGGCCTGGCTGGTGGGACGGCGCGAGCTTCGGCGTGCCGCTCGCCGCCGAGCCGAGTCACGGCGCCGCGTATCCACCGCTGTGGATCGCGGCGACGCCGCGCGCGCTCGATCTCGTGATGGTGCTGCACGTCGCGTGGCTCGCGCTCGGGGTCGCGTTGTGGGCGCGGCGGCGCGGTGCGAGCGATCTCGGCGCGCTCACGGCGGGCCTGTTGATCGCGACGACCGGGCTCGTCACGTCGGCCGTGCTCCGCGGCGCACTGCCGGCGCTCGCGCACCTGCCGTGGATCGGCTGGGCCGCATCGCGACTCGCCGTCGCGGAGTCGCCGCGCCAGGCCCGGCGCGATGCCGCGATCCTCGGCGCGCTGATCGCGCTCGTCGGGGTCGCGGGCCAGTTCGCCGTGCTGATCGACGCGCCCGCGTTCGCGCTCCTGTTCGGCTATTCGCGCCGCACGCGCGCCTACCTCGCGATCGCGGTCGCGGCGGGTCTCGCGATCGCGTGCGCGCAGTGGTGGCCGGCGTGGCATCTCCACGCGGCCGGCGCCGAGCTCACCGGGATGTCGCCGGCGCGTCTTGTCGAGCTCGTCGTGCCCGCGAGCTTCGGTTCACGCGATCCCGCGCTCGGGCTACCCGCGCTCGCGAGCCCGGGGTTCCCGAGCCTGTTCGTCGGCGCCGCGCTCCTCGGGCTCGCGCTCGTGCCGGAAGAGCGGACCCGCCGCGGGCTCGGCCTCGCGCTCGGTCTCGCGCTCGCGACGTTGGTTGTCGGCGGCCGGCTCGGCGCGCCAGAGCTTCACCTCGCCGCGCTGATCGTGCTCGCCGCGGTGCGCGCGGGGCAGGGCGTCGATCGCTTCGTCGCCGCCGACAAGCGCGCGCTCGTCGTGCTCGCGATCGCGGCGGTCGCCGCTGCGATCGTCACGTGGTGCATGGTCGCGCTGCGCGACAGCGCCGGAGCGAGCGACGCCGTGATCTGGCGCGCCGTGCTCGCCGGTGGGATCGGCGCCGGCGTCGTGCTCGGCGCCGTCGCGCTCGCGCGGCTCGCGCCCAACCTCCGCTTCGTGGCGCTCGCCCTGTTGCTCGCGCCGAGCGTCGGGGCCCTGCGCTCGACCGCGCCGGTGATCGATGCCGTCGAAACGCCGGCCTGGGCGCGCCTCGCCGACGGGCCGGCGCCGCGCCGGCTCTATCGCAACGCCAAGCTCGAGAAGGCCGGCGAACCGTCGGCGATCGAGGCACTCGCGACGCTCGCGGGCGATGCCGCCGCGCGCTGGGACCTCACCGCGGTGCGCACCGACGACCCCGCGCGGTCGCCGCTCGACGACGCGGCGTGGAAGGCGTCCGCGCACGGCGGCGGCGAGCTGCTCGAGCGGTTCGGCGTCAACTTCGCGATCCTGCCGGCGAGCGTCGTCGCGTCGCAGCATCTCGTCGAGCTCGACCGGCGCGCGCTGTGGTCGCTCGCGCGCTATCCCGCGGCGCCGCCCGCGGTGGTCGTCACCGACTGGTTGTGGATCGCCGATCCGACGGCAGCGCTCGCGAAGCTGTTCCCCGCGGCGGGCGGTCGCGGCATCGCACCCGCGAGCGCGATCCTCACCGGCACCGGCGATCTCCCGGCGGAGCAGGGCAACGGGCACGCCGCGCCATGCGAGATCCAGCGCTGGGAGGCCGGCGCGATCGAGCTCGCATGCGATACGCCGCTCGCGGGTTACGCCGTCGTGTCGTCGTCGGCCGAACCGGGCTGGCGGGTCACGGTCGACGGCGAGGAGCGCACCTGGGTCCCGGCCGACGTGCTGCGGCGCGCGGTCGCGATCCCCGCGGGTGCTCACGCGGTCCGCTGGCGCTACGATCGCCGGGACCGGACGACGCTCGTGATCGTGCTCGCCGGTCTCGCACTCCTCCTCGCGCTCGCCATCCCACGCCCATGATGAAGACCGAACGCCTCGACCTACGCCGTCCCACGCTCGCCGACTTCGAGGCGTCCGCCGCGATGTGGGGAGACCCCGAGGTCACGCGCTTCATCGGCAACAAGCCGCAGACCCGCGAGCAGAGCTGGGCCCGGCTCCTGCGCTACGTCGGGCACTGGCAGCTGCTCGGCTACGGCTTTCTGTTCGCGTTCGAGCGCACGTCGCAGCGCTTCGTCGGCGAGGTCGGTCTCGCGAACTTCGAGCGCGACATGATCCCACCCGTCGGCCCCCACGAGGCCGGCTGGGTTCTCGCCGCGTGGGCCCATCGCCAGGGCTTCGCGACCGAGGCCCTGCGCGCGATCCTCGCGTGGTTCGAGGTCGCGTTCCCCGGCACGCCGACCCGCTGCATCATCGACGTCGACAACGTCGCGTCGCAGAACGTCGCCGCGAAGCTCGGCTACCGCGAGCTCGATCGCCGCACCTACCACGACGATCCGGTGATCGTGTTCGAGCGTTAGTCGCCGGTGCAGACCTTGTCGAGGGCGTCGCGCGAGCTCTTCTGCTCGCCCTTCGCGATCGCCCAGACGGCGGCGACCACGCGATCGTTGCACGGCGTCGCGATCGAGTGCAGCTTGCCGCGCGAGACCACCTCGCCGTTCAGGAAGTCGATCGCCGGGATGCGGCCGCGTTCGATCGCGGCGAGCATCGACGAGCGCATCCGGCGATAGCGCAGGCCGACCGCGAGGAGCAACGCGTGCTTCGCGGTCAGCGCGGCGGAGATCTGGGCCTTGCGATCGGCGTCGGTCAGCGCGATCCACGCGAGGTCGAGCGTGCCCGAGACTTTCTCGAGCCGCACGCCTTCGGCCTGCGCGACCGCGACCGCTTCGGTCATCAGCTCGAGCGCGAGCCGGCGATAGCGGCGCACCCGGACGAGGGGACCGAGCGTCTCGCCGGCGATGGTCCCGAGCGACGACACCGCGCAATTGAGCGCGAGCTTGCTCCACCGCGCGCCCCGGAGGTTCTGGGTCACGGTGACCGGGCCGATCGCCTCCAGCAGCTCGGCGACGCGGCGCAGATCGGGGTCCTCGGCGAGCGGGGCGAGCCGGCCGACCTGGAATCCTCCGGCGGCGGTGCGCTCGTACTTCCCGGGCTCGGGCATCGACGCGCCCCACGCGACGATCGCCCCGATCACGCGCTCGCCGCCGACGATCGCCGCGACCCGCTCCTCGCACAGCCCGTTCTGGAGCACCACGACCTGGGCGTCGGGTGCGAGGTGGGGCAGGGCCGTGCGCGCGGCGTCCTCGACTTGCGGCGGCTGGGTCGCCAGCACGCACAGGTCGTACTTGCCCTCGGGCGCGGGCGAGACCCAGCCGCGGATCACGCGCTCCTCGCCCTCGTCGATGACGCGATAGCCGGCCTGGTCGACGGCGGCGCGGATGGCGGGGTTCGTCGATACCGCGGTGACCGCGGAGCCGATCTCGGTGAGCGTCGCCGCGACGATCCCGCCGAGAGAGCCGGCGCCCATCACGAGGATTCGTGGCACGGGGTTCATGTGTCTCAATCGAGCTTTAGCAGAACTTTGGGAAGTCCGCGTAAGGGGGCTAGAATTAGCAGAGCCAATGCAACTCACTTTCTGGGGAGTCCGGGGCAGTTACCCGGTGCCCGGCGCGGCCACCGTCCGGTACGGTGGCCAGACGTCGTGCGTCGAGGTTCGCTCGGGGTCCGGGGAGTGCGTGATCGTCGACGCGGGTACGGGGATGCGCGCGCTCGGCAACAAGCTCGCGGGCGAGGCCGGCGGCCAGCCGCGGCCGTATCACGTGTTGCTCTCGCACGTGCACTGGGATCACATCCAGGGCCTACCGTTCTTCTCGCCGGCGTACGTGCCGGGCACGCGGATCTCCGTCTACGCGCTCGTCACCGCGGCCGAGGAGCTCAACCAGGTGATCGGTGGCATCACCCGCCACGAGTTCTTCCCGCTGCCACTCGAGTCGGTGCCCGCGGACTTCGATTTCCATCAGGTCGAGCCCGGGGTCGACTTCACGATCGGCGTGTTTCACATCTCGCCGATCGCGCTCAACCATCCGTTCGGCTCGGTCGGCTACCGGATCGATGCCGACGGCGTGTCGTGGGCGTACGTCGCCGACACCGCGCCGTTCGATCAGGTGCTCCACAAGCAGCACTTCCTCTCCGGGCCCGAGCCGCTCAGCGCCGGCGACAAGACCGCGCTCGACGCCATGCGCGCCGCGCTCGTCGAGCGCCTGAAGGGCGTCGACACGGTCGTCTACGACACCCACTTCTTGCCCGAGGAGTACGCGCGGTTTCCGCACTACGGCCACTCGACGCCGGACCAGGCGCTCGACATCTGCGCCGAGGCGAGCGTCCGCCGGCTCGTGCTGTATCACCACGCGCCGGCGCACACCGACGATCAGATGGATCAGATCGCCGCGAGCTATCTCGCGAAGGGCGCGACCCGCGGGATCGAGGTGCTGACCTCGTTCGAGGGCATGTCGATTCCCGTCGGCGTGGAGGAGATGATCGTCGAGGAGCCGACCCATCCGGGCACCGGCGTCCACGCGATCCCGCAGGTGCCGAAGTGAAGCTGCGGTTCTGGGGCGTTCGCGGCTCGTTCGCGATGAGCGGCCGCGACTACCTGCGCTACGGCGGCAACACGACCTCGGTCGAGCTCGTGTCGAACGCGGGCGATCGCCTGCTCGTCGATCTCGGCACCGGCGCGACCGAGCTCGCGAAGCAGCTGATGGGCAGCGAGTTCGGCAAGGGCAAGGGCAAGCTGCCGATCCTGCTCTCGCACACGCACCTCGATCACATCCAGGGCCTGCCGTTCTTCACCCCGTTCTTCATCAAGGGCAACGAGATCCGGATCATGGGTGCGGATCCGATCGGCGGGCTGTCGCTCGAGGCGACGCTGCAGAACCAGCTCGCGCCACACTACTCGCCGCTCAACGGGCTCGAGAACCTCGCGGCCGGCGTGTCGATCGAGAGCTTCGTCCCAGGTGCGTCGTTCGAGCTGCCCGGCTTCGTCGTCGCCACGGCCGCGGTGCCGCACGGCAACATGTGGACGACCGCGTTCCGGATCACCGCCGATGGCAAGGTCGTCACGTTCCTGTCCGACGTCGAGTACCCGTCGCCCGACGAGCCGCTACCGCAGGCGCTCGCCCTCGCGCAGGACGCCGACCTCGTGATCCACGACGCGATGCACGCCGATCGCGACTACGACCTGCGCAAGGGCTGGGGCCACTCGCCGGCGCGCGCGGGCGTGGTCGTCGCCGAGCGCGCACACGCGAAGAAGCTCGCGCTGTTCCATCACAGCCCCGACGCGACCGACGAGATGATCGACGAAGTCGTCGCGCGGACGGCTGCGCAGACGGGGGTCCCGCTGTTCGCGGCCGCCGAGGGCGCGTATCTCGACGTTTAGACGGTAGGCGGCGGACCGTCGCCGGGCGGCGGGCCGTTGTACGGATCGTTCGGCGGGAGGTTGATCGACATCGGCTCTTCCTTCTTCTTCCTGCCGGTGATCCATTTGAAGAACCCACCGATCGCGGCGATCACGACGATGAAGCCCTTCTTGAGCGCGAGCAGCAGTACGACGAGGAGACCGGTCTTCTTCGCGACGAGCACCGCACCGCCGCCGATCACGAGCGCCTTCAGGCCGAGGCCCGAGCTCTTGTCGCCGTCGGCGTGATCCTCGTAGCGCGCACCGCTCTGGAACCGCACCGCTTGGAGCACGGTGAGCGCCTGGACCTTCGACTGCTCGATGTTCTCGGGCGCGTCGATCAGGTTGACCGAGAGGTAGCCGTTGCGGCCGAGGAACCGGGTGAAGAAGTTGATGATCTTGCCGTCGGTGTCGTGGAGGTCGAGGCCCCAGATCAGGTGGTGCTTCGCCTTGTCGTACTTCGGTGGCTCGCTCCAGCCGTCGACGAAGAGGTCGGGGATCTTCATCTCGCGGCGGTGGACGTTCTGCGCGATCGTGCCCTGCTTGAATGCGTCGAGCATGGTGTTCGCGTCGAGCTCGTCGGCGTCGCTGTCGGTGACATAGCCGGCATCGTCCGCCTCGATCAGCACGACCCAGGTGCCGACCGGCGGCACGATCGCCGCGACCACGCCTTCGCCCGAGCTGCCGCCCTTGCGGACGAGCGTCTTGGCCGCATCGGCCTCGAACAGCGTCATCCCGGCGGGCAGATCGATCTCGGCCTGGTGCCCGAGGTTGATCAGCTTCGGCCCGACGACCCGCGGGAGGTTGTCGAACGGATCCTCCATCGCGGCGCTGCCATCTGCGCTGCCCGCGTCGCCTGTCGCGGGCGTTTCGGGAGGTGGCGCTTGCTTCGCCTTCGCCGCCTCCTTCTTCGTCGCGTGCGCCTTGTCATTCCCCGCGAACGCCGTCGTCGAAACGACCGCGATCGCGAGCGCGATCGTCCACGTGCTCCACCTCATTAGGCTCACGATCACACAAGACTCGCCCCAGGTGTGGAACATCGTGCGCAACTCGCGCACCAGGTTTGCACTTGCACCGACGAGCCGACTGTCGGATATCGAGACCGCGATGAGGCTCTGCGCATGGTCGATGGTCGTGGCGTGCGCCGCGTGCGGGACGCCGCCGCATGCCGGTAACGGTGACGATGTGGATGCCGCGATCGGCGGGACCGCCGATGGCTCGCTCGACGCGAGCCCCGACGCGCGGCCGCCGGCCGTCGACGATCCGTGCTTCCCGTCGCCGCACGCCGGCCACGCGGCCTACGCGTGCAACGGCTACACGTTCGATGTCGAGGTCCCGGCGGCTTGCCTCGACGGTGGCTGCGGCCTGATCTTCGACGTGCCCGGCCGCACGATGGACGCCGCGATGGAGGACGCGAACACCGAGCTCCGCGCGCGGGGCGGGGCGGCGGGCTTCGTCGTGATCCAGCCGAACGCGAACCCGGCGCCGCCTCAGTCGACGTTCTCGCCGACTCCGGAGGAGGACGCGAAGCTGTTCGACTTTCTGTCCCGCGCGCTCGCCGTGTACCGGATCGACGCGCACCGCGTTCACATGACGGGGTTCTCGGAGGGCGGGTTCATGAGCTGGCGGTTCCTGTGCGATCACGCTGACGTGTTCGCATCGGTCGCGCCGGCCTCGGCGGCGTCGAACTGCACGATCCTCCAGATCCCGGCGTGCTCGTTCACCGGCACCCAGATCCCGAGCCGCCAGCTGCCCGTGCTGTACATGCACGGCACCGCCGACGAGGACTACGTCCAGTACGAGTGCGCGCAGCCCCAGATCGATGCGGTCGTGGCGACCTGGGGGCTGACGTCGCAGGGCGTGATCGCGTCGGGTGCCGCCTACCGGCGCACGCGCTGGACCGACGCGTCGGGAGGGCTCTTCGAGTTTCTCTCGCACGACTACTACTCGGATCAATCGGTGCTGTTCATCCCGCAGACCAAGCTCGAGGGCCACTGCTACCCGGGCTCGACCGATCCGGGTGGCCTGCCGGGCCAGCTGATGTCGTTCAAGTGCGAGCAGCCCGCGGAGTTCACGTGGGGTGTCGAGGTGCTCGCGTTCTTCATCGCACATCCGCGCCCGTAGCTCGACGCTCGCACCTTTCGCGACGTCCGGCGTAGCAACGGAGTGCGCTACCCCGGCGCGCCCTCTTCACGGAGGTCGCGAGGTGAAACACTGGGCGCGATGCGCTCCACTCAGATCCTCTTCGTGCTCGGCCTCGTCGGCTGTGCACACCACGCCGGTGACGACATGCCGGGCGACGCGAGCCCGGGCGCGGCTCAGCTCGTCGTCGTGATCGATGCGACCCAGCTCGGCTGGACCGACGGCGTCGCCGAGACCTCGCCCGTCCACGCGTTCCGCATCGCTGCCGATGGCACGCGCGCCGACGTCACGGATCAGGCGACGTTCGCGGTCAGCCCCGCGCAGCTCGGCTCGATCTCGAGCGCGACGCTCGCGCCGAGCGGGCAGCTCGCCGGTCCCGGTCAGGTCACCGCGCAGCTCGACGCGCTGTTCGCCGCCGGCGACTTCACGGTTCATGTCACCGAGACCCTCCCCGGCACCGCCGATGCGACGGTGCCCGCGCTGTTCGCGAGCGCGACGCTCGACCCCGCCGCGACGATCCAGATCGCCTATCCGCCGGCGAGCGCGCTGATCCCGCCGAACCTCGGCGACATGGACGTGCACTGGCGCGACGCGACGAAGGATGTCTACGAGGTCCAGCTCGCGAGCAAGTTCGTGACGCTGCGCGAGTACGCGCACTCGCTCGGGAGCGCGACGTGGCTGACCCTGGCGAGCGAGCGCTGGACGCAGCTCTCGCAGGGCACGGGCGGTGCGGACCTCGAGGTGCGCGTCCGCGGCCTCGCGACCGGTGCGCCGGCGACGTTCATCGAGGGTGCGGAGACCGTCCGGATCGCCGCCGAGGAAGTGAAGGGCGGCGTCTACTACTGGAACACCTCGCGCGCCGCGATCATGCGCTTCGACATGACGATGCCCGCCGTCGCGCCCGAGCAGTTCTATCCGCAGCAGGGTCAGAGCGGGTGCGTCGGTTGCCACGCGGTCTCGCGCGACGGCACCGTCGTCGCGTATCGCCAGGAAGGTGGCAACATGAACTACGGCAATGCGCTCG
>Ga0307509_10005528_pt1 | contig 17536 bp, 14 predicted proteins | sample 10_EM_MG_FD_202245 | JGI IMG/M metagenome (GOLD analysis project Ga0307509, IMG submission 202245) | Populus trichocarpa ectomycorrhiza microbial communities from riparian zone in the Pacific Northwest, United States - 10_EM | ecosystem: Host-associated > Plants > Roots > Unclassified | place...
GACAAGGCCAACGACGAGGCGAACGAGTGGCGCAACGACTCGACGTGGTGGCCCGCGAGCGAGCCGGTGCTGACCGGCGCCGACGGCAAGTTCACGATCGGCAAGCTGCGCGACGGCGAGTACCTCGTCGTCGCCGACGGTCCGCGCGGCAGCTCGCGCGCGGAGAAGAAAGCCAAGCCGGGCGATTCGATCACGATCGAGCTCGCACCGCTCGGCACGCTGAGCGGCGTGGTCACGGCGAACGGCAACCCGGTGGTCGGCTACACGATCACGTGCAAGGGTCCCGCGGGCGAGGCCGATCGCTCGAGCGTTGCCGCCGACGGCGCGTACTCGCTCGAGCACCTCGCACCCGGCGCGTACAGCTGCACCGCGGACGCCGAGACCGGCACCGCGACCGGCAAGGTCGACGTCACCCCGAGCGCGACCACGCTCGATCTCGCGCTCGTGCCGTTCGCGTCGCTGACGGGCACCGTGGTCAGCATGTTCGACAAGACCCCGCTCGCCGGCGTGTTCGTGATCGCCGGGAGCAACGGCGATCAGTCGGCGATGATGGACATCCTCGCCGGCACCGCGCCGAAGACCGATGCGACCGGCCGGTTCAACCTCAAGAAGGTCAAGCCGGGCGCCGGCGTTGCGATGGTGATGGACAACCAGGGCTTCAAGCCGCTCGCGACAAAGCCATACACCGCGACGAGCGGCGTCACCGATGTCGGCGCGATCGAGATCGTGCCGCCGCGTCAGGGCGATGCCGGCACGTTCGGGATGGTGACCGAGTGGGAGAAGGAGGTCCTGACGATCACGCAGGTCAAGCCCGGTGGGCCCGCGGCACAGGCCGGGCTCGCGGCCGGCGACGTGATCGCGTCGCTCGCGGGGCGTGCGGTGAAGGACCTCGGCGGTGACAAGGTCCAGCAGTACCTGTCGTCGGGATCGATCGGCGTCGGGACGATGGTCCAGCTCGGGGTCGAGCGCGCCGGTCAGAAGCTGAATGTCGCGATCACATCCGTGAAGTGGTGAGCCCGCAGTGCGCCAGAGCGCACCGTGCGATCCTGTCAAAGAGCGCGTTGTCAGGACTGCAGTCCATGGGTGGGTGGACAGGCCAGCTCGATCTCGCTACTCCACCTCCTATGTTGAAAACCAAGAGCCTCGTCTCTCTCCTCTTCATCGGTGCGGTCGCCACGGTTGGCTGCTCGAAGAAGACCACCAACAACACGACGCCGACCCAGCCTACCAGCACGACGACGAGCAGCACGACCACCACGACCGATCAGCCGCCGCCGCCGCCGACCGAGGAGAAGACGACGACGACCACGACGACGACCACGCCGGCCACGCCGTAGCACGGTCTCGAATCCACGCTCTGGGCGCCGCGTCGCAATGCGCGGCGCTTGTCGTTCCGGAGCTGGTTACTTCACCAGCTTCGCGATCTGCTCTTTCATCTTCTTCACTTCGCCGTCGACGTCGCCCTTCTCGAACCCGCCGCGGATGTAGCGGATCACGCCGTCGGGATCGGCGAGCACGGTCGTCGGCATGTGATCCGAGCCGTACTTCGCGGCGACCGCCGAGTCGGGAGAGAGGTACACGAGCTTCATGTTGCGAAGCTTCAGCTTCTTGTGGAACGACTTGCCGGTGTCGCGCTCGCTGTCGAGATCGACGGCGACGAACTCGACCTTGCCCTTGTAGTCCGGGGCGATGCCGTCCCACGCCGGCAGCTCCTTCGCGCACGGCTTGCACCACGACGCACCGAACGTGAGCATCTTCCAGCCCTTCGTCGCCTTGATCCGGACGGCGTGGCCGCCCGCATCGACGGCGGTGTCGAGCTCGGCGAGCCGATCACCGACCTTGAGCTCGTCGGCGAACGCCGTGGTGGAGACGAGCAGGGTGGCAAAGACAAGTCGGGCGGAGGCCCGGCGCGTAGCACCGCCGCAGGCGGTGCGGAGGTAAGCGACAACGGCGCGCATGGGCATCAGACGGGCCGTACGGCTCATCGATTCACCGCGAGCTCTTCCTCGATCCAGAGCTCGATGTACTTGAAGTGCATGGGCCCTTCGTACTTGCGGTTGTTGAGGAACAAGGTGGGCGTCGAGTCCACCCCCGCCTTCTCGCCCTGCTGGATGTCGGTGGTGACCTGCGGGAGCGACGCGGCGTAGTCGGCGTCGAACTTGCCCATGTCGAGCCCGAGCGACTTCGCATACCCGGTGACGTGCTCCTTGTCGTGATCGGGAGACTTCTCGAACAGGAGGTCGTGCATCTCCTTGAACTTGTGCTGGGCGTGCGCCGCGAGCGCCGCCTGCGCCGCGCTCTTGCTGCCCTCGTGCTTCTCGAGCGGGAACATCATGTAGTACTCGACGACCTTGCCGTCCTCGTCCTTCATGACCTGCTCGAGCAACGGCTTGAACGCCTTGCAGTGCGGGCACTCGTAGTCGAAGAACTCGTAGAGCTTGATCGGGGCGTCGTCGGGTCCCTCGTGCGGCGCCTTCGAGACGTCGAACGAGACCTCGGGGGTCTGCTTGTACTTCTTCTCGTACTCCTCGCGGACCTGCGTCTCGTTCGCGTCGTCGTCGACGAGCGCCATCACGTAGCGCACCGCGAACGGCGCGCGCTTGCAGGCGGTGTCCGCCGCGAACGACTTGCGGAGCGACTCGGCCTTGCCGCACGGCGACGACAACGAGCCGACGAGCTTGTAGAAGAGGGTCTTCTTCTCGTCGCCCATCTTGCCGAGGTCGACGCCCGTCAGCGGCGTGGTGTCGACCGGGGTGTTGTCGGGCACGACGGCCGCGCTGCCGGAGCCGGGGCTCACGGGATCGGATTTGGGGGACTTCTTCTCGCACGCCAGGAGGGCGAGGGAGATCAGCAGCCAATACGCCTTTGACACCCGAGGGTTGTACGGCACACCGACGGGCGTTTCAACACAAGCCCACCCTTGACGAGGCGCGTCACGAACGGTATCACACCACTGAATGACGGTTCATTCAGCGGCCGCGTCGGACAAGCGAGAGCGCATTCTCGACGCCGCTGAACGGATCTTCGCGCGCCATGGCTTCTTCGCCGCGAAGGTCTCCGACGTCGCGAAGGAAGCGGGCGTCGCGGACGGGACGATCTACCTCTACTTCAAGAACAAGGACGACCTGCTGATCTCCCTGTTCGAGCGCCGGATGCAGCAGCTGAACGGCGGGCTCAAGGCCGCGATCGCGGGTAAACCGCCCCGCGAGGCGCTGCGCGCGTTCATCAAGGCGTACGTCCAGATCCTCAACGCGGAGCCGACCGCGACCGAGGTCCTGACGATCGAGCTGCGCTCGAGCAGCAAGTTCATGAAGGAGTACGACAACCCCGAGTTCGTCGACTTCCTGCGCACGCTCGGCGGCATCATCGCCGCCGCGCAGGACGCCGGCGAGCTCGACACCTCGATCCCGCCGCACATCGCGGCGCGCATGATCTTCGGCCTCCTCGACGAGCTGTCGCTCGCGTGGGTGCTGGCGCGCGCGCCGTCGATCAGTGGTGGCTCGCCTGGAACGCGGCCGAAGAAGTTCGATATCGTCCGCGCCGCCGATTGGATCATCACGTTGGTCGAGACAGGCCTCGTAGTGAAGAAGAAGGAGCTCGCATGAAGATCCTGGTTCCCGTGAAGCGCGTCCCCGACCCGACGCAAAAAGCGAAGATCAAGGACGGTCACATCGATCTGACCGGTGCGTCCTGGATCGTGAATACGTTCGACGAGTACGCGGTGGAGACCGCGCTGCGCTTGCTCGAGAACGGCGAAGCCAACGCGCGCACCGCGGGCAGCGAGATCGTTGTCGTGACGATCGGCCCCGAAGACGCTGCGAAGGAGTTGCGCACCACGCTCGCGATGGGCGCGGATCGAGCGATCCACGTCGTCGCGAAGGACGACGAGCTCGACTCGCTCGTCGTCGTCAAGGTGCTCGCCGGCATCATCGCCGCCGAGAAGCCAGACGTCGTCATCCTCGGCAAGCAGGCCGTCGACGGCGATGCCAACCAGGTCGGCCAGATGCTGGCCGGCAAGCTCGGCTGGCCGCAGGCGACGTTCGCCGCGTCGATCGAGGTCAAGGGCAGCGCGTACGTCGTCGGCCGCGAGGTCGACGGCGGCGTCGAGTACAAGCAGGTGCCGACGCCGGCCGTGATCACGGTCGACCTCCGCATCGTCGCCTCGCACGCGGTCCAGAACGGCGTCACGCCGGCCTCGTTCGCGTACGGCGGTGAAGGCGCGCGCCTGCCGTCCCTCAAGGGCATCATGGCCGCGAAGAAGAAGCCGATGGTCACCGCGAAGCTCGCCGACTACGGCGCCGAGCCCGTGCCGGTGATCAAAGAAGTCGGCGTGACCCTGCCGCCGCCGCGCGCGGCCGGCCAGATCGTCGCCGACATCCCCACGCTCGTGAAGAAGCTCGCCGAAGAAGCGAAGGTGATCTGATGAGCAACGTCCTCGCATTTTGTGAATTTGCCGACGGCGCGCTGCGCACCAGCGCCCTGTCCAACCTCGCGTTCGCCCGCGCCGCCGCGCAGGCCCACGGCGGTGACGTCGTGATCCTCCTCGTCGGTCACGGCGCGCAGGCCGCCTCGGCCGCGGCTGCGAAGTTCGCGCCGAAGGTCGTCGTCGTCGACGATCCGAAGCTCGAGCACTACCTCGCAGAGACCTACGCACCGATCCTCGCCGACCAGGCGAAGGCGAACGGCGCCGCGGTCGTCACCGCGACGGCCACCGCGATCGGCAAGGACGTGATGCCGCGCGTCGCCGCGTTGCTCGATGCCGGCATGGCGTCGGACATCGCGAAGCTCGGCGATGCGAAGAACCGGTTCGTCCGGCCGATCCTCGCCGGCAACGCGTACTCGACCGTCGAGATCACGACGCCGATCATCTGCGTGACCGCGCGCCAGTCCGAGTTCGAGCCCGCGCCCGAGCTCGGTAGCGCCGGCGCCGTCACCACGGCCACGGCCGGCGCGATCGACGCGAAGGGTGCCGAGTTCGTGAAGCTCGACGCCCAGAAGTCGGATCGCCCCGATCTCGGCGACGCGAAGGTCGTCGTCTCGGGCGGCCGCGGCATGAAGAACGGCGAGAACTTCAAGGTCCTCGAGGAGCTCGCCGATCTACTCGGCGCCGCGATGGGCGCATCGCGCGCCGCGACCGACGCCGGGATGGTCCCCGCCGACTGGCAGGTCGGCCAGACCGGCAAGATCGTCGCGCCGAACCTGTACTTCGCCGTCGCGATCTCCGGTGCGATCCAGCACCTCGCCGGGATGAAGGGCAGCAAGACGATCGTCGCGATCAACAAGAACAAGGACGAGCCGATCTTCCAGGTCGCCGACTACGGCATCGTCCAGGAGTGGGAGAAGGCCGTCCCCGAGCTGATCTCCGAGATCAAGAAGCTGAAAAGCTCGCGCTGAGTCGGGCGCGGGTCGAAGCGACACACTAATTTTCAGCACGTACGCCCGAACGGGCAGGACCGTCCGGACGAGGTCGTTGCGTGCGCCGGATGTGCTAAAAAGGGCGCAGGGAGAATACCCATGGCACTTTCAGCAACCGCTCGTCCGATCGAAGGCGCCGTCGCGACCGTTGGGGTCAGCGACCGCATCGCCTTTCTCCGCAAGACCTACTCGATCCTGTCGGTCGCGTTGATCGCGTTCGCGGGTGTGACCGCGGGCATCATCGCGTACGCGCCGGAGACGAGCCTGCGATTCTCCGCGTGGGCCTTCGGCGGCAACCTGAACTGGATCGCCGTCCTGGTGATGTTCATGGTCGTCGGCGTCGTCGCGCAGAAGCTCGCGACGTCGCAGACGTCGCGCGGCCTCCAGTACGTCGGGCTCGGCGTCGCGGTCGTCGCGCAGTCGATCCTGCTCCAGCCCCTGATCTGGGTGCTGATGGTCAGGTTCGGCGCTCACAGCGTCGCGCACAACGCCGCGATCACCGCTGACCTGACCGGGCGCGCGGCAACGATCCTCGGCGAGGCCGTCTTGATCACGCTCGCGATCTTCATCGGCCTGACCCTCACGGTGTTCATCACCAAGAAGGACTTCTCGTTCCTGCGGAGCGGCCTGACGATGGCCGCGTTCGCGATGCTCGGGATGATCCTGGCCTCGATGATCTTCGGCTTCCAGCTCGGGATCATCTTCCTCGGCTTCGGCATCCTCGTGATGGGCGGCTACATCCTCTACCAGACGAGCCTCGTGATGTCGGCGTTCCCGCCGACCGCGTACGTCGCCGCGGCGCTGATGCTGTTCTCGACGATCGCCACGCTGTTCTGGTACGTGCTGCAGTTCTTGATGCAGATGAACCGCAAGTAACGTCAGATTGGCATCGGTTCACACGGGGACCTTCAGGTCCCCGTTCTTTGTTTCGGGGTTATACTGGTAGGACGTTGGTGGCTCCCGCTCCGCTCTCGTCCACGGATATCGGTGCGGTGCGCCGGCTCGAGGACGCGATCGGCACCGTGATCCGCGGCAAGCCCGAGGCGATCCGCGCCGCGGTCGTCGCGCTACTCGCGCGCGGGCACCTGTTGATCGAGGACATCCCGGGCGTCGGCAAGACCACGCTCGCGCGCGCCCTCGCCGCGGCGCTCGGTGGCACGTTCCGCCGCGTCCAGTTCACGAGTGACCTGTTGCCGAGCGACATCGTCGGCGTCTCGGTTTACGACCAGTCCGGCAAGGTGTTCGAGCTCAAGCGCGGGCCGATCTTCGCGAACATCGTGCTCGCCGACGAGATCAACCGGACCACGCCGCGGACCCAGTCGGCGCTGCTCGAGGCGATGAGCGAGGGCTCGGTCTCGATCGACGACACGACGCACGAGCTGCCGCGGCCGTTCATGGTGATGGCGACGCAGAACCCGGCGGAGCACTACGGCACGTATCCGCTGCCCGAGTCGCAGATGGATCGGTTTCTCCTGCGGATCTCGCTCGGTTACCCGCACAGGACGGTCGAGCGCGAGCTGTTGCGCGAGCGCAGCGGCGCGGATCCGGTCGCCGCGCTCGCACCCGTCGTCGATCTCGGCGCGGTGCGCTCGCTCCAGGACGGCGTCGAGACGATCCGCGTCGACGACGCCCTGCTCGACTACGCGATGCAGATCGTCGAGGAGAGTCGCCGCCACCCGGGCATCGGCGTCGGCGTGTCGACTCGCGGCGTGCTCGCCTGGTATCGCGCGGCGCAGGCCGCGGCGCTCGCTGCGGGCCGCGACTTCGCCGTGCCCGACGACCTCAAGGGCCTCGCGGTGCCGTGTCTCGCGCATCGCCTGGTGCTCGCTGCCTCGCACGATTCGCTCGGTCGCGCTCGTTCGGATGGAGAGCGGCTGATCACCGATATCGTCGGGCGCGTGCCGGTACCGACGTGAGGAAGTGGCTGCGGCGACGCTGGCGCCCGCCGCGCCGGCTGTCGTTCACGCGCGAGGGCAAGATCCTCGTGTTCCTGTCGGTCGGCGTCGGCTTCGCCGCGATCAACACCGGCAACAACCTCCTCTACCTCCTGCTCGGCTGGATGCTGTCGTTCATCATCGCCTCGGGCGTGCTGTCGGAGGCGACGCTGCGCGCCCTCGTCGTCGAGCGCAGGCCGCCGCCGAAGATCTTCGCGAGCGAGCCGTTCCTGATGGAGGTCGTGATCAAGAACGGCAAGCCGAAGCGCGCGTCGTACTCGATCGAGGTCGAGGATCTCCAGGCCGGCGTGCCGATCGACAAGCGCTGCTACTTCCTCAAGATCCCCGAGGCGAAGTCACAGCGGACCTCGTATCGCCACACGTTCGTGCGGCGCGGCCTGTACACGCTGACCGGCTATCGGCTCGCGACGAAGTTCCCGTTCGCGCTGTTCCGCAAGTCGCGCGATGTCGACGCGCCACTCGACCTGCTCGTCTATCCCGCGCGCGTCGCCGTGCCGCGCCCGCCGCCGCGCAGCGCGACCCGCGGCGACGCGACCGCCGATCGTCTCGGCCGCCGCGGCGAGTTCTTCGGGCTGCGCGAGCATCGCGCCGGCGACGATCGCCGCGACGTCCACTGGAAGTCGTCGGCGCGGAGCGGCCGGCTGCTCGTCCGCGAGTACGAGGACGAGCTCGCGCGCCGGCTCGTGATCGCGGTCGACAACGCGTTGCCGAAAGAGGTCCGCGAGGCGTTGAGCGCGAACGCCCCCGGAGAGAACGAGACCGCGCCGGTCGGGCCGTGGTCGAACGGGTTCGGTGCGATGACGCCGGTGCTCGAGGCCCAGGTCTCGGCGGTCGAGCGCGCGATCAGCATCGCCGCCTCGCTCGCGAACGCGTACCTCGAGGTCGGCTGGACCGTCGAGCTCGTCGCGCGCGGCTGTCACGTCGCCGGCGGGATGGGCCGCACCCACGAGGCGCGGATCGCGAGGGCGCTCGCGATCCTGCCGTACGTCGGCGACGACGTCGCATTCGCGCCGCTGCCGAAGCGGGTCGAGAGCGTGCTCGTCACGCCGCGTGGGGTCCCGGCCAACGGCCGGCCGTCGGCGCACACGGTGATGGACGCATGAGGTTCGCGGTCGCACACAAGGCGGCGACCTACCTCATGGTCTCGTGCGCCTACATCGCGATGGTCGGCTCGGGGGGCGTCGCCGGACCGATCGCGCTCGCGGGGCTCGTCGCGCTGATCGGCTCGTGGTTCTGGGAGCCGCCGCTCATCCGCTACGAGAAGTGGGCGTGGATGTGGACCACCGCCTCGGTGTTCGCGCTCGTCTACTCGATCCTCACCGCGGTCGTCACCGGCGACTTCCTCGGGGTCGGCGCGCAGTTCCTGGTCTGGCTGATCGTCGCGAAGGCGTACAACCGGCGCGCCGCGCGCGACTGGCAGCAGATGTACCTCCTGTCGTTCCTGATGCTCGTCGCGGGGTCGGTGCTGAATGCCGACCTCACGTACGGCATCTGCTTCCTCGGGTTCGTGATCGCGGCGACCTGGGCGCTCACGCTGTTCCATCTCCGTCGCGAGATGGAGGACAACCTGCTCGTCAAGCACGCCGCGGATCGCGCGTCGGAGCGCGTCGAGGTCCGCCGGATCCTCGACTCGAAGCGGATCGTCGGCGGCCGGTTCTTCGTCGGCACCGGTCTGCTCTCGCTCGCGGTGTTCCTGTTGTCGGCCGCGGCGTTCCTCGCGCTCCCGCGCGTCGGTTTCGGGTTCTTTCTCAAGAACCGCGGCGGGCTCACGCTGACCGGGTTCTCCGAGAGCGTGAAGCTCGGCGGCCACGGCGTGCTGAAGAGCGACTCGACCGTCGTGATGCGCGTCGAGCTCGACTCGGCGATCGGCAGTCGCGACGCGGTCCCGCTGCACTGGCGCGGCATCGCATTCGATCGCTACAACCGCGGTGGCTGGAGCGTCACGTCCGACGCGCCGTTCACGAACGACACCGTCGACTATCCGCGCGCCGGCACCGAGCGCCACACGCTCGCGTGGATGAACGCGCGGCCGACCATGCCCGATCGGATCGAGGAGGTCGCGACCAAGCAGGAGGTCTGGCTCGAACCGCTCGACTCCGACGTGATGTTCGGCGCGTCGAACCCGCGCGTGTTCGAGGGCTCGCAGGTCGTACGCCGGTCGCCGCAGAAGGCGATGCACAACGAGGAGCTCCGGCTCCAGCACTCGAGCACCGTCCACTACACGGTGTATTCGCAGATCGATCCACCGCCGGTCGCCGAGCTCCGCGCCGCGGCGAACGAGCTCCCGCCGGCGCTCAAGCGCAGCTACGCGGTCTACCTCCAGTGGCCCGAGGATCAGATCACGGCGCGCACCGTCGCACTCGCGGCGCAGATCACCGCGGGCTTCACGAACAACTACGACAAGGCGCAGGCGATCAGCGCGTGGCTCGACAAGAACACCCGCTACACCCTGGAGCTCAAGGAGCCCGGCCGCCAGGAGCCGATCGACTTCTTCCTGTTCGATCGCAAGGAAGGCCACTGCGAGTACTACGCGTCGGCCTTCGCGATCCTCGCGCGGATCGCCGGGATCCCGACGCGCCAGGTCAACGGCTTCTACGGTGGCGAGTGGAACGAGTACCAGGGCTACGTCGCGGTCCGCGCCGGCGACGCCCACTCGTGGGACGAGGTCTATTTCCCGGGCAAGGGCTGGGTCACGTTCGATCCGACGCCGCCCGATCGCAAGGATCCGCTCGGCCGCGGCGGCTCGGGCTGGCGCGCGCGGATGGGCCGGTTCATGGACACGCTCCGGTTCCAGTGGACGAAGTGGGTGATCGAGTACGACCTCGTCGCGCAGCTCCAGCTGTTCCGCGACCTCGGCTCCGCGATCAAGCACGGCGCGCTCTCGCTGCGCGATCTGATCGTGAAGAGCTGGTGGGTGATCGCGATCCTCGTGGCCGGCGCGGTCGCGTATGCGGTGATCCGCCGCAAGCGCCGCACCGACGATCCGCTCGCCCCGGCCCGGCGAGTGCGCCCCCGCGCGCGCTCCGCGGTCGCCGACGCCTACCACCGGGTGGTGAAGCAGCTCGCGAAGCACGGGATCACCCGCGAACCGGGCGTGACCCCGCAGGAGCTGGCCGCGCGCCTGGCGACGCCGTTCGCACCCGACGTCCGCGAGCTCACGGCGCTGTACTACGCCGCCGAATGGGGCGGAAAAACCGACCCCACCGCCGAGCGCAGGGCCGGCGAGCTCGCGACTTCGATCACGGCAGCGCTCGCGACCCGGTGACCTCGTCCGCGTCGACGGCGTGCCAGATTGGCAGCCGATCCCGACGAAGTTGATGCGGTGATCCGCCCATGATATCGACGGAGCACGAGGCGTCTGCGCACGTTCGCGGCCTCGTCTTTGCAATGACCAAGGCGCCGATGCGATTGCTTGTCTCCGGGTTGATCCTTCTCACCGCGGGTATCGCTGGCGCCGACCCCGGGACGCTCCCCGACGGCTCCCAGATCACGTTCAATCGGTTGTTCCTCCACGAGGGCAACAGCAAGGATCAGGTCCAGCCCGCGAAGGATCCCGACTCGCTCTGGGCGTACTTCAACCTCGCGCACTGCGTCTGCTCGCAGACCGGCGCGGCGATGAAGGATCCCTATTACGAAGGCACGTTCGCCTACGAGATCCTGAACCCGAGCCCGGTGACGCCGCTCAATCGCCCCGGCGAGGTCTGGGTCGGCACCGGCTGCAACGACACCATCATGCGGCCGATGAATTGCCGCCGGATCGACTCCGCCGGGATCGGTAGCATCGCCGGGCTGGCGACCTCGATGGGAACGAAGCCGGAGATCCGGGTGTTCGACCTGATGAACCCCGAGCCGAGCCCGAGCGGCTGTGCCGAGCGCGTGTTCTCCGGGACCGAGTGGGTGCTGATCGACACGGCGGCGAATGGCACGTATGACGTGTTCGCGTCGCAGGGCATCAGCACCGACTCGCAGCCGCCGCCGCTGCCGACCAGCTTCAAGGCGCAAGGTGGAGAGAACGCGATCCAGATCTCCTGGACGCCGAACGCCGATGTCTCGGACGTCGCGTACTACCAGGCGCTGTGCGCGACCTCCGGCGGCTCGCCCGGCCGCACCGATCCACCGAAGGCGCGCTACATGACCGCGCGCAACCTGTGCGGCGCCGCGCTCGATCCGACGCTGACGCCGAGCAACATCAACGGCACGACGCCCGGCGAGGTCGATGCCGGCGTGCCCGATGCGGAGCCCGATGCGGACGTGGACGCGGCCGGCAGTGGCAGCGGCAGTGGCAGTGGCAGTGCGAACTTCGTCCCGCCGCCCGCCGACGACGCGGGTAACGGCGACGTCTCGCTCGTCCAGGGGCTCGCCCAGCTCGACCCCGCGTTCCTCTGCGGCGAGGCGACCGATCCGACCGCGACGTCGCTCCGCCTCGAGAACCTCAAGAACGGTGTCGATTATACGGTCGTCGTCCTCGCGATCGACAAGTTCGGCAACTCGTCGGGCACGTACTTCACGTCGACGATCCGGCCGCAACCGGTCACGGACTTCTGGGAGGACCTCCACGACAAGGGCAGTCACGTCGAAGGTGGGTTCTGCCTCCTCGCTTCGACCTACGGCGACAACAACCCGCTGACCACCGCGTTGCGCTCGTTCCGCGATCGCACCCTCGCCGACACCGCCTATGGCCGCTGGCTCACCCGCGCGTACTACGCGACGCTCGCACCGCTCGGCCAGTACGTCGCCGGTAGCGTGATCCTGCGGATCCTGTGCGGCATCCTGTTGCTGCCGCTCGTCGCGTTCGCGCTCCTGTGGCACGTGCTCACCCTGCCCGGCCTCGTGATCCTCACCGGCTTGTTGATGTTCCGCCGCCGGATCATGCGCCACCGCGCGCGCCTCGCGCAGCTCGCGACCGCGGGCGTTGTAGCGCTCGTGCTGTTGTCGTCCGGCCGCGCCCACGCGCAGTCGCCGTACTGGGAGGATCAGACGAACGGCGCCGACAGCGACACGTCACTCGCCGACGAGCCCGGCCTCGTCAAATGGCACGCCGGGATCCGGGTCGGCCCGTACACGCCGCAGATCGATTCGCAGACGACGACGCGCAACAGCGCCGGCCAGGGCCCGTACGAGGCGATGTTCGGCGGCTACTCGATCCTGCCGATGCTCGACGTCGATCGGTTCCTGTGGACCGGGTTCGGCCAGCTCGGCGTCGGCGTGTCGGTCGGCTACCTCGGCAAGAGCGCGCACGCGTTCGTCGACGGCTCCGATCCCAACTCGCCGACCCGCCCGCGCTCGGACGGTGACGAGACCGCGTTCCGCCTGATCCCGCTCGAGCTCACCGCGGTGTACCGGTTTTCGTACCTCGACGACGAGTACGGCATCCCGGTCGTCCCGTACGTCCGCGGCGGGTTCGGCTACTACGTGTGGTGGTCGACCGCACCGTCGGGCGACTTCTCGCGCGCGCCGATGGACACGGGCAATCGCGCGATCGGCGCGACCGCCGGCCTCGTCGGGGCGGTCGGCCTCGCGATCCGCGCCGAGCGGATCGACGAGAACGCCGCGCGCTCGATGCACGAGTCCGGGCTCGAGCACGCCGGGTTCTTCGCCGAGCTTCACACCGGCTGGGTCGACGGGTTCGGCAAGGATACGAAGCTGAACGTCGGCGACACGACGTGGTTCGCGGGCGTCGATTTCGAGTTCTGAAGCCAGCGGCTGCCAGCGCGGCGCGCAACGGAGGCGTGCTATCGACGTCTCCAGATGATGAAGCGCGTCGCGTTGTTCACGCTCGCCGCCGCATGCGGCGGCTCCACGCCCGAGCCCGCGCGCCCGGTACCGCCACCGCCGGCGACGGGACCGCTCGCCGGATCACCCGCGACGAACGCCGCGCTACCGACCCCGTCATCCGCCGCACCGGCAGAGGCGAAGAAGGTCCGCTCCGTCGAGGGCATCGACGAGTACGTGCTCGCGAACGGGCTCGAGGTGCTGCTGTTCCCGGATCCGACGCAATCGACGGTGACGGTCAACGTCACGTACAAGGTCGGCTCGCGGCTCGAGGGCTACGGCGAGACCGGGATGGCGCACCTCCTCGAGCACATGATGTTCAAGGGCTCGCCGCGCCATCGCAACGTGCTGAAGCTCCTCGACGAGAAGGGCGGCCACACGAACGGCTCGACCTGGTACGACCGCACGAACTACTTCGAGACGCTACCGGCGACGCCGGAGAACCTCGAGTGGACGCTCGACATGGAGGCGGATCGGATGATCAACGCCGAGATCTCGGCCGACGATCTGAAGACCGAGTTCTCGGTCGTCCGCAACGAGTTCGAGGGCGGCGAGAACAACCCGTCGGAGGTCCTCGACGAGCGCGTGTGGGCGACGGCGTATCTCTGGCACAACTACGGCAAGTCGACGATCGGCAGCCGGTCCGACATCGAGCGGGTACCCATCCCGGCGCTGCGCGGGTTCTACGAGAAGTATTACCAGCCCGACAACGCGGTGCTGATCGTCGCCGGAAAGTTCGAGGCGCCGGCGGCGCTCGCCGCGATCGGCAAGACGTTCGGGATGATCCCACGGCCGGCGCGCAAGCTCGCCGACGCGTACACCGTCGAGCCCGCCCAGGATGGCGAGCGCGAGGTCACGCTGCGCCGCAAGGGCGAAGTCGCATGGGTCGAGCTCGCCTATCACGGCGCGTCGGGCGCCTCGACGGACCAGGTCGCCGAGAAGGCGGCGGTCGACATCCTGACCCGCGAACCGTCGGGCCGGCTCTACAAGAAGCTCGTCGAGACCAAGCTCGCGGCGACCGTGACCGGCGAGGCGCGCTCGCAACACGATCCGGGGATCATCCAGTTCCAGGCGCAGATCCGCGATCCGAAGAACGTCGACAAGGTCGTCCAGATCATGGAGGCCGAGATCGAGGGGCTCGCGGCGGCGAAGATCGACCCGAAGGAGCTCGAGCGCTGGCGCGTCTCGACGCTGAAGGAGATCGAGCTCGCGCTCGGCGACTCGTCGAAGATCGCGGTCGTCCTGTCCGAGTTCATCGGCATCGGCGAGTGGCGCACGCTGTTCGCGACGCGCGATCAGATCCAGACGCTGAAGCTCGAGGACGTCCAGCGGGTCGCGAAGAGCTTTCTCAAGCCGGCGAATCGCACGCTCGGCAGGTTCGTGCCGATCACCGGCGATCCGGATCGCGCGCCGCTGACCGAGACGGCGAGCGTCGCGGACTACGTGAAGAGCGTGAAGGAAGGCACGGTCAAAGATCGCGGCGAGCAGTTCGCGGCGACGCTCGACAACATCGAGACGCGGACCGTGCGCAAGGATCTCTCGGGCGGGATCCAGGCCGCGTACCTCGTCAAGAAGACGCGCGGCGCGAAGGTCCACCTGTCGCTGCGCCTGCACTGGGGCGACGAGAAGGCGCTCCAGAACCGCGCGACCGCCGGCAACCTGCTCGGCCCGATGATGATGCGCGGCACGACGAAGAAGTCGCATCAGGACCTCAAGGACCTCGAGGACCAGCTCAAGGCGCGCTTGTGGATCCAGACCGACGCTGCCGGCCTGACGATCGACGTCGAGACCACGCGCGACAACCTGCCCGCGGTGCTCGACCTCGCCGGCGAGATCGCGACGAGCCCGGCGTTCCCGGCGAAGGAGCTCGAGATCGTCCGCCAGGAAGCGATCGCGGGGCTCGAGGAGCAGCTTCAGGATCCGAACGCGATCGCGTTCAACGAGGTCGCGCACCTGACGTCGAAGTGGCCGAAGGCGGACCCGCGCTACACCGAGAGCACCGCGGAGCAGATCGACAGCCTGAAGAAGGTCCAGCTCTCCGACATCACCCGGCTGTACAAGGAGCTCGCCGGCGCGGGTCACGGGGAGCTCGCCGTCGTCGGTGATTTCGATCCCACGGCGACCGGTGCGTCGATCGAGAAGCTGTTCGCGAAGTGGCAGACCAAGCAGCCGTACAAGCGGCTCGACAACAAGGCGTGGGGCGTCGCCGGTCAGGAGAAGTCGATCAACTTGAAGGATAAAGAGCAGACCACGCTCGCGATCGCGTTCGATGTCCCGATGAAGGACACCGATGCCGACTACGCGCCGTGGCTCGTCGCGTCGCAGGTGCTCGGCGGCTACAGCGGCTCGCGCCTGTGGATGCGCCTGCGCGAGCACGAGGGCCTGTCCTACGGCGTCGCGACCTGGGCGTACGCCGGCTCGCTCGACGACCTCGGCGGGTTCAACGGCTACGCGATCGTCGCGCCGCAGAACCTCGGGAAGGCGAAGGCCTCGCTGGTCGAGGAGTTCACCAAGATGACGCGCGAGCAGGTCCCGGCCGACGAGCTCCGGCGGGCGAAGGACTCGTGGATCAAGGAGCAGGACACCAGCCTGTCGAACGACGACTTCCAGGTCGAGATGCTCGCGAACCAGCTGTTCCTCCACCGCACGACCCAGTTCACGAAGGAGCTCCGCGCGAAGATCCAGGCCGTGACCGCGGCCGATGTCGAGCGCGTCGCGAAGAAGTATTACGACCAGAAGCGCCTCACGATCGTGGACGCCGGCGACCAGGCGAAGGCCAAGGCCAAGTAACGCTCGACGCTGGGTACCCAGCTACGATACGACTTCGCCCATGTTGATCATCTACGGGCGGCGGGCGTACGGCAGGATGGACTCGCACGGCGGCGAGTACGCGCACACCATGTTCGCGCACGTCTGGTACATGCCGTTGTTCCCGACCCAGTCGTACTGGATCACCCAGAGTGGCGAGACGCCGCTCGGTTTCGAGATCGGCTTTCATGGCCGCAGCATCCTCGCCGCGTATCTCCGGATGTGGGCGCCGCTGATCGGCATCGCCTGCCTCGCGACCGGCTCGTCGATCATGGGGGCGGTGTTCGCCGCGCTCGCCGTGTGGGCGTGGCTGTGGCGCGGCAAGCCGGCGCAGCGGCGCAGCGACTTCAACCTCGTCGCGTACGGCACGCGCTGCGAGCCCGGCCTCATGCCGCGCGACATGCGCGACCGGATCAAGAACGCGCTCGCGGCCCAGTGGGAGAAGCTCGCGCTCGGCAAGCCTCCTGAGGACGTCGCGCAGTTCGGCGCGAAGACGATCGAGGAAGCGTCGACCGCGTACGGCCTGCTCCGGTTCGCGGCGATCGAGCGGCGCGATCCGGGTGGCCACGCGTTCGCCGATCGGATCGCCGCCGGCCAGTACGACAAGGCGCCCGCCGGCGACGGGCCGTATCGCGCGGACGTGAAGGACGCGCCTGCGAGCGAGCGCCTCGCCCAGGCCGAGCAGTCCGCCGCGTCGCCGGAGTGACCTCGCTGGCCCGTGCTCTGCATTTTGCGAGCACGTGCCTGTCCAGAAGGTCGTCAGCGTCCTGTCCGGTCACGCCGGTTGCCGGCGGGGCTTGGCCGCGCTCGTCGCCCGCAAGGGCGTCATCACGATCGAGTGCGCGACCCTCGCACAGCTGAGCGCCAGCGCACGCAGATCAATGGCGATCGTCGTCGATCTCGATCACCTCGATCAGGACGGCGCCACCGTGTTCGCCGCGGTGCGCGCGCTCGGTCACGCCATCCCGGTCGGCACCGCCACGCGGCAGGCCGCGTCGATCACGATGCTGCACGACGCGGGCATCGAGCCCCGCTCGCTCGACGCGCAGGCGTTCGCACGGATCACCGAGCGCCGGCGCGCCTCGCCCGAGCTCGCGCGGCAGTTCAGGTTGTGGCAGCGGATCACGCCGCGGCAACGCGCGGTGATGCGCCTGCTCGCGGTCGGGCGGGACAACCGCACGATCGCCGCCGCGCTGGGCGTCGGCGAGCGCGCGGTCAAGGCGCACGTGTCGGCGCTGCTCGCGCTGTTCGGGCTCGGCAATCGCACGGAGCTCGCGTTGCTCGCGTACGACGCCGGCCTGCGCTAGCGGATCGTGGATGACCACGAAGTGCGGGCAAGCGATCGAAGATCGGAAAGCAGACGTGGGCGTGGCCGGGCGTGGATGACCACGAGGTGCGGGCATGCGATCGAAGGTCGGAAAGCAGACGTGGGTGGGACGGAGCGCGGGCCGGACGTGGATGACCACGAAGTGCGGCAAGCGATCGAAGGTCGGAAAGCAGACGCGGGGTGTGACGGAGCGCGGGCCGGACGTGGATGACCACGAAGTGCGGGCAAGCGATCGAAGGTCGGAAAGCAGACGTGGGTG
>Ga0307509_10005529_pt1 | contig 17535 bp, 15 predicted proteins | sample 10_EM_MG_FD_202245 | JGI IMG/M metagenome (GOLD analysis project Ga0307509, IMG submission 202245) | Populus trichocarpa ectomycorrhiza microbial communities from riparian zone in the Pacific Northwest, United States - 10_EM | ecosystem: Host-associated > Plants > Roots > Unclassified | place...
GGCGCCGAGCTGTTCGGCTCGTCGACCGTCCTGCCCGGCGGCGGCCGTGCGACGAACGGCTTCCTCGCGCTCGCCCCGCTCGACGCGAACGGCGATGGCGTGCTGGATGCGCGCGATCCGATGTTCGCGAAGCTCGTGCTGTGGAGCGACCGCGACGGCGATCATCGCAGCTCGCCCGACGAGCTTCGCCCGCTGGCGAGCGTGGTCACCCGGATCTCGCTGGCGTTCACGCGCGACGCCCGCTGCAACGACCGCGACGACTGCGAGGGCGAGCGCAGCACGCTGCACTGGCGCGATGCCGCGGGGGCAGACCACACCGGCGCTGTTGTCGACGTGTACATTCCGCGCAAGTGAAGTTCTCGACCCGCCTCGCCGCGGCGCACGCTCGCCTTCGCACGGTCGGCGTGACCGGGACGAACGGCAAGACCACGACGACCTCGATGGTCGCGGCGATCGTGGCCGCGGCGGGAGAGCCGGCGGCGCGGGTCACGACGCTCGGCGCGTGGGTCGATGGCGAGCGCGTGGCGGGGACCGACCTCGTCGACGAGTTCCTGGTCGCCGTCGAGCGCGCCGTGGTGCGCGGCGTGCAGACGGTCGCCGTCGAGATGACCTCGAAGGCACTGGCGGCTGGCGTGGCACGCAAGTGGCGCCCGGACGTTGCAGTGGTCACGAACGTCACGCGCGACCATCTCGATCTGCATGGCACGCCCGAGGCCTATCTCGCCGCGAAGGCGCAGCTGGTGATCGCGCTCGCCCCGGGCGGAACCGCGGTGCTGAACGGAGACGATCCTGCCGTCGCGCTGCTCGGCGAGCTGGTGCCGACCGGCGTCGCCGTGCGCCGGTTCTCGCAGCGCGATCCGAGCTGCGCGCTCTTCGCCGCGCGGATCGATGTCTCGCCGTCCGGAACGCGGATCGCGCTCGGCGGCGCGCTCGCGGACGAGCTCGAGGGAACGATCGAGCTCGGAGTCGTCGGCGCGGTCCACGCGCAGAACGCGATGGCCGCAGCACTCGCGGCACATGCGCTCGGCTACCCGGGCGACGCGATCCGGCGCGGCCTCGGGGCGTTCGCCGGCGTGCCCGGTCGGTTCGAGGTGGTCGCGCGCGACCCGCTCGTGATCGTCGATTACGCCCACACGCCCGACGGTCTCGCCGGCACGCTCGCGACCGCGCGTGCACTCGCGCCGCGCGTGATCTGCGTGTTCGGCTGCGGCGGCAATCGCGATCGCGGCAAGCGGCCCGAGATGGGCGCGATCGCCGATCGCGACGCCGACGTCGTCGTGCTGACGACGGACAACCCGCGCCACGAGGATCCGGCGGCCATCGCGGCGGAGATCCGGGCCGGTGTCGCGACGCCGCGCGCTCAGTGGATCGTCGAGCTCGATCGGGCGTGCGCGATCGAGCGAGCGATCGCGATGGCGGGTCCCACCGACCTCGTCGTGATCGCCGGCAAGGGCCACGAGCAGGTCCAGGAGATCGCCGGTGCGTCGCTACCGTTCTCCGACGCCGAGGTCGCGCGGCGGGGACGGTCCTAGCAGCCCGGTGGCATGATCCCGAACCATGTGCTGCTCGTGACGAACGGCCCATCGCAGGTCCGCTCGACGATGCTGTCGGGCGTGCTGTCGTAGCAGTCGCCCCGCGTCCTGAAGAACCGGACCCGGCCCCCATCGGTGAAGTACTCGAACCCGTTGGCACAGTCGTGTTCGCCGCTCGAGTCTCGCATGTCCGAGTACGTCATGGCGACGGTTCCAGCCGACCACGCCGCATTCATGCAAGCGACAATTTCGTGCACCCGCACGGTTTGATCGGGTGGCGGACCGAAACCGTGCGCCTGATCGGCGGTCCCGCACGACATGGCCCGCTCGTTCAGGTCCGTCAACTCATCCTGTATCGATGGCGTACATGCCGCGAGCACCAACACCATGCCCGGCGTGAATCGCATCGGCTGACTCTACTACGACCCGCGCCGGCATCTCTGTGGCGAAGCTCACCCTGATACGCGACACTCGCCGGCGATGCCTCGCGCACGTCTCGGTGGGTTGCTGGCTCTCGTCGCCGCTTGCGGTCCGGGCTTCGAAGTGCGCAGCGACCACGGTGTCGATCCGCATCCGCCGGCGTCGAGCCGGGTCGAGGCGATGCCGGAGCTGATCCGGCTGGCGTCGCTCGATCTCGATTGTCCCGAACAGTCACTCAGCTGGAACTGCCCCGACGGTGTCTGTATCGAGGACCAGTGGCCCGGCAACAGCACCACCATCGTGAGCGGGTGCCAGCGCGAGGCGCTCTACAAGTTCCGGCGCGGCCGCTGGCACGCGACGAGCCTCGACGGCGTCGAGCGGTAGCTCAGGGGCAGGTGCCGGCGTCGTCGTTGCCGCTGTGGTCCTCGCTGCCGGTCGCGAACTGCGTCACCGCGGTCGCCTGGCAGGTCGGCAGGCTCGGGTTGTTCGTGACGAACACGTCCGTACCCGACGTGAACGCCGGGAGCGAGATGGTCGTGAGTACCGCGTTGTCGTCGATCGAGACCGTGGTCACCGTCGCCAGCGCCGGCATCGAGACCGAGATCATCTGGCTGGACTCGACGAAGAATTCGTTCGCGCTCGCGAGGTTCGGGAAGTCGAGGCCGACGACGCCGTAGACGTCGAGCGTGCCGATGCTGGTCTGCGGGCTCGACACGGTCAGGTTCGCGTTGTCGCCGAGGTAGTAGTCCGACACGTGGGACGGATCGACGGGCAGCGTCGCGAACAGCGTGTCATCGAGCTCGAGCCAGTACGTCGAGGTGATCGCCGGGGCCGAGAACTCCGAGCTCCGCTGCAGCCACACGCCGAAGGTCTGGGTCAGCGAGGGGAGGTCCGCGTTCATCGCGACGAACGACAGCGAGTCGAACTGGGTCGCGACCGGCGCCGAGAACAGATGGGGCGAGCCGGCGCCCTCGACGTCGAGATACGGCGTGTGTTGCAGCGCCGGCATCGTCACGTCGCTGGTCAGGCCGAGGATGATGATCGAGGTGGTCACCGACGTGAGCGAGTCCGCCGAGAACGACGGGGAGTACACGAACAGCGTGTCGAGCTGCTGGACCAACGGCATCGCCACCGAGAACAGGCTGTTCTCGCTGTCGAACGACGGCGTGGTCTGCAGCGACGCGAACGCCATCACCGTGCCACCGAAGTGGACGACCTCGATGCCCTGGTCGACCTGGACGAGCGACGAGACGTCGACCGACGTGGCCGATGCCGCGTCGATGGTCAGCTTGCCGCGGATGTGCTGGACGCCGACGAGGCGATAGGTCTCGCTCGCGTTGCTGATCGTCAGATCGCCGTCGTGGACGACCGGGTTCGCCGGATTGCACACGTACTGCGTGGTCGTGATCTCGGTCGCGTCGAGCGTACCGTTGGTGTTCGTGTCGAACCCGATCTCGATCGCCTGGCCGCCGGTGCTGCAGTTCGCGCCGGGCGGCTCGGCGACCACCGCGACGAGCTCGTCGAGGCCGTTCGTGCCGTTGGAGCCATTGCTGCCGTTCGAGCCGTTGGTGCCGTTCGAGCCGTTGCTGCCATTCGAGCCGTTCGAGCCGTTGGTGCCGTTCGAGCCGTCGGTACCGTTCGTACCGTCCGAGCCGTTCGAGCCGTTCGAGCCGTTCTCACCTGCGCACACATAGGTGGTCGAGGTGACCTCGGAGGCGTCGAGCATGCCGTCATCGTTCTCGTCGGTACCCGTCTGGATGGCGACGCCGCCGGCTGCACAGTTCGAGCCCGGAGGCTCGGCCGCGGTGGCGACCAGCTGGGGGCTACTCGCCGAATTGCCGAAGGTGCATGCGCCCAGTACTGCCGTCATCAAGAACTTGAATCTCATTGTGGTGGTGATCCGTCCACGCGACCGTTTTGTTGAGCGAGATCGGAAAGAACCAGCGCCGGCGTCAGGCGTTGAACTCGCCATGGGGTATCTGGCGGTGATCGGACTCTTCGCCGCAGCGTGTAGCTCGCACAGCGACGCTCCGGTCGCGAACCACGCGACACCCGTCCCGGCGGCCTCGCGTGGGTGCATCCCGGCCGGGGAGCCCGCCGACGCGGTGGTCCAGATCTCGCGGACCACGTTACCGATCGCCGGCGACCGGACCGAACAACGCGGTGCGGTGACGCACGGAGGCAGCTGCCCGGCGAACGTGGCGTGCAAGACGGTCGACCAGGCGACCATGTCGACGATCTGGACCCACCTCGCCCGCGCCGCGACGATCGACCACGGCCCCGCTTCATCGCCGCATTACGGTGGCCGCTGGATCGAGGTGACCTGGAACGGCGGCGCGTGTCAGATCGCAGATAGTCAGGACACGCCGGTGACCCCGGCGAGCGCGCCGCGGTTCGACGCTGCGTACGACGCGGTGACGAAGCCGTTCGACTAGAGCGGTGCGTGGACCGAGATCCCCTCGCGACCGGTGACCCAGTCGCGCAGGTACTGGTTGAGCTCGCCGTAGAACGCCGCCGAAACCAGCTCGGCCACGCCGAAGAGCTCGCGGAGGAGCGGAGCCGCGCGGTGGTTGTGCGCTTCCGCCGCGTCGGCATCGACGTACTCCTCGAGGATCGCGTAGTGGCCGGGCTTCTGGGTGGTGAACCACTGGTAGCGCAACGTGCCCGCCTCGGTCGACGCGGCGGCCGCCAGCGCCCGGGCCAGGCGCAGGAACTCCGGCTCCTGATCGGTCTTCGCTTTGAGCTCCAGCTGGACGACAAGACTCATGCGCACGTTCTATCAAACATACGGACTGTGACGAGCGGCAGCCCTGGCGGCGGCGAACCCACGGTCGAGGAGCGCGCGGAGCACCTGCTTGGTCGCGGCATGCCCCGTGCGCTGGCGACGCAAGGCCTCGCGAAACGCCACGCGCCAGGCGCCGAGCAACAGGCCAGAGACCAGGCGAGCGACGGGATCGACCGTCCGGGCACCGACGGAGTCGGCCAGCAGCCGCGCGAGATCACGCTCGAGCTCCTCGTTGAGCTCGCGGGTGCGTGCGCGAAGGGCAGGGCTCTCGGCGACGGCCTTCCAGAACGCGGCGATCCGCGGCGTCACCTTCGCCAGGTCGTGTTGGGTCGCGACCATGTCACGGGCCAGGGTCTGGACTGCAGCCAGCGGTGAGCGCCGGCCGCGGGCGGCCAGCGCGTCCCGGATCAGGGTCTGCGCGGCGTCGGTCTCGTCGAAGAACAGGTCCTCCTTGCGAGCGAAGTAGTTGAACACCGTCATCTTCGAGACGTTCGCCGCGGCGGCCACCTCGTCGATGGTGACGCGATCGAAGCCGCGATCGGTGAAGAGCTTCGTCGCGGTGTCCGAGATCATCCGGCGCGTCGCCCGCTTCTTCCGCTCGCGCAACCCGAGGTCCATCATCCCCGAGATCGTACCAGGTCAATCATTGTACTCGGTATAAAATATGGCAGCCTGGCGCCATGGACTACGACGTGATCATCGCGGGGGCCGGCCCGGTCGGCCTGTTCCTCGCCTGCGAGCTGCGGCTGGCGAAGCGCTCCGTGCTCGTCCTCGAGCAACTCGCGGACCCCCATTCACCTCTGAAGCGAGCTCCGTTCGGAACGCGAGGCCTGTGGGGCCCGAGCGTCGAAGCGTTCTACCGGCGCGGCCTCCTCGATCAGATCGCCGCGCTGCCTCGCGATGACAGCCGCCAGCCCCGACCTGGATCGATCGCAGAGCGCCAGGGGCCTGCCGGCCACTTCGCCGGCCTCCAGTTCGACCACCGCAACATCGACGCGTCGCGGTGGACGTATCGCGTTGCGGGCCCAGCCGACACGCTCCTCGCGAGCGAGATGGAGCATCTCGAGCGCGTCCTCGCCGGTCACGCCCTCGCGCTCGGCGTCGAGATCCGGCGTGGTCACGGGGTCGAAGGGTTCGAAGCTTCGAACGATGACGTGATCGTCGAGACCGGCGAGCAGCGGATCCGCGCGGGCTGGCTCGTGGGCTGCGACGGCGCCCGCAGCACCGTGCGCAAGCGCGGTGGCTTCGAGCTCGCGGGGACCGACCCCGAGCTCACGGGGTATGTCGCCCACGCCGAGATCGCAGACCCGGAGAAGCTCGCCCTCGGTCGTCACACCACGCCGACCGGCATCTACACGCAGTGGCGGCCCGGATATCTCACGATGGTCGAGTTCGACGGCGGCGCGTTCCATCGCACCCAGCCGATCACGTGCGAGCACGTCCAGGCGGTCTTGCGACGGGTGACGGGGACCGACGTCACGCTCACCGCGCTGCACGTCGCCTCGACCTGGACCGACCGCGCGCAGCAAGCCACGACCTACCGCAAGGGACGCGTGCTCCTGGCCGGCGACGCCGCGCACTTTCATTCACCGCTCGGCGGCCAAGGCTTGAACCTCGGCTTCGGCGACGCCTTGAACCTCGGGTGGAAGCTCGCCGCGACGATCCGCGGCGATGCCCCGGAAGGCCTGCTCGACAGCTACACCACGGAGCGGCATCCGATCGGCGCGCGCATCCTCGAGTGGACGCGCGCGCAGGTCGCCGTGATGCGACCGGACCCGCATGCCCGCGCGCTCCAGGCGATCCTCCGCGACGTGCTCGAGACCCGCGACGGCGCGACCTACTTCGCCGAACGTCTCTGGGGCGTGTCGCTCCGGTACGACCTCGGCGGCTCCCATCCGCTGGTCGGCCGCAGCTGCCCGGACTTCGCGCTCGACGACGGAACGCGGGTCGGCGCGCAGTTGCGAGACGGCACGGGCCTGCTGCTCGACTTCGGCCGGCACCTCCACGCGCTCGACGACCGGTGGGGCGACCGCGTCCGCTACGTGGCGCGCGACCCGAAGGATCGCCTGGGCCTCGACGCGCTGCTCGTGCGCCCCGACGGGTTCGTTGTATGGGCGAGCGACACGACGCCCGATCCCGACGAGGTCACGCGGGCGGCGGCGCGCTGGTTCGCGCGCCGCGCATGACTCACTGCGGAGCTCGCTTCCACTCGCCCTTCCTGCGCGCGAAGAAGGTCTGCTCGGGCGGATCGATCTGGAACAGATGTAGCCACTCGTTGTCGACGAGCTGCGCCACCTTGGGGTGCTTCTCGAGGACGCGATCGATCGCGAGACGAGGCGCTTCGATGAACACGGCGAGCCGGAGAGGGGAGTGCACCCAGTGCTCGCCATCGTGGAGCGATTGCAGGGACAGGCCGATCCGGAGATCGCCGCCGTTGCCCTCGAACACGCCGAGGTGGCCGCCGACGATGTTGTGGAGCACCTTGTTGCCGCAGCCGTAGCGAAAGTTATCGACGGTCGATGCGTAGTACTGAAAGTTGATCCAGTGCGCGACGACCACCGGCCCGGTCATGACGGCCTCGAGGATCGCCTGGTCCTTGTCGTCCTCGAAGCGATAGTCGTGAAGGAACACGCGCCCTTCGAGATCGGCGTGCCGCGTGCGCTCGCGAGGCGCCACGATGAAAGCGGCATTGCCGGCGAGGCCCCACTCGGGACGCACTTCGGCCCAGTTCCTCGCGCGCTTCACGACGGCCGCGTGCAGCTTCTCGTCCGACAGATCGGCGAGGCCGAGGCGCGGCGCGCGCTCGCGCCTGGTCACGGTGCTCGCCCGATCGAGCGCGGCCCGCGCCTCGGCGAGGTCGGCCTGATGGGACGCGGGGGCCGCGCCCTCGGTGAACAGCGTCACCTCGTCGGTCGTCGTGTTGTGAAGCGCAGCGACGAACAGGGTCGTCGCCGGGACCTCGATGCCCAGCGCGACGAGGCCGGTGCGGACCGCCGCGTCGTTGAGGAGCGCGGCCGCCGCCCGCGCATTCACGTCGCCCGGTTGCCCGCCGCACGCGCCGCAGTCGATGCCCGCGGCGTACGCGTTGTTCTTCGTCTCGCTGCCGTGGCCGACGAGCAACACGAGACGCGCGAAGCCGCGGGACAGCGCCATCGTCCGGAGCAGGGTCGCGGCGATCTCGCAGCGCTCCTCGGTCGTGAGCGGTGCACCGTCCAGCCGACTCGTCAGCCGGGGCATGCGAGTCTCGTCCTCGCCGTGGGTGAGCCCGGCGCGGTCGTGGTGATCGGCCGGGTGCCGCTCCCCGCGGAACGAGTCGCGGAACAGGCTGCGCGCGAAGAACAACCCGACCGCATCGACGTACGCGAAGCTCGAGAGCGAGCTCGACTTGAACGCCTTCCACGCGTAGGCCGCGTCGAGGCGGGCCCGGCGCTTCGCCTCGAGCCCCGCCGGCACACCCGTGTCGGTGATGCGGTACTTCGGGGTCAGCGGGCCGGGGAGCTGTGGGCGCGGGTCGTCCGAAGCGAGCTGCACGTATTCGACGGGCAGACCGAAGAAGCCCGCGACGCCGAGCGTCTGGATGCCGGCGCCTTGCGCTTCGAGGGCGCGCCGAAAGATCTCCGAGCGCACGTCGAGGCAGAACGCGGCCTGCACCCTGGGCGTCGCGGGCCGCGTCGCGCCGAAGCCCTGGGACAGCTTCGGGCGCAGCTGGGAGAGCCAGGCGATCTCGACGGCACGCTGCAGGATCCAGTCGTCGGATCGGACCAGGCGGGCCGCGCGATCGATCGCGGGCCAGCTGGTCATCGCGAGCCGCCACTCGGCGCGGATCGTCTCGTCGCTTGCCGAGAACAGGATCCATTCCCACCCGAGGCGAATCGCCAGGAGCTCGTGGAGGTCGTCTTCCTGGGCGGTCCAGCGCAGGTACGCGCACCACGATGCCCACCCGTTGACGTCGAGCAGGAGCGCGGACAGATAGCGCTCGCGCTCGTCGAGCGGGACGCCGAGGTCCGAGCAGCCGTGGAGGATCATGTCGTCCGCGGTCCTCGGGAGCTTCGCCACCGTCGAGCGATACCCACCGAGCTCCATGAAGAGGTAGGGCCCGAGGTCGGTCTGGGCCTGGGCTCTCCAGCTCGCGTAGAGGCCGCCCTCTCGCGTCCCGTTGATCTGCGCCTGGCCGTCGTCGAAGTACGTGGCGCAGAACCGGCTGATCCTCTCCATGACGAACTCGGACCAGGTGACCTCGTGCTCGCGATGACGGAGCGCTTCCATCGTCGAGACGACGAGCGGCCGCTGCGCGGGTTGGGGCTCGCCGCTCCAGAACAACGCGGTGAGATCATCCTCGGTCACGTCGGCGCCGCTCTCCGCGATCGCCTCGCGAAGGTGCTCGGAGCGAAGCCGTCCGGCGCGCCACTCCTGTGCGTACCACTTGCGCGGCATGAGGAGCCGGCCGCCGGAGAGCGCGGCGAGCTCGCCCGCGACCTCCGGAAGTGGTTTGTGCGTGAGCGGCCAGAACGGATTCAGCGCGATGAATCGATCGAGCGGCCACGTGGGTGCGATGCGCGCGCACGCACGGTCGGCTGCGGCTTTGAGGGCGTTGGGATCGGTCATTGGAGTCCCGGTGGCCACAGGCGGAACGTCACGCGCGTGAACCAGTCATCGATGTAGAGGCCGCTCAGCAGATGGGGCTGGAGCCAGTTGGAGAACCAACCGTTCGGGCTCGTCTGCAGGATCGACTGAGCGACGAAGAGGAACACGAGGCCGTCGACGACGATCGTCCACTTGAGATCCGACGTCGAACCGGTGGCATCGACCCAGGGAGCGAGCAAGTCGAAGCCGACATGCCATCCGACGTACGCGGCCGACGCCCCGAGGATCAACAGCCCCGCGAGGACGAACGTGCGCCACCCGGCGGCGATCGCGCGACCGAGCATGGGCGCGAAGCTCAGGCCCAGGACCAGGATGAGCGATCGGGTCGCGATCGACACCTGGTCGGTGGGAAGGCCGGTCGTCACGTAGAACGGTGCGACGACCGCGGCCACGATGATCGCACCGGCGAGCAGATGCCAGATCCGGGCGCGCGGGCTGTGGACCAGGTGTGCCCCGCGCCACTGCTGCACGACCGAGCCCGCGCTCAAGAAGGTGTGAGCCTTGTAGAGGGAGTGCGCGAGCAGGTGCATCAGCGCCAGATGCCACGCGCCGAGCCCGCACTGGACGAGCATGAACCCCATCTGCCCGATCGTGGACCACGCGAGCACGCCTTTGATCGCGGGGCGGGTCGTCATGACGAGCGACGCCACGATGGTCGTGAACAGCCCGACACCGAGGAGGAGGCCCTGCGCGATCCAGGCGTGGGCCATCAGCGGCGCGAGCCGGATCATGACGAACCCGCCGATGTTGACGACGCCCGCATGGAGGAGCGCGGAGACCGGCGTCGGCGCCTCCATCACCTGCAGCATCCACCCGTGGAACGGAAGCTGCGCCGACTTGAGCAGGACCCCGAACACGAGCAGGACGGTCGCGACGTGCATGGTGGGCGACAGCTCGCTGTGCGATCGCGCGAACTCGGTCACGACGTCGATCCGCAGCGAGCCGACCTCGGGGCCGATGAACACGAGCGAGGAGACGAAGCATGCGTCCGCGAGCCGACTCAGCAGGAACTTCTTGTGCGCGACGATGACCGCCTGGCGGCGCGTTCGATAGAACGTGAGGAGCTGATGGAGGCCGACGTCCGTCGCGAACCACGCCACGACCAGCACGGCGAGGTGGTTCGACGTCACGAGCACGGTCACCGATGCGACGGTGAGCAAGATGGATCGCGCGTAACGATCGAGCTCGCGTTGCCCTGCGAGGTACGTCCGCGAGTACCGGACGACGACCACGGCGAGCGTGGAGACCAGCACGAACATGGCGCCCGAGACGATGTCGAGCTGGACGACGTCGTTCAGCACCGCATCGGGTCGCGTGATGCGCGGGTCGTAGCCCGCCCAGATCAAGACCGGGCGGAGCACGACCGCGAGATACGCGAAGCCCGCGGTCATGGCCGTCACGAATGCCGCGACCGACAAGGAGCGAGAGCGCTGGCGCGAGATCAGAAACGCGGCGATGAAGAGGCACGCCGGAACGAGCGCCGCGAGGACGAGCGGCAAGAACGAGAGGACATCCGTCGTCGTCATGCGGCCCTGGTCACGGCCCGCATCTTACGATCCGGAAGCGCACGAGGAACCGGCACGGACGCCAGATCATCGCTTCGGGGCGTGTCTATCATCTGGCTCGACATGCTCGCGCTCGCCCCCACTCGCACCGCCGTGCTCGCGATGGACTTGCAAGCCGAGATCGTCTCTCGGTTCGCCGACGGGAGCGTCGCGCTGCTCGAACGAGCCGCGATGACGATCGCCGCGGCCCGCAAGGCAGGTCTCCCGATCATCCACGTGGTCGTCGGCTTCAGGCCCGGGTACCCCGAGGTCAGCCCTCACAACGCGAGCTTCTCCAAGGTCGTCGGCACCGGCAAGTTCATCGCCTCGCCGCCGGGCTCCGACCTCGCGCCGGCGATCGGCGCTCGGGCCGATGACATCGTCGTGGTCAAGCACCGGGTCAACGCGTTCGCCGGCACCGATCTCGACATGATCCTGCGCGCCCGCGGCGTCGACACGATCGTGATGTTCGGCCTCGCGACGAGCGGTGTCGTGCTATCGACGCTGCGCCACGCCGCCGACGCCGACTATCGCTGCGTCGTGGTCGAGGATTGCTGCGGCGATGCCGACGCCGAGGTCCATCGGGTGTTGACCGAGAAGGTGTTCGTGCGTCAGGCCAGCGTCGTCGCCGCGAGCGAGCTCGTCGCGGCGCTCAGAACTGGTTCCACAGGTACTGGTTCGTGATCTCGTGATGGAACTGGATCTCGTTGGTCTTCACCGTCGCGCCGAGCGCCTTCGGGCAGCGCTCTGCCTGGGCCTGCTTGAGCTCCGCGAAGCGAGACTGGATGCTCTCGCCGAACAGCGTCTCCACGAACTTGCTGCCCTTGAACAGCCGGATCGCGTCGTAGATGTTGTCGGGCAGGAAGCGGGTCTTCTTGTCGTCGGCCTTCGCGGTGCCTTCGAGGCCGGTGCGTAGCACCGTGTAGACGGACAGGTACGGGTTCGCATCCGGTGCGACGCTGCGGACCTCGATGCGGGCCGAGCGCTCGTTGCCGAGCGGGATGCGCACCATCGAGCCGCGATCGATCGCCGACGCCTTGATCTGGTTCGGCGCCTCGAAGTGCGGATCGAGGCGGCGGTACGAGTTCACCGACGAGTTGAGCACGAGGCAGATGTCGGCGGCCGCGCCGAGGATGTTCGAGATGAAGTCCCAGCCCTGCTTCGACAGGCCGTCCTTGCCCTTCTTGTCGTAGAAGACGTTTTGGCCCTTCTTCGCGAGTGACAGGTTGGTGTGCATGCCGTTGCCGTTGACGCCGGCGAACGGCTTGGGCAGGAACGACGCCGTCAGGTCCGCCTGGCTCGCGACCTGGCGCGCGAGGAGCTTGTAGAGCTGGACCTCGTCGGCGCCGATCACGGCGTCGGCGTACTTGAAGTTCATCTCGAACTGCGACGGCGCGACCTCGGGGTGATCCTTCTCGTTCTCGAAGCCCATCGCGCGATGGGCCTCGGCGGCACTGTCGATGAACTTGCGCAGCGGATCGCCGGGCAGCGAGTGATAGTAGCCACCGGTCGAGATGAACTCGAACTTGCCGGTCTCGTGGTAGTGGCGCTCGGCGTCGCGGCCCTTGAACAGGAAGCCCTCGACCTCGTGCGCGACGTTGCACACGGTGCCGTCCTTCGCGAACAGCTTGTCGGTGTAGGCCTTGAGCCGCCCCCGCAGGTCACCGACGTAGGGCGAGCCGTCCTTCTCGAGCACTTCGCTGAACACGAGCACCTTGCCGGGGCCGAACACGTCGGACGGCAGCCAGTAGAACGCCGGCCAGTCGATGCCGAGGCGGAGGTCCGATTCCTGCTGCGCCGAGAACCCGCGGATCGAGCTGCCGTCGAACGTCAGGTTGTCGGCGCTGCCGAGGAGGAACTTCTTGTCGTAGTCGAGCATGTGCAACCGACCTTCGAGATCGGAGAAGCACACGGTGACCGCCTTGATCCGCTTCTCGTCGGTCAGGTACTTCGTTCGCTGCTCGCGGACCTTGTCGGCCTTCACGCGCGCGAGGCGCTGCGCCTTGGCTTCGAGGTTGAGCTCCTCGAGCTCGTCGTACGAGATTTCAAGAAAGGAACGGAGCCCCGTGGGCTCGGTGGACTTCGCCATATCACCCGAATCTGCCCGTCTCGAGGCGACAGTCGAAGGGGCGCTCGCAGGTTTTTCTCTCGATCATTTCGCGGGCTGACGACCGAAATCGCCACGAAACGTGCTCGACACATATCCCCGGGTGCGCAAGCTCTGCCCATCGGGCAGGGTTTGCCCGGCGCGAGCTCGCCAACCGCGCCAACCGCCACGTGTGGAGAGCGGCACGCCCGGTGCTTGATGCGGCGGCAACGATGCCGCCGATCGACACGCGCCACGACGCTCGCCTCGAGCAGCTCATGCGGCTCGCGAATCGCGCGATCTGCTGGTCGAACGATCTGTTCTCGATTCACAAGGAGCTCGCCCACGGGGACGTCCACAACCTCGCGATCGTGCTGCAGCACGAGTCCGCGCTGTCGATCGGCGATGCGGTCGCCGCGGCCGTGCGGATGCACGATGACGCGATCCGCCAATTCGAGCGGGACGAGCCGGGATTGCCGCCGGCGATGCACCGGTTCGTCGACGCCCTGAAGGGGTGGGTCCGGGCCAACCTCGACTGGTCGATCGAGACCGGCCGCTACGCCACGGGCACGTAGTACATTCTGCCGATGAGGTGGAACGCACTGCTTGCCGTGGTGTTCGTTGTTGGCTGTGGCGATAACTTGAAGGTGCCGGACAACGGCGCCGCACCCGACGCTGGCGTCACCGCCGTGTGCGGCAACTACAAGGTCGAGCCAGGCGAGGACTGCGACGACGGCGATCAGCTCACGGACGCGATCTGCGATGCGACCTGCCACTTCACGTGCGGCAACGGCCACGTCGACGACGCGGCGGGTGAGGCGTGCGATACCGCGATCGCCGCGGGCCACGATGGCGCGTGTCCGGCGACGTGTGACGACGGCCAGGTCTGCACCACCGACGTGCTGACCGGGTCCGATTGCACGGCCGCGTGCATCGCGACGGCGATCACGGATCCCGGCGACGGCGATGGCTGCTGCCCGTCGGGCGCGAACGCGAACAACGACGACGACTGCACCGGGATGTGTGGCAACGGGATCGTCGAGCCGGGCGAGCTCTGCGACACGGGCATCACCGCGGGTGCGGGCGCGTGCCCGGTCACATGCGACGACAGTCAGTCGTGCACCACCGACACGCTGATGAACGCGAATTCGTGTCAGGCGGCCTGCGCGCACGCGGCGATCACGATGCCGCACGACGGAGATGGCTGCTGTCCGACGGGCGCGAACAGCACGAACGACAACGACTGCCTGCCCGGGTGCGGCAACGGCGTCGTCGATTCCGGCGAGACCTGCGACACCGCGATCGCGTCGGGCGCGGGCGCGTGTCCGACGGCGTGCAGCGACGGCATGGCGTGCACGACCGACATTCTCTCGAACCCCGGCACGTGCACCGCGGCATGCGCCTTCCCCGCGATCACGATGGCGGTCAACGGCGACGGCTGCTGTCCCCCGGGTGCGAACACGACGAACGACACCGATTGCGTCCCGGTGTGCGGTAACCATGTCGTCGAGGGCAGCGAGCAGTGCGACGACGGCAACACGACGAGCGGAGATGGCTGCTCGGCGACGTGCACGCGCGAACCGACCGCGTACCGGTTCACCGACATGGACCTGCGCGATCCACACGCCTGGGTCAGCTTCCTCGGCTGCCGCGACGTGACCGACGCCTTGCTCGTCGGCTTCTCGGTGAACAACGCGCTCCAGACGTCGATCCAGACCGACGGGGACACGCCGCCCGACGGGTTGCTCGACCTGTCGCCGACCGTCGTGTTCCGCCCGCTCACTCAGGTCAACGGTGCGACGACCGCGCTCGACTTCTACTTCGCCGATTGCACCGCGCCGATGGCGACGACCAGCTGCCATCCCGGCGCGGTGGCGCCGTCGAGCGTCACCGCGACGATCGCGAGCACGGGCACGTGCCTGCAGCCGATCGCGGGCACGACCCATCCGTACTCGCCGTCGATCACGAACGCGACGGGCCCGTGCTACTCGTCGACGACGACGACCGTCACCGTCACGCTCGCGGGGATCCCGATCACGCTCACGGATGCGCGGGTCGCGGCGACGTTCGTCGGTTCGCCCGCCACGTCGACGGTCAACGGCCTGCTGATGGGCTTCATCAGCGAGACCGACGCGAACGCGACGATCCTGCCCGCCTCGCTGCCGCTCGTCGGTGGTCAGCCGCTCAGCTCGCTGCTCGCGGGTGGAGCGGGCTCGTGCGCGGCGGGCGACGACCGCGATTTCAACGGCGGCGTGCACGGCTGGTGGTTCTACATGAACTTCACGGCGGCTCGCGTGCCGTGGTCGGAGCCCTGATCGCAGATGGGCGAGTTCGTTCGTCACGCGAAGATGACCGCGTGGGGATTGGGCATCGTGCTCGAGGATCGCGGTGGCCAGCGCACGGTCCTGTTCGCCGACGGGAGCCGGCGCTCGTTCAAGGGCGAGGTCGCCGCGAAGCTCCTCGAACCCGCCGAGCCGGAGACCGAGGAGGAGCGGCTCGCGCTCGAGCGAGGGGCGGGCGCGGGCGGGAGCGCACCGACCTCCGTCAACCTCGCGCTCGAGGCCCAGCTGCCGAGCGACTTCTCGGATCCGCAGCCGTTCCTGGTCTACGCGGACTGGCTCGAGCAGCGCGGCGATCCGCGCGGTCGGCTGATCCAGGCGCAGCACCGCGGCAGCGCGAAGCTCGAGCGCGAGATCCTGAAGGAGCACGGCGCGGTCCTGGTGCCGCCGAACCTGGGCAAGCGCTACAAGCTCGAGGTCGCGTGGAAGCTCGGCTTCATCGCGACCGCCACGTTCGGGGCGCACGACGAGCTCGACGAGCGGATCGAGAAGCTGCTCGAGCATCCGTCGGCCGCGCTGTTGCGCGAGCTGACGATCGATGCGAGCTCGTATGTCGGCACGCCGCTCGAGGTGCTCGGCGCGCTCAAGCCACCGCGGCTCGCCACCGTCGTGATCGGCGGCGCGATCGAGACCAGCGCGCTCGCGACCGGTGACCTCGCACCGCTGTGCAACCTGCCGGCGCTCGAGGTCTTGCGCGCCACCGGCGACCGCGTGTTGATCGCGTACCCGCTCGTCCACAAGCGCCTGCGCGAGCTCGCGATCGTCACCCGGCGCGCCGACGCCACGACCTTGCGCCATGCAGTGGCGAGTGATCTGCCGGCGCTCACCAGGCTGTCGGTGCGCTGTCTCGACGGGATCGACGACGGTGTCCCGGCGCAGGCGTTCGCGAAGCTCCCGGCGCTGCGCGCGCTCGAGCTCCACACCACGATGCGGACGCGCGAGTGGCTCCTGGCGGTGATCGCGAGCCCGGTGCGCAAGACGCTCGTCGAGCTGCGCCTGATCGACGGCGATCTCGACGAGGCCGAGGCGCGCGAGCTGGCGAAGCAGCTGCCGGCGCTCGAGGTCCTCGAGGTGTCGCGCGACCGGTCGGGGCGCGAGCCCCTCGTCCGCGTCCCACCGGCGATCACGTCCGCCGCCCGTGCGCTCGCGCGGCCGACGGCGTGGGAAGACCTCGGGATCGATGTCGCCCGCGATCGCGTGTGGGGCGCGTATCCCGGGACCGTCGGCACCTACGCGGTGGCGATCGATCGCGGCACCGACTGGGCGCAGTGCTCGTGCCCGAGCAACGACCGGCCGTGCAAGCACGCGCTCGCGCTCCACGCGATGCTCGAGGAGGGCACGCCGATCGCCGAGCGCGTGCCGCCCTCGAACCACTACCAGCTCGCGAGCCGCCGGCGGTTCACCAGCGTCCGCGAGTGACCTACAGCGCCATCGCGATCGCGCCCGCCGTGACGAACGCGGCGCCGAGCACAGGCGCCAGGCGCGGACGCTCGCCGATCGCCCATGCGAAGCCGAGCGCGAACAGCACCGACGTGTTGCGCAACGTGAGGGCGTAACCGGCGCCGCCGGACGCGAGCGCCTCGATCAGCATCAGGAACGAGCCGCCGCAGAGCCCGCCCATCAGGAGGACGCGCGGCCAGTCCGATCGGACGAGCGCGCCGATCGCGCGGCGGCCGTACGGCCCGGTCCGCACGATGTTGACGACGGTCGCGAACGTCAGCGAAGCGGCGAACACCGCCGACGATGCGCCGCCCGCGTCCATCGCCGCCTTGTACGCGAGGTGGTACGCGGCGATCGCGAACGCGCAGCCGATCGACCACAGCGTCGCAGACGGGACCATCGCGCGGCCATCCGTGGGGCCATCGCTGCGCAGTCCAGACAGGACGAGGCCGAGCACGACGAGCGCGGAGCCGACGAGCGAAGGCGCGGTCACGTGCTCGTGGAACAGCAGCACCGAGAGCGGATAGACGACGACGACCGCGCCGCCGCGCGAGATCGTGTACACGGGCCCGAGCGGGCCGCGCTCGAGCGCCCGCGCGAGGCCGAGGAAGTAGACCAGCTCGAACCCACCCGCGACGAGTGCCCAGGCGAACCCGGCCGACGTTGGAAACGGGACCTCGCCGCTCGAGAGCGCCCGCGCAGTCGCCACCACGATCGCGAGCAGCGCCCCGACACCGACGGCGGC
>Ga0307509_10005530_pt1 | contig 17532 bp, 23 predicted proteins | sample 10_EM_MG_FD_202245 | JGI IMG/M metagenome (GOLD analysis project Ga0307509, IMG submission 202245) | Populus trichocarpa ectomycorrhiza microbial communities from riparian zone in the Pacific Northwest, United States - 10_EM | ecosystem: Host-associated > Plants > Roots > Unclassified | place...
CTCATCTTCATTCCTGTCGTATTTTCTTCTCGAGCACCCGCCATTATGGCCCTACGGCCTATTGGTTGGTGTCGATCATACCAGTTTCGGCTAGGGAAGCCATCCGCTGGTCGTATTTCGCCTTCTCCTGCTCCTTTACCTGGATTCGAACGGGACAGATCTTATCCTTGGCCGAATGAGCTCCACCACATGTGGGGCATTTCGCCGGGGTCAGTTGGCAGCAGTTGGCCTTTATTCTTCTATACCCTTCACAGTTCGGCTGATGGCATTTGTGGTCTTTCTCGGCGTGGGTTTTGGAGCAGATAGGGCAGAGGTCAGTGTTCTCTCTACAGCCAATCTTCGGGTGTCCAAATTTCCAACACCTAGTGCACTGAGTTGTCGGGGTAGCGTGCCACATGACCCTCGACTCTTTCCTTTTTCCCATAAATACGACGTGAGGGGTGACCTTGGCGGTGTCCACCTCCGGCAAACGTACAACTATGGATGTTGCTCTTTTATCTATACGCGACTCCGGATTGGCTTTAAGGAATTTCGCTGACGACACATCAACCCGATGGAAGTCCTTAAAATATTCCTTGATCATGTTGTTAAGCTCGATGGGATCCTCCGGAACTGCTGCCAGCGGTATGCCGTGAATAAGAACATCCACATCCGTAGGCACCTGTCTGAACGGTAGAAATTCCGGTTCATCATCTGGGAGGGCTTCGTTCAGTGCCTTCGTCATCTCACCGAGGTATTTGGTATATTGTCCTGAATCGGACCCGTTCGGCACTGTGAGCGTTACTGTGCCGTTAAATCTGTTGGACGAAACTTGTAGGCTGGTCGGTCCTTCGCACTTGCAACCTAGTAGTGTCCTGGCTATCGCTACCGAGATCCTGGCTTCATCAACCGCCGGGTTCTTGAAGGGTTTCGATGGCGCTAGAAGTACTCGTACAGTACAGTACTTGTACTGTACACACCCGGTCTCGGCCCCGGCCCGTACATATTATACTGTTATGATGATACAAATTCATCCATCCCAAGGGGAAAAGGGGGAAAGGATGGAAGGATGGAAAGAAAGAAAAAAAGAAAGAAAAAATGGAAAAATGGAAAAATGGAAAAATGGGAGGAAAACAAAAAAAAAAAAAAAAAAAGCTGGCGGTGAAATCGAGTAGGCGGTCGTGGTGGTGGGAACGGATGTGCGGATGTGCGGTATGAGGAATGAGTTAGTGAGTTAGTGAGTTAGTGAGTGAGGGTCGGTATGGTTTCCTGCCGGTGTAATTGCCGTGCGGGGAAAGCTATAATGTGGGGTCTTCTCTCTTCCTCTCTTCCTCTCTCTCCCTCTCTCCCGCCCTCCCTCTCTCTATCTTTTCTCTCTCCCTGTCCACGGTTTGGACGGACTTGTTTATCTGTATATCCATCTTCCAATGGTGGTGCCTGTACGGGCGGGCGAACTTTCTGTTTTTGCTCGCCGTGAACGCCGGAAAGGGGAAGAGGGGGAAGAGGGGGGGAGGAGGAGGAGGAGGAGGAGGAGGAGGAGGAGGAGGAGGAGGAGGAGGAGGAGGAGGAGGAGGAGGAGTGAGAGTGAGAGGGGGAGGTTGTTGGTGATGGTGATGGACTAGACTAAACTAGAACTGTATACCACTGCTACGAACTACCTTACGATAATGCTACATGTAGATTGTGTGCGGTATGGTGCCAGGTTTGAGCTGGCAAATTTGACTTGATTCAACTTGTCTTATTCTACATGTAATTTCCTCTTCCTGCTGCATACGCTTTCCTTCCTCCCGTTCCCCCATGTCTCCATGGTTGGAGAAAGAAAGAAAGAAAGAGAGAAGGAGAGAGGGCTAAAAGAGATATAATGGTAAAAAGTATAAGAAATATAGCATCAACAGCATAACATCGTAGCTATCATCCATCATCCAGCATCCACCAACGACGCGCAATTCGGCAAACCAACAATCTAACAGAGCTAAACTAAGTACCGCCATTGCATGGCATAGCATGGCATGAATGGATCACCCGCAGGCGAACGAGCGAACGAATGGAGACCACACAATCCCACGTGCAACAGATACGGGAGATAGATAGCAGCCAGCCAGCCAAATCCAGCCCACCCCCACCAAAAAAAGAAAAGAGAAAAAAAAGAAAGAAATAGGACAAACCGAAATAAAACCAAAATAAAAAAGATAAACCCCCAGTAGACATTTCAATGAAACAAACAAACGTTGAAAGAAGAAAAAATAAATACACCCTCTATATATAATCTTGGATAAATGGAAAGAAAAGAATAAGGGACCAAACTACAGAGCTAATCTGGCAAACGAAAGTGGGAAATGGAGTGGAGGAGGAGACAAAAAACAAGATAAACACATGGGCGGATGGTCGGAAGGACAGGTATGATAATGACGGTGATGATGACCCCCCGAGTCGTACTGCGCATTGCTTGATCAATCAATTGGCGGGATCGAACATGATATTCTCCCCAGGGTCTTTTTTTTTGTTCGTTTCTCTTTCTTTCTCCCTTAGGCACTCGAAGGCTTGTCTGTCGGGGAAGGCGGAAGAAATGGAGCAAATTTGAACAAAAAAGGAACCTGTCCCATCGCATTATGCTGTATCTGAGAGAGGGAGAGAGAGAAAAGAAGAAAAAGCTGAAAAAGAAAAAGGCGGATTTCCTTTTACAAACCCTTGATACCAGAAGAAACGAATATTTCACCTTGGTCATCAAGTCTTTCCAACATCTTTCTCTCCTCTCCCCCCCACCTCCGCTCCTGTCTCACTCTCCACTTCCCTTGAACCCCCCTCGCTCCAGCCCTTTCGATATTCCTTCTCTTCCGGCATCTCACAAACTCCTCCTCGCTCTTCAAATGTTAGCTGATCCAGCGCTCAGATGGGGGAGCTCCATCTTGAGCGGAGTTTGGGCCCATCGGCGGCGGCGCCATCCACAAGAAATCTCCATCGTCAGATGGTGGGAGCGAAGAAGGTACCCCGCCGAGCTCGGTTGCCTTTGTAGTAGCCATATCCTTTAGACCCAGATACCCATCCGAATACCCCCCGTACAAACTCAAACCCCTAGTCTCACTGTCAAGAGCCACGTCACCAGGGCCAATGATCAGCCCATACGAGGGATCTGTAGGTTGCATAGGTCCCATAGCTGTGTTCAGGTTTTCTAAATCCTCGAAGCTGTTTCCCGGAAGTAGCGTGGATGAGGCCTGCTGCAGACCCACAAATGATGATGTGGCGCTAACACCGAAGTCTGATTCGGCTTGGTCTGAAGTATCCGACGAGGATGACCTTGTAACTGTCCTAGCTCCGCCGAGACCGCCAGGCCCATTCACTGGACTAATAAAGTCGTCAATCTCGTCTCCAGACACAGATCCGTTTAGCCCGGCAGATGGCTGGAAGCGGAGGTAGTTCCCAAGGTCGAGCTGCGATACAGAGTAATCAACCCCCGTGTCCAAAGGCTGCTCCTCAAACTGAGCGTTATCAAACGCACTATAGGCCGGAGGCCATCCGGCAGATTGAGGCGGATACAGCCCGGCTGAGAATTGGAAACTACATTCTGAATCTGCTGATGGTAACAACTCTTGGTTACGGAATTCATGCATGGTGTAAGGAGTGTTTGTATTAACACTGAGTCCAGGCGCGACACGACTCGATATCGATTTGATAGGCTGTGGGGGAAGCTGGGGGGTCAACTCCAGGGGAGTAATGCCTGTATTAGCCATCTTTAAGGCAGGATAACTCCTTAGGTCCGGAGAAGAATGCTCGGACTTGATACGGCGAGGCTTCTGGGATGCAGCACTTGGAGGTGCAGACACAGTAGCAGCAGGCGCTTTCGTGCAGCCGCCAATGTGCTCGCCAAATGTATGGCCCGTGTGACCGACATGTGGGATTGTGTAAGGAGATGATCCATGGATACTTCCGTGATGCTTGTGGGTCGGTCGGTGATGCCCGTTGGCGAAAGTGTGGAGGGTGGTAAGGGAGCCCTCAGAGTGTGTCGCTTGGAGACGAGGTTTCCGGGTTTCCATCGGGGCTGTGGCAGTTGCTGAAGGGGCTATTGAAGCGCAGGTGGCAGGGGCAGCTAACTCAGGAACAGAATCCAAATGTTCTTTCTTCAGTGCACATGTGCAACGGCCTCCGTGGCAACATGGGCAGGCAAATGAAGTATCTATTTTTTTACAGTAAATATCAGCCCTAATCCCAGTGACGACTGTCGAGTAGATTTATTCCTTACCCTTAGGATCGCCTTCTTCTGATGGTGAAGCCGTAGCAGTAGTCGAAGAGTGGCATGTAGAGGCAGTAGCCGAGGCGGGCTTTCCAGCTGCCTTTGACTCCTTTAACAAAGCAAGTCTCTCGCCGCAATCACATTTAACATGGGCAGAACGAGCCTTCCGCATCTGCCGGCAGTGATTACATTGAGATACTGGACGGCCCTTTTTCGCGATCGGCAAAAGCTTACGATCTGTATCTCCCCGTTAGTGCCTATGAAGCAAAGAGGAGAGATGGCAAAAGGCATGAAGCTCGGGGTGTCGAAGAATGGAGAATCTTTAGAGGACACAGGAACAGAGGAAAAAGATTTCGATTGAGATCATAATGTAACTGACCGGAATGATTGCACCCGCTCACCCTGTGGCCACGGATGCAGGCCTCGCAAGCCATTTTAACACCGTCTATCATCATGGTGAAAAGCAAGTGAAACGCCGTTCGATGTAAGTCGAACGGTGAACGAGCTAATTGCTAGTATGTGGCGAAGAAAGAAAAAGATGTGGTGGCTTCTTTCTTTCTTTTTTCTTTCTTCTTTTCCCTTTTTCCTCCCAGCTAAAGACAACAACCTCAGTAGGACCAGACCTCTTCTATGAAGGTTGAAGTGTAGGGTAGAACAGGATTCGAGCTTGTCAAGTCCAGTTCAGGCCGAACAGGTATGGAACAGGATCAAAGAGAAGAAAATATGTAGATTTAAAGAACAAGAGAAAACTCTTTGATAGAGTTTTTTTTGTTTTTGTTTTTTAGGAGAATAAAAGTTGTGAAGAAAAAAGGTATAAAATTGCTTTCAAGGGTATCTTCCCGTCGCCTGAGCAGTACTTTTTTGCGGAAAAGAAAAAAGCGACTGACTGACTTTTGATGCCTGGCCGAAGAGTAGTAAAGCAAAACACACCCAAAACGCCGCCACGCAAAAGAAACACTTTCAGTTCAGGAAACAGAGGGCCCCTCGCCTTGCACGGGCCGTGTTGGCGCCGGCTTCGAAAGCGTTCACGCGGGAGACCGAGTGGGACACCAAAATCAGCTGAATCTTTCCTGACCGTTCCAAGGTGCGGAGAGGGTGAAGGGATGAGAGAAAGGAAAAGAGAGGAGAAAGAAGAAGAGGAAATAAAAAGAGAGGAGAAGAGAGAAGAGAGAGAGAGAGAGGAGGAGGAAGAACAAAAGGCCGGGATGTATGCGAGAGGAGGGAGGGGGTGGGTTGGTGGGAGGAGGCGAGAAACGGAAGCTTTAACGGGCAACCACAAAGAGGCGAGGGAAGGGAGCGAGCAAGGATCGGTGAGAGTCTGTGGAGGATTGGATGGCCCTGGCTGGCGCGGCCGCGGATTGGCGGAGCGGCTGTCTTCCCCTGCCAGGCGTTGCTGACTGGTGGTTAATCCGGCGGTGAGGTGAGAAAGAGACTTAGGGCACGGTATGGCAGATCTGGGCAAGCAAAAGACGGAAAAAATAGTGGTATGATAGGAAGAAAAGTTTCCTTCTTGCTGAGGCTTGTAGAAAAGGGCAAGAAAGAATGATTGATTGAGAGAAATGGAAGGAGCAATCAGTTCCTCAAGAATTCAAGGGTCCGCACAGAAAGCTCTTTGATTCCCTTGCCTTTCTCTGACTCTTCTCACTCTCTCTGCACATTTAAGGCAGGCAGGAGTGAGCGGAAGAAGTGGGATATATGTATGGATATGTATTGGTATTTATGTACGTATTGAATTCTTGTATTGTATCTATTTACCATGCAAAATCTGCGAGTGAGAGCGAGAGTGAGAGCGAGAGAGATGGCGGTGGAAATGGAAGTGGAGAGGATGCGGGCAAAGGTGTGAGAAGAAAGGAGTGTGAGGGCGAGGACAACGAATCTGGTTGGAGAAGAGAAATACCGTAGAAGACACAGGTTGATGGATGAAGAAGATGTTAGATAAAGCTAGATGACACAAGAGACAGAGAGAGCCACGCAAATCCCACACATGTATCGCCGCTGTAGGCGATTCAACTTCTATCGTTCGCTATTCTCTCCACTGTGCGTAGCAAGGTAGGGCATGTAGGGCGCGTATGTGTAGGGTTAAGGTGGAGAAAGCCAAAGCGAAGATGTGTGTGGGTGTGGGTGTATGAGGATGGGAGCAGTACAGTACGGTAATGGGGTTTCTCTCTTTGCTGTCTGACTAGGACTATTGTATCATACCCGTACCGGTAGAAATTATTTGCACACACTCCACACGGAAGAAAAGAAAAAGGAAAAGAAAAAAAAGGAAAGGGCCCCGAGATAGGCGAATGGATGAACGAGCAGCCACAGAAAAGGCAGACTTGGAGGTCTGAAAGGTAGATGGACGGTTTGGGTGATGTACGGTAGTCAGTGAAGGGCACGCAGAGCAACAACAACAACGTAAAAGCAAAAGCGAACAAGCAGGCAAGCAGCGGCACGGTTCCAGCAAATCTGCAACTCTCACAGGATCAGACAGGAGCAGCAAAGAAAGCAGAGAAAAGTAACAGGAAAACAGGAGCGCCGCAACAGGGTAGGAGACTCTTCTGAGAGTGAGGCAAGCAAGAAGAGCAAGGCTGGCTGGCTGGGCTCAACCAAAACGTACGGTGCAAGAAGGAGACGAAGTGAAGAAAAAAATAAAAAATGGAGAGGGAAAAGGTGCAATAGAAACGGTAATGCTAGCTGCGTCCTGACGCCCAACCAGCACACACTTGAGAAGAATGACAGACATGCGTGGGATGGGGTGCTCTTCTTCCTGTGTCTCTCTCTCTATTCACCACACAGCTGAGCCAACACTATGGCGTGGGGGAGCAGAAGGGAGGATAAAATTATCACCGCAAAAGAAAAGAGGAGAAAAGGTCTTCGCTCAAACTCTTTCTCCAAGGGAAAAGACTGGCTATTAGAGGACAACTCAGTTTTCTCTCCACTCCATCATCCCCCTGCCCCCTTTCCTCCCTCCCACTCTCTTCTCTGCTCTAGCCAACCATAACGGGGCAACCGCTCCTCCTCTGTGGCTCAGTGAAGCGACCTCACGCAAGCCAATCTTTAAGTGGGGCGGCCTGTAGTCTTCCTGAACCTCTTTCTTTGCTTTTCTTTCATTATTTATAAAATCTCTCCCATGCTCGCCGCAAGATATCCGCAGTTGCCCTGGTACTGTAATGGTCGGAGTGGGAGCTCCCCACCCGGCCGGCCTGCTATTGATGGGTTACCGGGTATGTATATCAGTAGGTTAACGATAATAAAAATTCGTCAAAGTCCAAGAGAGTCATCGAATCATCTCCATCAGACTTCAGGAAATGAAATGGGGAAGCTTGGCCCGCCAAGCTACCGGCCTCACTTCAACCAAATGATACTTCTCTCAGGGAGCCCGGCCTCATGACCTGCTAGTCACGAATAAGATGAAAAGTTGTGGAAGCACCATAGGCCCATCCTGAGCCCATCCTGAGAATTATCATACCTACACTAATGTACGGCCTGCCCGGAGTGAAATGATGTAAACTGTGCAGTACTCGTATAGGGTCTAATTAATGCCATCCTAGGAAGATGGGAAGGAGTTCGTTCACACATGCGGTGCGCGGGCTGAGAGGGGGGAGTGGGGAGGGGAGGAGGAGGAGAAGAAGCCGTTGGCATTTTGTGCATCCAAGTGCGAGGCGTCGTTCTTGCGTAAGCACTTGGTGACACCCCAATTGACGTGATCTAACGGTTGCTTGGCCCTCTGATCATGATCTTCTCACGCAGATGAAAGCGAGCTTAAATCAGTTACCAACCAGACAAACTGCTAGGCCCACAATTGTGATAGAGCTTACCTATCAACTACGAGTACAAACCGGCAGGAAGGCAGGGTATGGTATCCTATCCAAGGGAGTTAGCTAGTGCCTCTAAAAGAAGAGGGAGAAAAAGATATGAAAAAGAAACAAATGATTGCCCTTAATACAGTATAAGTACCGTGATCGGTATCGGTCTAGTTACTTAAGTAGAGTTCCCCTGAAATGGTGTGAAGAGAGCCCTCGGGCCAAACCCAAAAAGCAAGGGAATCCCGTACCGTAGGATAGACCACACAGAGGCATCCAATTGGTGCCCTAGAGTGATGCACAGTAGCCCCCCAACAAGTTTCCGTACCGCCTCTGGTAATAGTACGGTACAGTGGGGAAGAGAAAGTTACCGGACAATGTCAGAATTGGTTCTCGGAATACAAGGAGGATTACGGGTATGATATGGTATGGCTGTGCGGTGATCGCATCACTGAAACTTGGCCCATCCACTATTCCTGTTTATAGGATAACAACACAACATGCCTACCAAAAACCAGCGGGGTTTTTTAATATTTTTTACCAGCTTCCGGTCGCGATCTTGTCAAAGCCGTACTACCCATTATCGCACGTTCAAAAAACTGGCAGAATAGAGGTTCGGGTAATTGTTTAATAGCAGAGTATGTTAAGAGAGACAAACTCGGTTCCCTTGTAATTGTGGTAATGCTTTATTGGCGGTGGGGCTCTAGATGGGATAAGATGAAGTTGGGGTAGAGAGGGGGCATTTATTGAAAGTTTTGTTTTTGTTGTTAAAATTAAATTGGAGGGAGCATTCAGGAACGGTTAGAGTATGAGGTATAATCATGAATTCATGGTACAACCACCGCGTGTGTTACAACAACAGTCATTGAAATAACTCCTCCGGGTCATCAGTCACATTTCGCTCCCTCCCTAACCTAGAGTGTTCCTTGGGACCCATCTCATGATAGCCTCAAGTCTTTTAACTTCAGAGCATTGTACTCTTTAGTTTTTCATTATTTGGAAGATATATTTATCTCTTCCATCAATCATTTATTGTTCCTTATCACACCTAAACTACTTTTATCATTTAAGATAGCTAAGCTAGATTCTAAAACTTTTTCGGCAACCATAATTGTTAAGAGCAGGTTGATTATGGCAATGGCTCTGGAATGAGTTCTGGAGTTAGAGAAGAAAGTTTTGAGGATTCTGCATCATATTTCAGTGCGCTGAAGAAGAAATCAGTGGCTGGTGTTGGAGAAAGAGGGGAGGGAGAAGATAGGGAAAGAGGAGGTAGAGGATGTGGAGGTGGCTTTGTCTATAAATGAGGCTGAGGAGGTGGTGAAGACTAAGCCACCAGGGCCAGTAATGGTGAGCCATATTGTGGCAGTGGATGATGAAGATGTAGTGGTAAGAGGGATAGCTGGTAAAGTGGTGGCAATGTCTGGGTGGAAACATCAGCAAAAGAATATGCTGTGTCAGGTGCAGTGCTGTTGGGTCCTGACTCTGGTAGTCTCGACTCTGTGTCCTGTGGGTCCTGTGCGTTATGTAACTGAGCACTAGATGAGGTGGCGCCCTGTAACCGGGTACCAAATGAGCCTGTGTCCTGTAACCGGGTGTCATGAATTGTGACTTAGAAATAGAAATAGTTTCATATGACTAATAATTATTAGTCATTAGTATGTTATATTTGACACTATAAGATCAGTTGACTTATAGTTCTCATATGATTCGCAATTGTGTATTATTATTAAAGTTATAATTTGTTGATTGGTGACTCACAATTGTGAGTCAGAAATGATGTAACCGCTTCCCGTGGGGTAGCGGTCTTGCGAAGGGGTATCGGTATTGACTCTAACCAAACCGGTGGGATAAACGAGACCAAGTACCGGAGACACCAACAAGTAATTGAATAGACTCTATTACTTTATCGAAACTACTAAGAGAAGACCAAGGGCGGTAGGCCTATGCGAAGCTCAAAGATTCTCGAATCGAACTGAATAGAAGATAACTGTTCAACTAAGTATATTGAAAACTCTGTCTGTCGAAGTCTGATCTCTCTAAGTCCGGAGAGATACAGGTCTTTAAATACACTTGCGATAATCCATCTCGCATCAATCATATCCAAATCCTAAGGCATCAAACAATACCGAACCCATAAACAATCCAACAATAAACAAGGCTTATGAACTTCCGGAGTTCATATTCTAAAACAATACCAATATCAAATAATAAGGCTTACGAGTCTCCTGAGCTCGTATCCTAAAACAAAACATAAAACAAACTAACAAGGCATACAAGTCTCCTAAGCTCGTATCCTAAAACAAATACATAAAACAAATCCATACCTAAACTAGTAACCTGTACCGGTTACAAATGATGTAATGACTTTTGTGTGTGACTCCATTTAGAGTCACGAGTTTCACTCATGTGAGTGCTTTACTCACATGATTAGTTTTAAGATTTATGATTAGTTTAAAGTATGTAGCGGGTGACTCAATAAGGGAGTCATCAGGGTTAGGGTTGTACGAAGAGTCTCTATATAAAGGAGATTGGATTATGATAGTTAGATGTCATTCACGGTGGCACTTCGGAGTTTGATCAGGCTGCAGCTGACAACGCCGCCAGGCGTAAAGGCAAGGCCAAGCATAAAGCACAGTCTTCTGGTGCTTCTGCAGTTAAAGTCGCGAACGTCGTCAAGGCCGCCTCCCCCAAGGGCCCTCCTCCCCTCCCCAGCGCGTCCAGAAGAATTGATGCCCCCCGCATCGTTCAAGCCCCCCACCTGACGAAGCCATTATCCAAATCCGCTTGCCGGACCTCGCTGCCTCGGTTCTCCGCGAAGCAAACTCTAACGTTCCCGTCGCCTTCAAGACGTTCGTCAATGACAAGGGCGCCGTCTCCCTCGTATCCACTGACACCGCTGTTCCAGCTGCCTCCTATGCTCCCTTCTTTGAGGCTCTCTCCTTGCAGCTCAACCAGTCCTTTCCCGTTGGTGACAACCCCTGGCTCCCCTTTAGGCTGGCCCCGACCGATCTCCAATTTGCCATCCATGGTATTCTCATAGAGGCCCTCCCCGAGGATGACGACCTCCTCTTCCCCCACATCCAATCCTCCATCTACAATTCCAAGAACTTCCTGATTAGAAGCGCCCGTTACCTCAACCTTGACCCCTCCTCCCGCAGGAACGGCAAGAGAGCTTGCTCCGTCGTGGTCCACGTCTCCCCTGATCATGCCGACAGAATGATCAATCCACCCTCCGTCCTCCTCTACGGCAGCAACCGTCTAGTTGAGAGAGCTTACCCGTCGTCTCCCTCTATCCAGTGCCGCAACAGCTGGAAGTTTGGCCATGTCAAACCCAGGTGCCAGAACCCCGTGATCTGCCCATTCTGCGCTGGCAACCACGCCAAATCTGTGCACTGGTGCTCCAACCCGTCCTGCCCGAAGGAAGGCAACCAACGACCCGTTCTCAACTGTTGTGTTGCCTCTCCGCCCTGATGTTCCAATTGCGATAAAGACCACTCCGCCGGCGACTGAAACTGCTCTGCCAGGCCGGTTCCCCCTCTGAGGAACACTCACGCTACCCACAACCCCCATACTGCCACCCCTCCCTCCGCCGCTCCCTCCCCCCAGGAACAGGACGACCCCAATGTCATGGACACGCGCCCTGACTCCTCCCGTCTCACAGGTGCCCCTCTCACCCCGGCTCCGGCCGGCTCCAGCTCTAATACACCCTCCCTGGCTCCTGCCTTCGACCTAACCACTCCAAAAGCCCTGAGGCGCCCCCAAACGGAGCGTGACCGCTCCACATCCAGGACTGGTGCTCCTCGCCCCGAGGTGGAGCCCAGCCCCTCTCCCGCCCTACAAGACCAGTCGGCCCCGCGCCGGTAAGATGTCGCACAACCTAATGTCCTCACGACAGGACCTTCCTCCTGTACCCCTCCTTTCAATTGTTCAACACAACAGCCTCGGGACCTGGGATGTGTTTCTCTCCTTGTTTAATTCCTTTGCTTCGGCTCTGCACCCTGCTGATATTGTTTGCCTTCAAGATCCTCCTGTTTGGCGCTCTCGTCTTCCTTTTTTCAGTGGTTTTAAGTCCTTTTGCCCTCCCCACTCCCCCGGCTCTAAGCCGAGGGTTGCCTTTTATGTTGCAAGTGGTTTTTTGTCCTATGCTACGGTTCTTTCTAGGTTTTTCGATAGGCCGGATGTCCCTGCCCTTGATTTGTTCGGGGTAGACCTCTTTGGTGGATCCTTTACCCAATTTCGTATTTTAAACTTGTACAACCTTTGGTCCCAGTGCAGCAGTGTTAGGACCGTTCCTCCAGATTTGTCTTTTCCTGATGATGGTTTCCCCCTTTTGGTTGTTGGTGATTTCAACATCCACCACCCCCTGCCTGATCTGCTGAGGTCCTACTCTCGTAGGGATCTGGCAGCTTCTTTTCCTTACTTCTCCAGGGCGGCTGACCTGGGCTTTGAGCTCCTCAACCTGCCCGGGGTGTTTTCTCGTTTCCCTTGAGATAATGCTACCCGCCCCTCTGTAACTGATCTTTTATTTGCATCGTCGCTTTTGTTTCCTTTTTTCCGCTCTTGGGATACTTCCCTTCCGTCGACTGGGTCAGATCATGTTCGTATTTCTCTCATCTTTGCTCACCCGATTTCTACTCCTCCCCCTCCTGTCCCCAACTGGTCCCTAACCGACTCGGACTCTCTCTCTCCTGCCCTAAGCGGTTTACTTATTCCTCCTCCTCCTTCCTTCCCGACGAAGGCTTCCTTGAAGGCCTGGTTCGACACACAACTTGCTCGTGTTACTACCCTCCTTTCCTCTCACACTCCGCTCAAGAGGCCCTCCCACAGATCCAAGCCCTGGTGGTCTCCCACCCTCTCGGTCCTCTGGCGGGAGTTTCACTCTACCTCCCGGCACTCTCGCTCCTCCGCCTCCCACGCTGACAAGGCTGCCGCCCGCCTTTCCAAGCAAGGCTACTTCAAGGCCATTAAAGCTGCAAAGAAGGCCCACTAGAAGTCCCTCCTCTCCTCCGCTACCCCCCGTTCAATCTGGGCCGTAAGGAAGATAGCATCCGGGTCTCCTGTCTCCCACTTCCCCAATCTCCCGGGTGCTTCGTCTCCCAGAGAAATGAACCAAGCCCTCCTGGACCATTTTTTTCCACCCCGCCCCTGCGCTCCCCTCCCTTCGATCCTCCTCCCCTACGGTGACTGCCCTGAGCTCACGGAGGAAGATATCTCCCTCTCTCTCCTCAAGTGTTCGCCCTCCTCGGCCCCCGGGCCCAATAGCATCCCCTACTCGGTTTGGAGGTCGGTTCACCGTGTCGCCGCGGGCATTTTGGTGTCCCTCCTCGCCCCCTTCCTCCGTTTCGGCCACCACCCCTCCTCTCTGAAGAAAGCTAATGGGGTCGTCCTTGACAAGCCTGGCAAACAGTCCTACGACTCGCCAGCTTCCTTCAGAATTATTGTCCTCCTCCAGACTGTCTCCAAGATCTTGAAGAGAATAGTCGCCTCCCGCCTCACCCCCATCGCCAGGTACACCGGCCTCCTTCACCGCAACCAGTGAGGGTGGCTCCCCTCTCTATCCTCGTTTGATGCCTGCTCCGCTCTCACCGACACAGTCCGTACCCTCCAGCGCCCAGGTCGCAAAGTCTCCTTGCTCTTCCTCGATATCAAGGGTGGGTTCGACAATGTCGACTCCAAGAACCTCTGCTCCAACCTCCGTCGCAAAGGGGTCAATCACTACCTGGTTGCCTGGGTCAGGTCCTTCCTGTCCGACCGCTCCTGCCGTTTGCTTTTCCAGGGTTCGCCCCGCGTTTTTTCCCCGTCTCAGTTGCTACCCCTCAGGGCTCTCCAGTCTCTCCCCTGCTGTTCGTTATCTATGTCTCACCCCTCCATATCCCAGTTCCGAAAGGCTTGGTTCTCTCATAGGTGGATGATTTCTCTGTCACTACGTCCACCCCCTCCTATTGCTCTAACTCCAGGACCCTGCAAAGTGTCTTCGGACGTTTGAGGGCGCTCGCCCACGCGAGGCGTGTTGACTTCTCAGTTCCCAAGACGGAGCTTATACACTGGCGTACCCCCGTGCAAAGGGACCCCCCCTCTGCTAACAGGCCTCCCCCGGTGGCTCTTGACGGCGAACTCTTCCACCCCTCCCCTGAACTCAGATGGTTCGGGTACTTGTTCGTCCCCAACCTCGCCTCCTCCGCCTACTTGTCTCGCCGGCTCGCCCTTTCCCAGGCAGCCTTTGCTACAATTAGACGTCTCGCCTCCTATGGTTCGGGGGCTTCCCCCCACCTCTGTCACCGCCTCGCTTTCTCTCTCCTCTTTCCTATCCTCTCTTATGGGGGGGATCTTTTCGCTCCCTCCAAAGGCCTCCTCTCCAAGATGGATGTCCATTGGAAACAGGTCCAACGCTGGGTTTCGAACTGCTTTCTGGCCACCCCCACCCCGATCCTTTCCGCCGAAGCCTGCCTACCCCCCGTGTCTGTCCTGCTTCCCCACAAGAGGCGCATGGCCGCCCTTCGGCTAGTGTGCTCCCCCCCTCAGATTAATCATGCATCCGCCCACCTGTGCAGGTCCTTTCCATCCCTCCTCAAGTTTCGTGCCCCCGATTCCCATCGTTCCCTTTGTGCCCGACTCGACCCCAATGTTATGCCGCTCAACCAGAAGAGACTGCGCCCATCTCCCCCGACCAGGACCCACCTACCTGTGGACGCCATGGCCCACCTTACCCTTCCCCTCCTCGGGGGCCTCTTGTTCGCCCCTCTTATAAACTCCTCACTCCTCCTGAACCTCCCTCCTCTCCCTCCCGACAGAGTCATGAGAGCCGCTTACTCCTCCCTTAAGGCCAAGGCCCGTCTCCTCATGCTCGACTCTGGGCGCCTGGATCATCCTCCCCATTTGTACTACTCCTTCCCCCTTTCACTCACTCCTCACCCTTTCATGGGGCTAGGGAAATTCATGGCCGGCCGAGTTCATCAGATGAGGGCCCAGAACAGTTACCTTGCCGCCCACCCCTCCTGGTCGTCCCCTGACGCCTCCCACCTCTGTCCTCACTGTGGCGAAGAACAGGAAACTTTCAGCCACGCCATACTGCGCTGCTCAGCGAAAGCTGCCGCCAGGTCGCGCCACCTCCAAGGCTTGACCTCAGTCGGTCCTGACACTCCTCTTTGGTCCTCGGTCTTCCTCCTCACCTCTCTCACTGCCTACATCAGGGCTACTGCTACGAACTACCCGCCGGACATGTTCCCCTCCCTGCCACCTTCACCGGACTCGATGGTCTTCCCCTCCCCTCCTGCCTCCCCTCTCCCTGGGGGTCTTTTCTCCTCTTCCTCATCTCGCCCCGTTTAGGTCTTCTACTCCGGTGGTTCTTAGTTTTCTTTCCTTTAGTAGCGAGTTAGTTGTTTAGCTAGTATCGTGTTAGTACTTTCCTTTGTCAACCGTGTGTTGGTGCCGCGTCGAATACTTGATGCACTTGGAGATGATGGTGTGGTTTTTCCTATGTTACGAGTTTTTTGGGATTAAGGTTTTGTTTACGCCATAGCTAGCGCTGCATGCGAGTTCTTGTACCTTTTTTTTTTTTTTTTTTTTTTTTTTTTGAATCATATGATTATTGTTTAAGGTACAAAATATGGCATGCAGCTGATGCTATGGCATAAAAAAAACCTCCAATAGCCCTGGGAAAAAGCCAACCCCGCAAGTCCCTCTGGTGTGGAACCAACCGCACATCTCGCCCCCAACAAGAAACCCTTGACTAGCTAAGAAGACAGACGAAAGGAATCAAATCAAAGAACAAGCAGGCAGAGTCAGGAAAACCCATGGCACATTCATCCAGACAAAAAGGAAAACGCAAAAATCAAACAAAGCAGCAACCACTTGAGAAAGTTCCCGCACAATCAGCACGAGGGTAACCAGGCCCGGCATAATCGGAGTCCTGGGGGGGGCGCAGCCAAGGAGGAACAGGCCTGCTGTGTTGGCAAACCCCAAAAAGAAGAAGGAGATAGTGCAATACCATCTTCCCAGAGGCAAGCCATGATGGGCCGTGGTCATAGCCCGAATGGTGAAGAAGTAGTTATGGATACCAGCGAGGTAGTTGTGGGTACCAGTTAAAAAAGTGGAGAAGCAGTAGGGTGCCAGCCGATCCGACCGTGTGAGGAGGAGGAGAAAGAGGGGTAGACCCAACCCTGTGCCGTAGAAACTATCGGAAAACGCGTTCGTGTCTGGACTAGGCAGCTACTTAAAGAAAAGAGAGAACAGGGAAATCGACTGTGGCCTGTTGAGAGTTTTCCCTTACTGCAAACAGTGTTCCCAGCCATCTGTACCATGGGCGTTGAGAAGAGTGTTGCCGACCGTGCAAATGCTCTAAGCGAGGTAGAGCAAAAGCGGGGTAGGGACAGGAAACATCATCAAACGAAGACGAAATCTATCAACTCAGAGTGAAGAAGGCCCAAAGGGATAAACCTAAGGGAAGGGGAGTGTAGAGGAGGTATGACTCCACCCCCTAGAGCGAACTCATAACGGGGGGTGGAGTTTGGAAAAGTGGTGATAATCTCGAGGTGTTGAGATTTCAATCGCCGGGTGTGTAGAGGAGACGGAGGATGGAGTTCTTGTACCTTTTTTTTATTTTTATTTTTATTTTTTTTATTTTTATTTTTTAGTATCATTTTAGTATTGTTTAAGGTACAAACTGCCGTATGCAGATCGCTCTAAGACAGGAAAAACCTCCACCTACAGTCCATCCCGCATCCCTTGTGCTAAAACCCCCTGACCCTGCCCGACACCAAAGCGTCCGGTACTATGGGTAGAAACTACAGAAGAGCGTACAGGCCTAAATACAATGAACTAAAAAAACCTCCACAGACGTGCAGCCCATAAGAAAACTCCCCAACCCAACCGTGAACAACCAAGGAAAGTACAGAAACCTCACAAAACTTAAGAAAGAAAAATCCCAGCCGAACCCATAAGGAGCCCACAGCCCACGAATGACCCCATTCTACTGCAGCAGGGGAGGGACCACGGAGCCGCAGGACGACGCCATAGGCCAACGATCACAAATATTAAGAGGTAAATATATATATACCTCGGGCGCTTACGTCCCGGACCAAAGGGGAGACAAGACCACCAAGAGAAAGATCGGTAACCGAAACCAACACAAACGGAAGTGTGTGGTAGGGCGAAGTAGCGACTGTAGGCCCACCGGAAACGAGACCGGAAGGGAGTGCATGTCACCCGGAGGCAACAGAGGCGGCAGGCATGAAACCCCTACCCCAAACACAGGCAAAAGCCACGCAGGCAGCCATGACAATCACCCAAGCCCAGAGATCAGAAGGGAACAGAGGCCCAGGGTGTAGAAGCAGTAGGGTGCCAGCCAAAGAGCGAAGCAGTAGGGTGCCAGCCGATCCGACCGTAAGCAGAAGTAAAGAAGGAGGGGTAGACCCAAACCGAGAAGTGCGAGGGAAGGCGACCGAAGCGAGATCACGACTTTTCGACAATGCCGACCGTACCGGACAGGACTCTCAGGAGATAGTGCAATACCAGAGAGCAGAGCCACCGGGGCCACTA
>Ga0307509_10005531_pt1 | contig 17529 bp, 18 predicted proteins | sample 10_EM_MG_FD_202245 | JGI IMG/M metagenome (GOLD analysis project Ga0307509, IMG submission 202245) | Populus trichocarpa ectomycorrhiza microbial communities from riparian zone in the Pacific Northwest, United States - 10_EM | ecosystem: Host-associated > Plants > Roots > Unclassified | place...
AGAAGATACTTCTTAACTAGAGAAGTCGAAGTAGCATGAACATTAGTATAAATAATAGGCCTCTCCCCCGGTGGTTGAAGAATCATCAAGCAACGGAGAAGAGACCTTAACAATATAACAAGTTAGCGAGTTATATTCTAACTCTTTGATATTTGACTACTCTTTACTTTACCTTTACCAAATTATTACCTACGAGCCTTCCTGACTATTATCCGTTGTCTCGAATATCCTTGGCCTAGTTAGCTCGGAATCCTACCGTGTTAGCTACCCCGTAACAGTTGTCCGACCGCTTGTTGAAGAGTTATCCATGCTTTTGTCCTTTAGTTCCCTGGACCAGTACTTTCAAATTGTTAGCTACTACGTGATACAGGCATGTCGACACTTCGAGACCTATACCATTCAATTTCCCTCATTGAGCGGATTCCAACGCATCCTGTCCTTGCCTTGTCTGATAACTGATGCTGAAGCTATCCCCTCTTTTGTACTTCTATTCCCCTTATTTGTACCTTTAGACTGATAGCTGCTAAGAACCAGAAGATTGCTCATGCTTTCTAGACTAGCTTTAATATATATTTTCCGATTCTAGTATCTAAATAAATCAAATAAGTAAACATGATGAGTAATACTTAGTGGACCTTTCCCGACAATCTCCCCCAGTATTTGGGTATTCTCTACATTTTTCTCTAACTCATTCAAAGTGCTTGAAGGTAGAGTTGTTTACTTAGGAGGTATCAAATAATAGCTTGTTACACCTGATTACTTCAACTATTCTACTAGGGTATGGGGTAGCGTCCAGAGGACTTGTCTGCGTCTCGTACATTCTGAGACCTTGGTTGCCTCTAGTCTTTCTGGGTGGCATGGACCCCTATCCACCAGCACCATGTGAAAGACGGCACACCTAGGGCATGAGTTTATGTTCTATACACCTGGACTGCTGGACGCACATGAGGTATGGGGTACGTACATGTGTAACTTCTTTTTTTTGCTGATGTACCTTCCTGATCTTCAGGTCAAGATTGATTGTACACCTGGTAGGTAGAAACCCCCACCCATACTATCCTATTCAAATCAGTGACTAAGATATATTCTCTAGTTTCCATTATGTTCATGGGTTCCTATGCAGTGAACATTATATTGGCTGTTTTGTGGGGAATCAGTGTAGTGTTGTCTACTTTACACATCAAGCAGTGTACGATGCATATGTGAAGAAGACGGGAAAGCCATTGTAGGAGTTCAATAAGATGTCTAAATGGTGGCAGAAGTTGCGCATGCCTCTGAATGTATAATAATGTTCCTAATCATTGATTTTTCTATTTAGTATGTGTATATACTTTTGAGCTTCAAGTTGGCCCACCCTCGTTTGCAAAGCTATGCTCCCCAAAATAATACACTCAAATTCATACCTCTAAACTATACTCCCAAAGTCATACTCCTAAAGCCATACCCCCAAAGCCATACCCTCAAAGCTATACGCCCAAAACCATATGCCCAAAACCATATGCCCAAAACCATATGCCCAAAACTATACGCCCAAAACCATACGCCCAAAACCATATACCTAAAGCTATACACTAATGAGATTCACCTAAAACCATAGCTTTTTGTACACTATACTGAGCACCCAGTTTAACCAACTAGCTGCAAGTTTAGGGTAAGTGATTGGATGAACCTCAGACCAGATTTCAATAGTGGCTAGTATTTGGTTGGATGGCTTGTAAGGCATGTGAGATGTGACACCTAAACCAATAGTCTTAGAATGAAAAGCCCAAAGCTGAACACTCAAAGCCATAAGCCCAATACCTTACACCCTGAATGAGATCACGAAATCATAAGCTGGAAATCATATCTTGAGAAAGATAGAAATCGTGCATGCATAACTATACAACTATAAGCTTAGAGTTATGTACCTGGAATCTTATGCTTAGAAGTACTTAGAAACATACCTTAGATTATAAACTTACAATCATATACTGAGAGCGATCTCCAAGCACTATTTATCTCAAACTAGAAGCCCAAAGCATCATGATAATGTGAGCACTATATTCAAATCCTATCTGTTGAGATACTTGCCAGATCGCTGTATGGGATATCCTAATAGTGGAGTCATCATAGTACACATACAAAATAAATAGGTGGTGTTTGGCCCACCAATTCTGATCTCAAATGGTGATTTCAGATCAGAATTGAGAGGCCAAGCACCACTTAGATTTCAACTTACCTATTCTTTAGTCACAGAATATCACTCGTAGGAATAAGGGAGGCCTGTTAGGCGCACGGACTCCCCGTAAGGATTTACAGGGCAAAGTTACCCTACCTTGACGCATTCCAACTTTGAAGGAAAAAGATAACACCCCCCTCCAGCCCCGGCGTTGGGACAGCGCGTCATCACTGGCCGCCTGGGTCGTTGCGTCCCAACACCAAAGACCACTATCAATGGAACACATCTTATAACACCGTATACGTCGCGGCCGTCGGTCCGACCGGATCCTGTTCGCAGGATATATGAGGGGAGACCTTTGGGCACCTTATGCAAGTGGAAGCAGGTGAATCGGACGACGGCGCATAAAGTTACAGACACTTGAAGACAGGTAGTCGGAAGAGTGAGTCGAAGGTAACGGGACGTTTGGCACGAAAGTTAGTCCCCTCGTACCTACAAAGTCGTGTAGAGTATTAAGGCGGTAACTATGCCCAGTAAGTGGATCGGGTACATCCACAAAGGACAAGTTGGTAAAAGATGGAGTCCGAGGGAAGAAGCCCATAGGTACGATCCCAAGGACAAGTCGTGTAATGCCAGAAGACTACAATACGAGATGCAGTTGCGTGTCGAATTCTCGACGGCACCAACCAACGATGAATGGCCATCTTCGCTCCAGCGAGTTAGACTACCCTCGGTGAGCACGGGGGCAAGATAATTCGTAACCATTGTTGTCAACGGATAAACGGATGAGCTGACACCTGACGTGGTTTCCACACCATCAAGAATAATGAAGGCGCAGACCGATAAGTTGACCATGGGAGCAAAAAGGTGTGGTAGAGAGTTTTCAGGGTCTACGAGGGTTCGCACTCAGGTGAAGTTCGCAGAGTTGCGGGCAAGGTACTTAGTTAGTATAGAGTTAGCATGTATACCGCGATTGCTCAGACGCGGAATATAAATATCGAAGCATCTTCGCTGCTATTAAGAACAACAAGCACGGAGAAGAGATCTTATCAATATAATAAGTTATTCTACACTTTTATATCGTTACCAATACTTCGACGATCTATCCCGAAGCGAATCATTATATCTAGCCTACATTACTCGTGTCTTCTTAACGAGTTCTCCGATATAATTACAATTGAGGTCCTAGCTGTCGGAATACCTCATGCCGAAGCTACCACCTAACAAGGCCCCACACAGGGGCAAGAGTGGGGGATGAAAAGACGGGGGCCGGTGTAGTCATTTGATAGGGTCACTAAATGAAAACCTGCCCCACTCAGTCCCGTAACAAACACTAGTTTTGTCCACTGGGTCCAGAGCACTAGGTTGCACCAGTGCATCTAGAAGGGGTATACCCCTTTCCACCTGCACCCAGAATGTGAGTTTATGTTCTATGTGCCTGGAATGCTGGACCCTGTAGAAGCACAGGGTGCCTCTAGGCATATTCTTGCATTCTTGCAGATGTAGACATATCAGATATATGTGTTTTTTTGCTAATATGGTACTCAGATAATGGTAGATGCTCTCAAGTGCAAGAATGGATAGCCAATAAATAGGTCTGTAGTCGCTTTGCTGACTGCCAATCTGAAGAAAAGGAGCAGATCTTCAGCATCTAGGTATACTATGTACAAAAGGTGTAAGTTGGGTTACACCCTATGGAGTTGGCTGCAACATCATGAAAGGGCAGCTGTGGAGGACAGGGCCATCCAAACATAAGTACTGTTCCTCCAGTTCAAATCCTGTTTTGCTACTATGGCGAAGCTAGTATTACATCAAAATACCCTGCAGGCTTCCTGGATTTCCCAATGATACTTTGTATATCTTGCTTAGTCTCTACTATCACCAAACCTTGGCTACTCTAAAACTAGCCAGAATTGCTCATTAACACCACCTAGTTTCTCCTATACTTGTACATTAACTCAAGTTTTATAATTTGTACCCCTATACCCCATTTGCCCTATAAGGTATAGTTATCAAATGTGAATTTTCACCAATCTCAAACCTTAATAATATAACCCGTCCGTGAATTATAGTTAAACTCTTCTGATATTTCACCATGCTTCACATCTTGCCCTTACCAAACCATCAACTCCTAGCTTTCGTAACTATTATTTCATTAGCTTATATACCTTCAGCCTACTTAGCTCAGAACCCTACTCTGTCAGCTGCCTCATATGAGGATGTTTCACTAAGATAGGTTAATAATATAAATCTGTAAAGATAGTTCTCTTCCCGAAGACCAGAATAATTGTCTTACAAGGTACAGCGAAAGAACTTCTATAAGATAGCCATTCTTAACAACCAAACTATGTAATCCAGACTTAACCTCAGGCTGTTCCACTAATAGAATACTAGGCTAGAATTTTTATATAAATTATTAGCTTCTGATTAGACTCTGCATTACCTGTTGTATCGAGTACACTAGATGTTTTATGTACAAGGCACCATATCAAAGTTTTTCTTATTATGTTAAAAATCATAAGTGTTGAAGTTCATTGATATTCCTCTTATACCCCTCAAGATAATTGTAGAACAATAGAAGTCTTTTCCACAAAATCTCAGATTTCTCAAATTCTTATCAATAGTACAGAAATATTGAAAAAAGTGACACATTGCATAAATACCTTCAATTTCCTCCCAGAATTAACTACCTAGATTTTAGTAGGTGGTTGTAAACAGAATACTTGTCTATAACTGTGGGAGTTGAATTTGCCCCCAACAACACTGCCTTTCAAGCATATTTTTCATGGAGGAACAACAATGATCTACATACCCATCTACTCAAGATAACTAGTGGAGCAGGAATGATATCTACATTCCTAAAACAAGAGGTAAAGTGGAGAAGCAATAGGTCCTGTGTGTGAAATTATTTTCAGCTAAAGGTTGAACTCCAAGTTTGTATTAGTGTGTCAAAACTCCATCATAATATTTTTGTGTGAATTCGGGCTTGTCCCACCATTTTCTTCACTCGGGTGGTTGATTGGTTAATTCTGTCCACGCACAATATCAGCAGACCGTTGCAACCAAGACTTTGCTCCGTTGCCTCCCATTCCGTGAGAACTTTGCGAACAGGCTGCATCCTACCAGTATCCCCCACCCTCGCTCGCCCTCTCAGAAAATAAGACCCCATCACTACCGAAACACATTGTATCATACCTTCTACTCGTCCCTGGCAAGAAGTACCCGAAAATTGGACTTTGACCTTTTTTGTATGGGCGCACTGATGTGCACAGACGGTCGGCCATACAAAATCCCCCTGCTCTATCCCTGAATTATCCCTGAATTATCCCTGTTTTCCTCCTAAATTTTCGGGTACTTCTTGCCTGGGACAAGTATATACCGAGAACCCCGAACCTCCCTTACCATATGGCATGCAGATCAGGGGCCTGCGCCCAAGGACGAATACTGACATGTGCATTCGGGGCTGTAGGGGCACTGACAACACGCGGACTGAGTGTTCAGGAACAACGGGGAACCGCTTCTTGGACTTGCCTGTATTCTGACCCCACTCACAACCAGATGCCTGAATGGTGATACTTGTACCTTCAGGGGTCGTGCTCTTTGGGAACTGACTGGGATAGCAGACTCCTGGAGTTTGTGTGTTTATCATATGATAATAGGGAGAAGGAGAGTAAGTGACACTGGCATGGGTGATAATATTGCATCTTTATTCTTAAGTGTTACTACGATAACTGAAATTGATAGGCAATAGATACCCGTACTATTATATCGCAACTCTATGCAGTAATAGTTAAGCCTCACGTCCAGACGTCAAAAATTCCCTCTCTTGGATAGGGTGCAAAAAACTGACCCCTGAGCCCTGGTCCGGGGAAAAAAGCAAAAATGTGCTAAACCTTACGAGCAAAGGCAACTCCAGCTCTAGAGCCCGAAGTTCAATTGCCCGGGTTCTTATGGCAGAGCACTGCTTGCGAGTGCCACAAGTGTTGTCTTGTGCTCTACAGATACTTTCAAAAAGTTTGTAAATTTTAGTTCAAGGAGGCTAGTGTCCCATAACCGTATATCCCATCCTGTTACTGTACTAGCACGGTACAGTGCTCCTACTGTAGGCTACTTGTACCCGTATGTACCGCAATTGCCGGTACGAGCCAAGAGGCACGATATCATAGAACCAATAGAAATTCCGCTTTGGTGTTGGTTTACAGTTCCATTGCTGTTTTTACCCTTTGGCTGCAGGGGCATTCCGGTAATCTCTGGGTGGCGGCAGGCTGTGTCTCCCATCTGGCGCCGTTAACCCTGCCCCCTTTTGGGATTTGTTTGCCATTTCTTCGTGTGCTACCCTACCCTACTTGTAATAGAAATCATGCTCCAAACCGAAAACCCTCTTTACTCTCTTTACCCCCCCCCCCTTCTTCCTAATTACTTAGTCACTCCCTGAACTCACTCGGGATCAAGTGATTCCTCGCCCTCGACACCAGTATCACCCGTGTACCAGTTCCCACCCCCTCCCCCCCTCTTCCCAGACGCTCTCTTTCACATTTCCGCGCGCTAACATTCGGACACATTCATTCTCTCTTTCTTTCATCTTCCTGCCCTAAGTTATCCTCTACCTTTTTTACACCTCGTTTCTCTCTTCTTTTCTTTTTTCTTTCCCTCTTTCCTCCTCTTGTAGCTTGTAGCCCCCTTGGCCAAAACACTTTTTACAAACCACTGAAACTACTCCTCTCTTCCCACCCTGTCACTCATTATCGATTTTCCTCGAGACCCCGCCACAATAAATCATTAGTCGTTACCGTATCTGTCGCCCCTTCTTCGCACAGGCCGACCCTGGGCCACTTGCGCTCCGCAAGTTTTGCCCCCTGCGGCGACCTCTTCCTGCCGATATTAAGGGAGGTACCTGTGCCTTGTGGGATCGGCTTAAATATGGCTAAACTATCCACTCTCCTCTATATTTCCATCTTCGCTTTTTTGCTGGCGGGTGGCTCGCTGGCCGAAGAACAAGCCCTGCAGAGACGTCAGGATGATCAGACGAGCGGTGATGTAGCTATAACAACTATCTCATCTCCTGGTAGGGTTTCGACCACTATTGTAACCTCAACTTCTTCAAGACAAACGACAGCTCGCGCTTCAACATCACAACCCTCTCCCACAACCGCCCGTACCGCATCTGCGACCACATCTAAACAACCTACTCAGGAATCTGCTACGGGCTCAGCGACTACTAAAAGTCCACCTAGTATCACCTCACAGGACGATAAATCGGGGGAGACTACTACTGGCTCCAACAACGACCCTACGTCTGATTCAGATCGTGGAACCCCTATGACGACCCTGAGTCCAACCACCCGTCGGCTGGTTACAACCATATACAGTACTTTGACCAATGGTGGGAATACTGGTCAAGTTTCTACCATCCGGTCCACAAGCACTACTGTCGAAACTCCAACCGTTCCGGCGTCGTCAGGTGGCCAAAACCAAGGGCAGAATAACGGAAGTGAGGGTCTTAAGCCAACCACTAGGAACACTATCATAGGTGCGGTTTTGGGCGTTGGAGGGGCTCTCTTGGTCGGGGGTTTAGTAATTTTCGCGTGGCGGTTGAAGAAGAGGAGAGTAAACCCCGTGGATGAGGACGATTTGATGCGTCGTGATGGCTCTCCGCTTGCCGCAGGACGGGACAAGCGTACCGCCAGTCCGGAGGAATCACCTTTCAAGGCAACACTTGACCAATACCACAAACCCCCCGGCACCGTCAACACTTCATCGAACTTCTGAGGTTTACTGCCGCTACCCTTGTGGTTTATTTGTTGGACGTTGGGCTTATTGTTCGTTCGTTCGTTCATGCTATCTCTTGCTATACCTTAATAACTTTGTTTTTCTTTTTCTTTTCTCTCGACATTCTGTTCATACCCATAACGACACTTTCCTTTATCTATCAAATCATTCATGTGGGTGGAAGTAGGTCATCACGCCCATGAGTATATTTACACGTGGGGGGTCCTTTTATGAGTTATACATTTGGATGGTTAATAGGGTAACAAACGCTGAGGGTCTCTTCTTTTTACTCCCCCTTTCTCTAAAGTAGCGGCGTTTGCTCGGACTGGGTGGAGATGATAATGTAGTGGATTCGTTACAGCGAGGTGAGTTGCTTCGGAGGACTGTTCCTAGATGCCGCTCCAGTGTTGGTTACTTCCCCCTCGATATCATCAGCGTAAGCCGTGGACATATGTAAATTAGTGTTTAGTTTGTCTATATCCTACCGTTCGTTAAATTATGATGAAAATAGGGCTTTAATGCAAGCACCTAATTGCGAGATGTCTCATTCTGTATGATATCTGGGTGAACGCTTTGTACTCATCCGCAAATATGCCTGCTTGAGATTTCGATTTAAACATTGAAAAGCTATGGGCACACTCTGGATACAGGATATATTCAGTATAATTTTCGTAGAAACAGGGGTGAACTTTGCTTCGTGATAATCCAGTATCAAAAGGGCACATAATGAGCTTTGCACCAAATTGTCCCGTATCGGATGCCCAAGCCCTAAGGTTGCAGCGAACGCACCCACTGAAATAACCGGGTGTCAACCTTTCCTCATCTCTTTTCGGGTGAAAAAAAAAAAGGTCAGCTGTCAAAGCAAGGGGTCCAGCTAACTATTTGTGACCGACTTACCTAGCCACTCGGCCCACTGTCAGGCACAGGAAAACGTCTCTCCCGATCTCTTTTCTTCTAGAAGTCAACCAACCTTTCTTCCCAACAATTTCTCCACAGTAACACCAGAAAGTTCGTTTCCTCTCCTGCACTGCTGCTCTCCACTTCCAACCGCACACGAGTCGTCGGCATCTCATCATGTCTATTCCAGCCTTCTCCGACATTGCTAAACCCTCAAATGATGTAAGTTAGACTTTGGCTCCATTCCTGACTTGCGCTGCCTCGGTCCGAACACCTGGCTAACCTTTAGGGCCAAAGCTCTTGACACGGGACTTTTATCACACGGCTTCCGGTTCGTCATACTGCGGGGTTATTGCTGAAGATGCAGGCCAGTTCGGCGAAGTCTAACGGGAATATTTTATAGCAAACCTTGAGGTCAAGTCAAAGGCTCCTAATGGCGTTGCTTTTACCGTCAAAGGCAAGAACGACCATAAGGTCGGGGCCATCAGTGGTCAGGTATGCAGGCGCACGAATTAAGACCTCCCATCCGTTCGTGAAATGTATACTGATTGATTCCTTCTCGGCACTTCTAGATCGAGGCCAAGTATAACGACAAGTCAACTGGTAAGAATCCCTCATTTTGTGAATTCTGTCACCCCTTTTTCCCATGCCTCCTTTGTCTGGACCGTTTTTTTGTCACTCATGAATGATTATGACAGGTGTGACCCTCACCCAGGCCTGGACCACTGCCAATGCTCTCGACACTAAGATCGAGTTGGACAACACCCTTGCTAAGGGTCTCAAGGCCGAAGCCATTATTAGCCCTTTGCCTGCAAGCAAGTCCAAGGGAGCCAAGCTCAATATCCATTTCCGTCAACCACTGTTCCATGCCCGTGGTTTCTTCGATATTCTTAAGGGTCCTTCCTTTACTGGCGATGTCGTTGTCGGTCATGACGGTTTCCTCGCAGGCGCTGAAGTTGGCTACAACGTTGTCAGCGGGAGCATCACTCGCTACTCTGCCGCTGTAGGATACTCTGTGCCCGAGTACACCGCCGCTATCACTGCGACAAACAACCTGAATCTTTTCGGTGCCTCTTACTATCACCGCGTCAATGCTCAAGTTGAGGCTGGTGCTAAAGCCACATGGGATGCCAAGGGCGGAAACGCTAGTGGTGTCGGTCTCGAGATCGCCAGCAAGTACAAGCTTGATTCTTCTGCTTTCTTCAAGGCCAAGATCAACAACCAAGGGATTGCCGCTCTTGCCTACAACCAACTCCTCCGCCCTGGTGTCACTTTCGGCCTTGGTGCCTCAGTTGATACCCAGCGCTTGAACGAGTCTGCTGCCGCCCACAAGGCTAGTATATTTGCAACGTAAATATTATTGTCCCAGCCCGCTAACGGTCCGCGATAGGTTGGCCTTAACTTTGTCTTCGAGGCTTAAGTGCAGAATCCTGGCGGAATAGGCGCCTTGCAAGTTTGCCCCACCAACTGTATATACTGCTAAGACGTGCTGACCTTTGCAAGGGACACCGGTGTTACTTGGGGTCAGCTAATAGAAGCGAAGTGTGATCTTATATCTGTAGAGTTATTGAGTCCGAACGAAAAATGCCACTATGCAGCTTTTTTCCGTATAGAAATCTCAAATGATACATCACCAGAGGTTCTCATGTCTCATTTTTTATCCCTCATTATTTATTTTAATATCCCGGATTCCCTTATTTCCGGGCTACGTGAGACCGGTATGGTCCGGAGATAAGTTTTTTCCCCGAACTGACTTAATTTCTAGCCGTGAAATTCCGTGTGATATTGTTAAGTCCGACAGCTTCTTAATACCGTACCCAAGTGCTCAAGTACTAGTAGATTCCTTCTAATCAGACTCATCCCATTCGACTCTTGAACGTAGGTTTACGCTTCCCTAACGACCATAACGCCATACTGAGTAGAACGTAGGGTAGAAAGCTACGATAATGACACTCCCATAAAACTTAGCACACGAATGATGCTATTTACCCGGGCTTTCCAATGGAGACAGACCCAAGAGAATTACTTTTCAATACCATGGCAGTGCCAATGCTATTCGCGATAACCATTTCGTCCAATAGCCCTGTTGTTTTAACATGGGGGTGATATCTAGTGCCTTTAGCCTTGTGATATGGGTCCATGACCCGGTCCCTCACAAACTGTGCCCCATCTAGATACCGTAAAAACTTGAATAATTGGACGGTGTGCTATCTTGTTGGACTTTCCTCTCCTAGTAAGGTCAAGAAATTTTCATTTTTTTTCTGTCTCGGAGGGGGGAAAGCGGCCGTGCTTTTGCTGTGTTTTTGCCCCCTTTCCAGAGAAGGAAATTCTGGACTTCATAGCACACCGTCCAATTATTCAAGTTTTTACGGTAGAGGGATGCAGCAGCAGGCTGATGCACCGTGTCAACCTTGCGGGAAGTGCGTGAGTCGCAGGCGAACTGGGGAAGAAAAGAGGGACAGCTAAGGAGGGTTCCAGCCAGCAAGCCCACGGGTAAAGAGTGCTTGTAAATGGAAGGCTTCCCCTAGGAATCTAGAAAAATCTGGAGCTTGGAGCCAGAATCTGGATCGCAGGTTGTTCCCATAGAAAACATGACTTCCCAAATTTCCAGATCATGATCATTGTGGAAAGTTGAAATCACACATAATATGAAGCCAAATGGATACAAGTAGGGAATTATTTTTCATAGGATTGTGTCCTGCTGTAGGCTGTTAGCCCTTCATTTTGTGCATTGAGAACAGGGGCATAATGTGTCGAGGGTTGGAGTCTTGGAGCTGATTGACCAATTATATGCAGGTCCCAGACTCTGAACCTTTTCAAATCTGAACCAGGGGGGGGGGGGGTGGTTCAGATTTTAGAAAATATAGAGTTTAGAAGTCGATATTCTAAATCTTACCGTGAAAATATGCCAAGACCACTTCTAAATCTCTTCCAGATTCCTACGGGAAGTCCTCCAATAGTGGGTTAGTTAGGAAGTGAGGAGTACCGCACAAACCGGAATCTCATTGCAGCTACCGACATATACAAGTGTAGCCGATAGATATATCCGTCATGGCATTGTGAAGTCTAACCAGCAAAAGCAGCGCATTGCGACCAGCGGCACATATTGCCTATGCAGTGAAAAGAGTATGATACACATCTTTATCTTCGTTATACCGATACAATACCGTATAGGTTGAGAGACCTTATCGTAAGGAACGAAGGGTAGAAGAAGAAAAGTAGAGAAAAGGAGGTAACTTAGAGGAGAGAATCAAAAGATGGAATATTCTGAGTAATAAGAACACGGTGCCCTAAAAACCCGGAATAACTGTACCTCACGCAAGGATGTTGGCATTGCCTCTCCTAGCGAGGTTAGTTTATTTCTCCCTATTTGCCCCCAGTGAAGAGCTGAAGGACGGTTTTTTCTGTGTTTTTCCCACCTCATCCAAAGAAGGGAATTATACGTACAAGTAGACATCTTAGCATTGGGTCCAATTATTCGCTAACCTTACATACTTGTAGAGAGGAGAGAGACTTGGTTTCATGCTGGGTTTAAAATATCGAAATAGGATTTTTATTTATTTATTATTTAACTCATATATTATTTATTACTAAGGTACGAGAGAACGAATATAGCGTTAGCGATGGCCGCAACAAAACCGGATTCTCAAAAATGTGCACTTTTTAACGCTCTATCTGTAAATCAAATACACATTACTCTCTACCCTGTTTTGACTGTCCATAGGACCCCAAAGAGACAGCCACTAGCAAAATCATAGTCACACCAACCAATGGCATGATTACCCCCTTCTCATGATCTACAACACGAGGAGTCTTGTATCTCGACTCCCACCTCTGCTCCTGCGCCCTGTGCTGGCGATACTTCAAACCGAAGTTGAAGTGGGGCACATCGTCCGTGCAGCCACCCCCCGAAAAGCCAGCTCCTGCCCCTGCTCCTCCGACACTAGACTTGGGGCCGCTATGACTTCCTTTGAACGTGGCCCACCCCCCATTTCGATGAAACGACGGCGGCGGCCCGTGTATATGTGTCCGCCTCTTGCTCAACCCATGGGCAGGCCTTGCGCCTACGGGGCTTCGACCGGCGTTTGACATCCGGACCGTGTCCCCACCGACTCGCCGTCGGACCTCCCTATCATACTTCTCTTTCTTCTCTGCATTCCCGAGAACAGCATATGCGGAGCTAATGCGTATGAAGCGCTTTGGAGCATGCGGATCGTGGTGGTTGAGGTCCGGGTGGTGTTTTTTGCTTAATTCGTAGAACCGCCTGTCGGAGTATTGGTAAACGGGTTGCCAAGGCGCAGGTAGAGACGAAAAGGAATTAACAAGCTGGCGGGCGGGTGAGGTGGAACTTACTTCTTGATTTCAGCCTTGGTAGCGGAGTATGGTACTCCGAGAGTTTCGTAGTGGGTTGCTTCATCGGTGGGGCATGCGGCTGAAGCATGGAATCTCAAGAGTTTGGTTTTGGAGGGGAAGAAAGAGCGGGCCCCGTTTAGGATGTTTGGTAGTGTCAGGCGCGATAGCATTACCTATTGAGCATGCCGGCTGGATATCGTTCTTGAAGCGAGAAATGAGGGGTGCCAGTGAAGGCGAGCAAGGATACGCCAGTGAGGGGCAAACGGCAGCCCAGTCTGCAGAAACTTTTGAAGTGTTGGCACAGGCGTGAAGAATCCCGATGACGATGTTAGGGCACTTGAGCTCACACGAGGGCATAAGATTTGAGAGATGTGGCGGTACTCGTGGCTCGCACATACCAACAGCCCACCAGCCCAAACTATTAAGGGTGCCCAACTCCCTTTGTCTTTTCTCCCTCTCACTTTCTAAACGCCAAGGCTGCCTGCGGCTCATTCCTAACGGATTCTTAAAAACACGGTTCACAAAATATGGGCACCACTGTGGAAACAACCGCTGTGGGTCTCGAGAAGATGAAAGGTTATCTACTTTGCTAGCTTACATCCTGCTTTGCGGCATTGTTCTTGAGGACCCTGAGCTAACACATCCTGCCTCGCACCAGTCTCGGAGGACGAAGATAAGGTTCCCAATGGCAACAATCCTGTCGACGAAAATTCGGAAGACGAAGAAGCTGGAGCTCCGGAAGTGGGCGGTAAGTTTGTCATGTGGCTTGCTTGTGTGGGTAGTAACAACTGACCTGGTCTGCTATAGCTGCCAAAAAGAAGAAGAGGAAGAAGAAACCAAAGAAGAAGAACAAGCCTGCTGTATCCACACAGTCAAACCCTCCCAGAGTTCCCCTCGATCAGTTATTCCCCAATGGCAACTTTCCGGTCGGCGAAGAGTGTGATTATCGTGACGAGAACCTCAAGCGCAAGACCGACGAGGAGAAACGCCATTTGGACAGGATGAACAACGACTTTTTAACCGATTACAGGAAGGGCGCCGAGGTCCATCGGCAGGTTAGGCAGTGGGCTCAGGGGTGGATCAAGCCTGGTATGAGCCTTACAGAAATTACCGAGGGGATTGAGAACTCTGTCCGGGCATTGACTGGCCATGACGGTTTGACCGATGGTGATTCCTTGCTCGCGGGGATGGGATTTCCGACCGGTGTTAGCATTAATAACTGTGCTGCGCATTATACCCCCAACGCGGGAAACAAGACCAGTCGGTTAACCCTGTCGCTCTCCTCATAACCCATCTGCTATTGCTAAAAGTTTGAATAGCTCTCAAGCAGGAAGATGTCATGAAAGTAGACTTTGGTGTTCATATGAATGGAAGGATCGTCGATAGTGCTTTCACCATGACCTTCGACCCTGTTTATGATAATCTCCTTGCTGCTGTGAAGGATGCTACAAACACTGGTATTCGTGTGAGAATTTCCTATCTCTCCCTCCGAGTGCTGTGCTAAAGAGTGGTTATAGGAAGCGGGTATTGATGTCCGGATGTCCGATATCGGAGCTGCTATCCAAGAGACTATGGAGAGTTACGAGGTCGAAATCGGCGGAACAACTTACCAAGTGAAACCAATTCGCAACCTGAACGGCCACAATATCAATCAGTTTCAGATCCATGGCGGCAAGAGCGTTCCGATTGTGAAGGGTGGAGACCAGACCAAGATGGAAGAAGGAGAAACCTTTGCGATTGAGACCTTCGGCAGTACAGGGAAGGGTTATGTCCGCGATGATGTACATTTTCTCAGGCTCACTCTGTCCCGAAAACGGTTTACTGACAAAGAGTAGCTGGAGGTCTCACACTACGCTAGGCGTGCAGATGCACCCAATATCTCTCTGCGCCTTACTTCTGCTAAGAATATCCTCAACGTCATCAACAAAAACTTTGGGACGTTGCCATTCTGCAGGAGGTATCTGGATCGTCTTGGGCAAGATAAGTATCTTCTCGGAGTTTGTCCCACCTGGCCATACCATAGATAGACTGAGCTGATGAAAGTAGTTGAACAACCTAGTTACCAGTGGTATCGTGGAGTCATATCCACCCTTGTGTGATGTCAAGGGGTCTTACACCGCCCAGTATGAACACGTATGGGCGCCCCGATATCCTAATTCTATGTGTGCTCGACTAACCAAATTCTGCAGACAATCTTGCTCAGACCAACTGTCAAGGAGGTGATAAGCAGGGGTATCGATTACTAGCGGTGGAATTACTGTTGTTCCCCTTTGCTCGGAAAATAAACACACCAGTAAAAGTGGTTGGTGGTAGTTCCTCATGTATTTTTTTTTAGCATACGAAAATGGGGAGGGGAGTGCTACCCTCATATTATGCTTGTTTGGGTGGTGCGGGGATTCTAGGCTTGGTCCATTATAGCCATTATCTCTAATGTACAGTACCTCCGCAAAAGTGTTGGTGAAAGGGGCTTTTTACACCAAAAACAGCGATTTGTAGCCACTGGTAGCTCATCAACTACAAAGAATTTTCCAACCCAATTTCTCATTTATGGTTACAATACCTTTCTCCGACTCCTAAACACATGCTTCCTTTCCCAAATAAACTTCAGGGGGAGCTTGCATTTGTCCTTGCCGCCGCAGTATTTCAAGAGGCACCTTGTGCACGGATCATCAGGGGCGCCCAATTGAAACAGGCTGAGAGTACCGTTGATCAACTGTGTGACTGTCCGCTGGAAGGGATTCCCACACACCGTGACCACACCATCATTGTCTTTGTGCTCACTTGGAATCCCCAAACCCAAATTAAAATGGGACTGCCACCAGTCACACCAGTCGGGAACCCGCTTATCATTGAACAAAGTCGGGAAACGAGGACATTTGGCAAGGTATTTGTCACAAGACACTAGGTGGAACCGATCGTTCACTCCTTGGCAGTCATCATGTCCAACCACTCCAGTACCGCTGCGAATTCTCAACAGGATATAATGATCCAGTCTGCTGAGACCCCGTAGGTGTCGGGGTTTCTTTGGGGATCGATCGTAGTAGCCGTGACCCTCTGATAAGTGCCAATGGACCCACTCAGCTGTCCGCAGCTCCATGGCAATCATTGTATGGCCAAGACCGAGTACAATACCGGCCCAGTTTCGAACGTGTAAAGCACCGCAAACCACCTCCTTGGCCTTAGCATCCAACATCTCGTTGCCAGCAATACCATGGTGACCAGGAATCCAGCAAGTACGGACCGCGCTAAAGCGATTGAACAAGGGGGTCAAGACATCCCACATGCTGGCGGATTCAGCCTCAGGCTTCATTTGTGCAATACACATAATGGCCAGGATGCAATCAGAAAAAAGCGATGATCATGCCGTCAAAGTCCAAGCGCACATCTCGTAATGGAGTGACAATGGTGAAGATCTTGTATTCCACGATGCTCCACGTTGAAGGCTGAGCAAAGGCCCTCGCCCCTTCCATCATCCCGCACTCCTCAGTCGTCCATGCAACCGCTGTACCCTTGTCGCTCTTCGAACCATCAGTGTAGATCAAAAGGAGGTCAGGAATCAAAACTGCGTCCTCATAGGCATCATAAAACAGCCTCGCAGCCAGTTCTTTTCCTTTCGATACATTGAAGCTCGGCACAGTTGTCGCGACCTTATCAGACAACATCGGGTAAGCCAGCATACTTTCCACCTCCCAGTCGCCCAGAATTGCACTGAACTATGGTTGGTCATCGCAATATCGGTAGTTGATCATACGACTATAGCATCGTCTTTGAAGGTAACGACCCTGTATATGAACCGGAGGTGTCCCGAATTCCGCAAGCATAATAATGTTGGCAAGCTTGAAAGGACACCTAAACAGGGATCGGAGACAATCGTTAACATGAATCTGGATCTGCTTCACATACGACATATAGTCAGTTATGAACTCAAGCCCATAGTAGACGGTTGGTAGGTAGGCAGCCTGAAACAAACGGTAAGTGCACCATGCATTCAGCCCTCCATCACTCCCAAACCTCCTCCCCAACGGGGTGTCACAAATCATGACTAAGCAAGGCAGATTTCACATGACTCATACTTATGAGTCATAAGGTATGTTGGATTTCACACTATGACGTTACTTGACTCATAGTTCTCACATGACTATGCACCTGCGAGTCATTGGTATGTTATGATTGGTTGATGGTTTCATGACTCACGATTGTGACGTCATATGATGTAATGACTTTCGCACATGACTCACATTATGAGTCATGAGTTTCGCGCGTGTGACTCCTTTGAGCACATGACTTGGTTTATGAGTTTTGATTGGTTAACGGAATGTTGGGTGATGACTCGTATGAGTCATTGATGGATT
>Ga0307509_10005532_pt1 | contig 17528 bp, 21 predicted proteins | sample 10_EM_MG_FD_202245 | JGI IMG/M metagenome (GOLD analysis project Ga0307509, IMG submission 202245) | Populus trichocarpa ectomycorrhiza microbial communities from riparian zone in the Pacific Northwest, United States - 10_EM | ecosystem: Host-associated > Plants > Roots > Unclassified | place...
TTTTTTTTAATTCTTTAATTTTTTTTAGTTGATGTTAAGGTAGTTGAATATATGGGGGGTTGTCATCACCGGGCAAATTATGTGTTCGCAATCGTTGTCGCAATCGGTTAATTTTGTCCCCGTACAATACTAAGGCCATTAGATCACAAAACCCACAAGATTCTTCCCTTTTTCTTCCAGGATGGTCCAGCTCATCATCAGCTGTTTCAGACGACTTTGATTTGCACCATAGTAGGATGGTCAGTATGATATCTCCTGTGGACCAGGGCGGCGATTCCACAGGACATCAGATACCTCTCTCAATTAAACAGCAGGGAATGCTGAACACACATCATATCATGAAACAGCTATGGAGTCCCACACATGACGATAAGGCACGGAAGCATAAGGCGCAGTTTGACATTAATAATTGGGATGAGCGCATGTCCAAAATGCACAGTCTTGTTGCTTCTGCTAAAGAATTTTTGGAAGAGGACCATCTTCAGAAGCGCCAAATGGTTTTCAAAGACAATAGTCAGGACGAGCTTCAGGTTAAGAGACTATGTTCGAGTTTGTCCCTGAGAGGGTAATCCATATTATGGCACTTAGATTCCGGCTGCGTCGACAGAGACGCCGAGTGTATTAGCATTTGATATTGAGAGTTTTAATAGAGTATCATAATTAGACTTAGAATAGATTCAATATCTCATAGCACGTCAATCAAGTCGGAGGTGTTCATCTTCGTCGGCCGAAAGTCATGATCTCTGGGGTTGTGTTCGGTGTGTGATGCACAGCAGGGTTGGGTTGACGTATTATTCCCAGCCTTAGCCCTTTGTGGACGCCAAGGGATGCCAAGATGCAGCACAGTGCGCAACCTCTCGTGGCGTCAGACTCAGATGAGGCTTAAAAAGGTGTTTGATGACACGCAATGGGAGACTAAGCCATCAATCTATTCCCTACGTTCGGTATATGCTCCCTTTGCAATTCATCCTTCTATCGACGATCATTGTTGTCACACCCACGATACTTTACCACGAAAGTGTCTTCTACACCCAACTCTACCCCAGACACCTACAGTACACACTGGACCCTAAGGGAGACAAACAAGGAAGAGCAAGAGCAGACCCAACACTCTTGCTCTTGATGCTTATAAGAGGTCCTCTCATACACCCCTGATCCACATCTTCCTGTTACCTACAAACACACCACACTTACTATTGCGCTTTTCGAAAGCACCCCGACGTCTTTCATCAGGAGAGATATTTACGTCAACCACAATCCATAGCCTTTAAGCCTTACTTGACATCGCATCAATAGCCTTAGTCAGCCAACCATTGTGTTTGCCCTGGCAGTTTGATCCAATTCATTCATCCACGCACAAATGGCACCCCCAGGCAGAGCGAGACGTCAATTACGCAAGGGAAGGTAAGCAAACATCCACACCTAACTTTAGAGATCAACATTAACTTTCTGCTTCTCAGGCGTCCTGCGGAGCAGCCTCGCACGCCAGAAGTTCAGACTGGAATACGAAGAAGAACTCTTACACATTCTGCAGGCCGTCACCCCACAGAAGAAGCATTGTGAGCAATCATTGTCCCTCCTGCTGTGCATGAATAGAATAGCAAACTGACAAATGTTTCATTTTTCAAATGAACAGAGAACAGGAGCCTGTTGAGTGTGCACACTTTCAGCTGGCTGTTGGGAATTCTGGATATTTAGATCCAAAGTATCAAGTAGTCTGAGTTGGTTATACTGACTGTCTAACCCAAATCAGGACTGTATATGGCGACATTGCGTATCCGAAATTGTGGTGTGGATTCAGGCATCCACGTGGCGCATCTTCCGTCCATGCTACATGGCGCGAGCAAATCAAGACCTATATTCTAGCTCGCCTTCTTGACCCCAGTCGCCTAACTGAATCGCAAGTTGATTCAATTGTTTCGTTTGCTCGCAGCCTTTCGCCAGGCAAGGAGCGTATCGAGCTTATCAAAAGCCAGCACCACCCGGATGATGTTGGAGAGTTCATCCATCCTCTAAACCTTCTGGTCAAAGATTCAGCCAAGAAACTGCAGACGTCGAATGAGCACCAAAAAGCTGGGCGGGATCTTTGTGGCAACGATGCGGAACCTCCAGGTAAGTATTACTAATCATTATTCTGTTAGCCCTTGACTGACAGCAGATCCCAGTACCTTACTCGCATTGACACTCCCCATTTTCCCTGCATGCTTTGAGAATGCATATTATTTGAAGGACTAGTGCGCTACCTACTATGCATCCGTTCCTCGGCCACTCATGGTTTGTAAAAGACTGACAAGGGAATCCCCTGGGGTGTTCTGACTACACTGAGCATCATGGATTTGCTCCGGGTAGTCAGAGGGCAAGACATAGAGGAGGAACTTCGAGGCCGCCGCTATCTAATTGGTGCGACAGGAGAAGGTCCCGTCATGCTACATCAAAAGCTGGATGATCCACTTCCCCTATGCCAGCTCATATTTCACAATAGAAATGACGACATTCGTGTATGGTTCCTCGCTAACAAAGGCCATGATCCCCTGGACTTAATGGTTCTCAAGTCACGTCACGAAGATGGAGAGGACCTGGACGAAACCGCTGAGCCTCCTAATGGGAGGTATCTATTTTTTGACTACGACGTCTAGGATGAGTCGGCTGGAGGAGAAGACTCTGTGAGGGAAATGTAGGATCAAGAGTCTGTTGACAACGTGGAATGGCTAGAGGCTGTGCCAGAGGGGGAAACTCAGGCGCCTTATGGCGCTGGGGTGATCTATATGGACGACGGCGATGTAAGTATCTAATCCGCAGCATCATTCATCTATCTTTATCCTTCACATTAAAATGGAATAGCTAATTACAGAAGGATCTCCAGGCACTTGGAGATCTGGGCCCTTCAACACGCTGGTGGAATAGTCCATCACAAATTGAAGCACCGGCAAGCTCTAATCCAATTGCGACGGCGTCGGGGTTGTACTCTTCAGGCCCTTCTGGGCCTTCTGAGTGGAAGAAACTTCAAGCACTTCACGAAATGGCGAAGGAGCACCCATGGATGCTTGATTGGCTGGCAAACCCAGGGGTTGTATTTGCGAGGCATCAAGGACACAATAGCGCTGAGGACACACCTCCTGCCAGTCTATCTATAATTTGCGACGAACCTCCAGTCTCACCTCCAGTCTCACCTCCAGTCTCACCTCCAGTCTCACCTCCAGTCTCACCTCCAGTCTCACCTCCCATAGCTCCACATGCTGGGCTCGATCTCACGACTCTAGAGAGACCGATAGAACATCCCTCTCCCCCACATGAACACCCGCCAGCCACAATCAATGAGTCCCTGACCCAGCCACCAGCTCCAGTGACACACCCCGCACACGGATCTCAAAACCGTAGTTCTCCGCCAGCCCCAAACAACACCCTATCTACACCTCAGGTACGCCGTTCAGCAAGACGCAGCACTGGCAGCAAATTAAACGAGATTCACTACTTTTTCAAGTAATTTTTTTTTCATTTTTACCCAAACAACCTTACTGTTTACTAGATGTTGTTTTCTCTTTGGTGTCATTGAATTTCTTTCCTGCTTCTTGTTCGTAACTAGTATCGGATAGAACACAATTAATGATACCTGTGCGCGCCCTTGCATCAGCTTCTTGACCTTACTTCCCCTTAAGCTAACATGTAATATGTTTTTCCCGATTGGGCACGCCTCGCATTGTCTCTCCATAACGCGGCTGTCAATGGCCAATAGAACTAGACAATTACCGAGGATGTATGATGTGAAAACTGATATCTCGAAGTTCAATAGTGTTGATTCAACGTCCCGAGATTAAGATCGATAAATCTAAACTGCTTTAAGCATAGCATGTGTCTTGCTAGAATTGGTGTCACTAAGCGATACTCGTTGTGGCTATTTTTTGCTTAGGCTCAGACATCGACGACACCTCATATATTAGCAATGCCCACATTCCGTCAAACTAGTTCATACCAGAGTCTAGACCAACAGCATACATGAGCTCGTCCAGAGTATTAACTTAATGATGAACAAGCAGATAAACCCCATTTTGCAGCCAAATAGTCTTTCTCATTAACGAGTGATCGTATGTAATCATCAACCCCCCCTAGCCCCACCCTAAGTCCTAGCTTATATGACCAGACATGTCCTACTCAACAAAACAACAAACTCTTCATCTTTACCACACAATATATCGCTTTTTCATACATCCTAATTTCTATCCTATACCTTTATCGAATGTCCGGCATTCAAACCTGCATAGACAACCACAAGCCAATTCAGGCAGCCAACCCACTGCACGGATAGCCAATCAGAACAGACATAGGCGCGACCTTGTACTAGTCGATAAAGCATTCAGATTAGGAACGCAGCTAACCAAATCAGGCAGCACTCACAGTGCACATTCGGGGGCTCGGAAATCTTCACCACTACAGATCGTAAGACGTCTTCTGACACGACCAGCCAAGCACCCCCAAAGGGACACTTTACATCCAGTGGCATATAACGATCACGAGGCCCATCAGGATGAGGAAGGACAACAAATAACAGAAACATTTCATCTCAGCGATGATAGCAGCAATGAGTACCAAAACTCCCACATATCTGATCAAACCGAATTGGACACAGAGCCAGAGAGAGATGAGAATGATAATGCGGATGGCACAAGATCAATAACATGTCATCAATCACAAGCAGGGGAGAAATGAACCAACAACAGGGTGTCGACTGTCCGAATTTTGACCACCTCTAGATCGCAGGAAGCCGCAATTGTCAGGCGTACCTCTGCTGCACCAGCATGTATAATACGAAGTAGTGCTTACACTCTACCGACGATCTCGACATCCGGTGTATCGTGTTATTCACCACCAATGGCTACACACAGAGCCACAAGGTCAGCAGTCTGACGCTCAAGTCCTCAGGGTGAACAGGGCATGCTGGGCCATGAGCACATATGGCCAGAGACTAACTTATGGAGCAATACAGCTATGGAAGCAGAGGCAGCCATCGTAGCGCGGGCCAAGGGACTTATTCTCCTATATACCCTTTTTGATAAACCACTCCTAGGCCCAGTGGCATTGACTACTCAGGTGCACCGTATGTGGCTTCAGGCGCTCAATCACATATCTGATGCAGGGAATATAGAAGCATCTGAGGAAAGCGTAAAATTGGTAAGTAGACATCAACCAATTTTAGAACAATCTTTTAGACGTCAGGACTAGTACTAACCTTTCCAGATATGCCAAAAACACACGGGGGTAAGATCCCAGTTTGTCTACCACGTAAAGCATGAGATCGTAAAATTGTACGATCCCCCAGAAGACCCAATGGCAATTGTGTGCCAGGTGGACTACCTTCTGGAAAAGGATAGAATTATGTGCTCCCGAGAGGATATGAGGTGCGTTTTTGTTCTAATTAATGAGGCGACCTGTCCTCTTGCAACTAATCAGAGTGACCTTGACGCAGAAAGTAACAAATCGATTCTTGATGCCCCAGATTCCCGAGGCCATATGGGGAAAGTACTTGGAGGGTAGGAAAATGTGTGGGATTGTGGATCCGGCATTTCTTGAGCGCATCAACGGTATCATGATTTGCTTAACATGTGCCATAATCTGCCATACACTGCGAGCATCACAGACAGGAGTATATAAGGATCAGGGCAAATTCAAGCCTGAAGCCGCCGGAGATGATCCAGAACCCTGACCTTTCTCTTTCCCAACAAGACTAACCTAAAGGCAAACATTTAAGATCTTTTTGCGCGCTAAAGGCAAACGTGGGCATCATGCACCAACTCGGTTCAAACTCTGATTCTCGACAAAATTGGTGGGACCATTTGTGGAAAGATAGAGCGGGAGCATGGAGTCCGACAAGATGGCGGGGAGGGCTCACAGATGATTGGGCTGCTGTGGCAGCATAACTAGAGAGTCAAAGTTCGACCAACCTTCCGCGATGGACAGTACCATGGAGTCAAACTCCGAATAATCTGCATCTTAGGCCTCTGCTGGAGAGCCAAAACAGTTCCCAGACAGCTGATGCGTCTTTTGATTTCGGCGCTGCGTCAGCAGCAGGCCTTCCTAGATATCAAGATTAGGATCCTCTGAGTCCGGACCCTTCACCAGAGGAGACAGTGGGGCTAAGATTGCACACCACAGTGAGCCCAACTTCATCGTGTCAGCTATCTCTGAGCCTTGAGATCTTGGAACCAGAACTCGAGGAGACAGTTCATAGTGACCTGGGAACGGAGGAGGAGGGAAATGGGGCAAGCGTATGAGAGGGTACATAGGAAATGGTGTGTTTGTAGAGTAAGATATAGTAATAATTATTTCGTATTCCTAAGAAGACAGAACTACAAGTGGAAATAGTAGAGCTCATCACCAGAGCATGAGGTGCGAAAGAAAATGCATTCTGGGAGACGTTGCTATATCGTCAGAAGTAGTTTATCGGGCGCCAGAGGCCACCATACCAGAGTCAGGATATCGCAGCGCAGAGTGTCTGAACATGTCATGTAAGAATCAGGGGACGCACCGTATTTGGAGTAAAATCTGGAAGAAGTCATCACGTATCTGGAGATTATGAATCAGAATGGTGAGATCCTGATGCAGGACCACAGACCAGAGATATATGGACGGGACGTGGCCAGATGAAAGAAGCTCTGACTATGAGGGAGAGAGATCCAGTATCAGGACGCAAGAGGACAGTATCAGACGATGTGGGAATTACGTAGGGGTGATTATGCGTCACCAAGACAACAGCCCTGAGCACCAGATACTGTCAGGAGACAGCAGCAGGGCACCAGACGCAGTCAGGATGCACAGGACGAAGAGGTCTGTGCCCGGGTGGCGCCAGGATTCAGGGTGGAAACAAAGACAAATCAGGACGCAATGTCAGATCAACATGGCCTCCTGATTCGCGATTGACATTCTGTGCGTCAGTTGCATCAAACCCACACGACCCACACGACCCAAGCCAGTTTTTTTTGCTGATGTCAGTCCTGCCTGAAAAGGCTTAGTTTTCTTTTCATACAATACTTCAACCCGAGGGCTCACTTTTCTCGAAGTTATGCCCTGGCCAATGCGGCCTTCACCATTATCCGACCCCTCTCACCTCTGGGGATTGGCCTCCCTCGGTACCTGTGTCTCAAATTAGCTCTCTCACTTCTGGCCCCGATCCTTTTTTATGGGTCCGCAATCTGGTCACCCTCTCCATCTATTATGGATTCAATGTCGGTATTCTGAAGATGGGTCTGCAGGTGGACAGCCAACTGCTTCTCAACTACTAACAATATATGTCTCCCCAGAGGACCATGCCTCCACAGAGAGCCATGCCTCCCACCTCTCCCATGCCTAGTATGCTACCAGCGCCACCTTGCCAGCCCAAGGCGGATCTGCTCTCCCCCAGAAGTGAATCCCGCCACGGCTTGTCTCCCAAAAGCCGTACACACATTTTCACCTCATCACGCCCACCAGGTCGTACAAGGAAAGATTTCCAGCCACCTATATCTCTTTTTTAACCTCAGTTGGCACTATTCCATGGATAAAGCCAAGAACCCAAGATACCGCCACAACGCCATCACTGTCCTGGCCCACATGGCTGCCTCCCTTGTTCGAGACGTCGCTACCTTACCCCCCCCCATCTCCCTTCACCTGACAGACTACCTCCCTCCTGTCCCCCTGATCATTCCCTCCTACGAGAGGCTCAAGATGCGGGCAAAACAACACCTCCTGGCTGATTGGACCGCTGCTCCTGCCCCCCCCCCCTACTACCCCTACCCCCCATCGGTCCTCCCTTACCCCTTCCTGGGTCTTGGGAAATTCATTGCAGGGAGAATTCATCAGATGCGCTCTGGAAAGAGCTATCTAGCAGCACACTACTCATGGGACAACCCCGAGCCCGACATGACCTGCCCCCCCTGCTCTGAGGCCCCATAGTCCTTGAACACGCCATCCTCTCTTATCCCTTGACCGCCCTTCAGAGATCCCCTCTCCTCCAAGGAGTCTCTGACCTGGGCCCTGAGGCCCACCTCTGGTCTGACCAGCAAATGCTCATTGACTTGGCTGAGTTCATCCACACAACCGCCACAGGCTTCCCCCCTGGGATCCCTCCACTTCCTCCATCTCTTCACCCTCACCCTCCCAACCCCCTTCTTTCCTCTACTCTCCCCTCTGTCCCTGGCCCTCGAGACTAGCCTGCAGCCCATACATTTCTTTCTTTAGCTTTGGCTGATCTGCAACACATATTGGTCGCGTTGGGGGAACAGGTTACAAATATTTCCTTTGTTGATGGTTATTTGATTTTCAGTTATGTTTTGGCCATATCGATAAGATGCATCTCATTTCTTGTACCGTAGGAACAATGAACATATGATTTATAAAAATAAAAAAACCTGGCTGGCGATGGATTATCTTCAAGAAGTATAGTACTGTACGCCAATCTATCTACGGTGCCAAAAGTCGAGAAACCACAAAAAGGGTCATTTCCAACCTTGTAACTCAATCTCACCGATACGATACGATACCGGTACGAAAACACCTCAAAACCCCACCCATCATCATCACCACGCTTCTGCAATTCCAACTTTCCACCTCCACCAACCCCACCACCCCCCCCCCCACTGCAACTCACTGCCGGACAAACACCCGCATAATCATAATTTCATTTTTCGACACACTGCCATTACGAATACCTTGCCACGAGCGAAGTATTTACTCGGGATTTCTACATCTCTTACTTGAATTTCCCCCTTTCCAGATTCCTCATTACTTTCATTGTCATTCATGCTATGTGCTCGAGTATGATATGATAGGTTGATCTGCCCATCGTTTCACCTGGTTTCCCCATCCCGTCCCGTGCCGTACCGTACGTCCTCCAGCTGAACAGGCGGGAAAAAAGATGAAAAATCTACATCAGACAAGTTATTTGCTTTTCACTCGTTCACATTACTCGACTCGGGCAATCCATGAGGGGGAAGGGCTTCTTCCTTTTTTTGCTATACTCGCTGGGGACTGCATTGGTGGAGAAGGTTTTTTCTTCTCTGTTTGATGTTATGTACTATATATACCCGATTACAAATTGCCCACCGCTCCTAGACCATTCTAATATCACTCATCTATTCATCATCGTAGGTCAGCCTGGCCCAGCTCTTCGGCCGCTTCACCATGCATGATGGACGAGTGGATGGGATTAGATACTGTACTAGTAGATTGAGGGTGTGAGGGACTTCTCACCGAAATAACGGTCTGGAAAGAGTCTGCAGTCTGAAACTTGGGCGGGATTTAAGTGGATCCTGTCGTGTGCGAGGCCTACAGCCTTTCTCCTACATTGCTTGCTCTATTGTCACTCTTACTAGTACAAGGGCGTGAAAAATCGACCGAAAACTGCCTGACACCAAGTAGAATAAGGAAATGAGTATTGAAAAAAAGTTGAGGAAAACAATATTACGAAAAAGTATATGCGTCAAGTGGGAAAGGAAAAGCAACCGTAGCTGTTGGACGTGAGAAATATCAGAACAGCAGGAGCTGGTAACGTCTTTACTTGGCACCGCGTACCAATCCTTCAAAGTAGCTCCTAATATCAATCCCTCCCGCTCCCGCTCCCGCTCCCGTGCCACTGGCTCCGACCAACCCCGCCGCAACATCTGCCACCCTCTTCTCACCAGCCCTTCGAACCACAACCCCCTCCACCCCACCATCAAGTCTCATCCAGTTTACCCACCAGCCTTTTGTGCTTCGCACACTCCGTTCTCTTTCCGATATATCGCCTGCCGTGTCACTCAAAATTGCCAAGATCAAGGAGTGAACATGGAAAGCGTCTGCTCTGGTCCAGCCGGCCCCAGCCCCGGGGTTGACTGGCTCTAGTGCTGGTTCGGGAATGGGTGGGAGAGTACAATGAATCGTCCTTGTCTTTGGATTGTACAAAATATCATAAGGCGGCATGAGGATTGGGGATAATAAGCCCGAGACCTTGAGGGATAGCTTAAGTTCACCAAGAGGAGAAAATTTCAACATCGGCTCGTAGAGCGGTGCGAGCTGGTGATGTATGGTTCGATAGAAAGATGGTGAGGTTAGGTGTCGGGTGGAATTTTCAAATATAAAGGCGAGGATAAAAGGATGATTCTGTGAAAAATGTACTTAGTAAGGAGGGGGATGAGTTATGAAGGGTAAATGGGATTACCGCGTATATGACAATCCTGAGCTCTTCCAAATTGGCTTGCTTAATAGTTGGCGTCGTGCTGTCTCTTCTCTCAAGACCTTCATCAAGCGCTGTATCACCTCGAGCTTGTTCATCCGGTTCATTTTCTATGACGCTTCTTGAAGCCCAAATAGTTCTGCTTGTAATTCTTCCTCCAGATTCACACTCGTCCAAATCCTCCACGTCCAAATCACCCATAAAACCAATTACAAATCTAGCTCTAGTGGGGCTTTCCCCCCTCATCCTACCAGCAGGCCCGTCAGCTTCCTCGGCTGCCTGGGGATCCACAACCTTCGTCGGTGCTGGTGAGGGTGTGCGGGACGAAGGCGCAGTGGATGAAGTAGTAGAATCTGTGCCCCTGACCCGAGTATCTTTCCCCGGCGCTGAGCCTCCGCTCCATCCAAATGTAAGCAAGTTCAATATTTTGGCATTGGAATTACTGGGGCTTTGCTTTTTGTTGGATAACCCTTGTGTCATCTGAGGGGAGGTTTCAGCTGCCCTTCCTTGGGGTCCGCCGTCTTTGACAGGTTCATCTATGGCCACACTGGTGGCTGGCCCTGAGGGGGATGACGCAGCTTGCAATTCTGCCCCTGCAGGCCTAGCAGTTGAAGTGTTTGTTCGCAGAGAATCCCCCATGGAGCTGTCACTCCCCCCCGAGCCACCCTTGGCTGGCGCCTTGGGCCTGTTACGGTTTTTTTTTAGCCGAGAACTCGCACTTGATCGAGAAAAGGATTCATCGCCATATTGATAGAGCTCGCTCAAGTAGGTAGCTACATCCTGTATGGACCGGCTGTCCAACACCCCCGTACCAGGGAGAATGCATCCATCCTGTGGCATAATGAAAGCTGGCCCTTGTTGGCCTTTTTGCGAAGGGGCCGATGGAGTTGGAAGCTTATTCGAGCTGTTCCAAAACCAGAAACCACTGTGGCCTTCGCTCCCTTTGGCCTTTTTGTTTTCTTCCGGGGGCTCTCCAAATCTGGAGGCTACTAGGTCCACCAATCCTTTTGATTTCTCTTTATCGGCCCACCCCCTCAAGAAATCTCTTTCTTTACTCCCCATTTCTTTACCTGGCTTCCCGCCAGCCATCTTTATACCTCCACCACCCAGTACTCCCGTTGCCGGAGATGCATGAAGCATCACTTCCCATCTACCCCATGCCCAACGTAGCCAGAACTTCTCGAGTCGTTTACAGAACGCTGATCTCCCGAGGCGACCGAAATTTGAGGCAAAAGAGCCGTAATGAAAGTGAAATTGGTCATAAGCTTGCCGGATATCAGCCAGTAAGAGTGCTGGTGGAGAAACCTCTTGAGAGGTATACTTAGTTGTAGGAGGGTATGTGGAGGGATTATGGATGACTGTTAGATCAATTTGCTATAAGTTCGTTAGGTCGGGTGGTCATGTATAACAACGGAGCTAGGAAGGGGGTTGCGCGTGGGAGGGGCGCGCAGAGAAAAGACCAACAGCTAGAATCCACCAACCGGGTTCCTCGATCTCCAGAGTAACTATCCTAGACTTCTCTGTCTCGACAGAACTGAGATTTTGGGTCCTAGAGAAGCCCCTAGACGCGTAGAAGCTCGAACGTTAGTTGTGAGTAGAGCCCAACGATGGTAGCAGATACCTCAGCTTACCGAGCAAACTCCACAACGCCCTGAGCCAGTCCTATCTGACGCAATCTATCATTGGCTGTTATGGAATTTCCGAGCCTGGAAGTATAGAATACGATCTGATCATGAACGGTTTCGTCTGTCGGGCCAAGCGATGGGTTGTAGATGGCAAGTGAAGATAGGGTGGCGGGGGAGATAGTTGGAACCAGCGACGAGGGAGGGGGGGGAGGAACTGGGGGAGGATTGGGAGGATTCAAGGAAGAGGTCATGGGAGAGGGTAGCGCATTTGGGGGTTTATAGAAGGATTAAGGTGAGCACCCTCGAGCGAGGGAGTATCGGAGGACGGGATTCGAGCTTTGATGTTATTGAGGCGATAGTGATAGTGGAGTTGACTTGTGATTTGACTATTGTTTCACAAGCGGGTGGTACCTGGCTGGGGTCATCATTCAGATAAGTTACCGCATAAACTGGTGAGGACCTGCCAGGCGCTAGTACGTTGAAATAATTCAATAATATTATTCAAACTACAAGTCCCAGGGATAAAGTTTTCGTACAGTGGACGCATTTACGGTGTTATTTGTGGTTGCGACTGGGTCGAGGCAGACAGACTTAATGCTACAGAAAGCCTCTTAGTATTTTCTAGCGGTTGATGGGGTTTCTTTTGTTATTAGTTGTTGTAAGCTAGTTAATCGAAAAGTCGATAAAAAAATAAAAATAAAAAAATAAAAAGTTTTCGTACAGAACAGGGTTTATTTTGCGGGCTAACCTAAATTAACTGTTCGGATACTTTATCCCTATGCCTTGTACATAGTTGGGGAATAAGAAGCGGCTGAGGTGAAACACGATTGCGTCAAAAAAAAAGAGCTTCGAAAGGATTAGTCTTGGCTACAAAGAGTTAGCATACGTAGTCTTATTGCGATTTCGAGACAAAACTAGGATAAATCTTATTTGAACCTACTAGCGCCAGGATTGTCCTTACCAGTTTATGCGGTATAATGGGTTAGCGCCACATGTTAAAAAGATGGTGCGATGGTAGCATTCTTGTGTTAAATCCAGGGGATGCGGCTGAGTGCTTTGCTGCCCCACCATCATAATATCATATCATATCATACTTCAAACCACAGGGCTATAATTTCGACATCGTCGAATACTGTCTTTGGGCTGAAAAGAGGGTCCCGGGCCATAGAAATAAATTCCAAACTCTAGCGCTGCCATATACACTTCTGAGTTTATTCGCCCTCTTCAACTCGATGCGGTCTCTTCTTAGGTTGCTGGTTTCCTCCGGCGGACACACTCATTATCATGGCCTTCTACATTCGCTATCTTTGGGAGCCTTTCCTATTTGTCCCCGACACACTTCGCCCGTTCACTACCGCTCCGTTTCAACAGAGTCCCCTACGCGGGAGCCACTAAGTATCCTTTTTTGCGGGTCCGACCATTTCAGTGCAACCTCACTCCAGGCCCTTCATGATGAGCACCTTTCGAATCGCGATCTTATCCGCTCAATAGATGTTCTTACTCTCGAAGACAAAAGATCTGGTCGTGGAATGAAGACTATTAGAGAGGGTTCGCCAATTGAGTCCTACCGCTCGTTTTAAGTATGGACACTGATCAACTGTTGCGGAGGTGATAGTTCCGGTTAAATCTCTGGCTAAGTCTCTTTCTCTCCCTCGCCATGAGGTTTATAATTTTGAGAGCGATTGGAATGTATCAGATCCCTACCAAATTTGTCTTTCGCTTTATGGCTGTTTAGTTTATTCGGTGGGCGTGAGCGTGAAGGCTCACCGTGAAAGAGCTTCCAGATAACATCTTCGGCGAGAAGATCAACATGTTGATTGCCGTCTCCTTTGGCCTCTTTATACCCGCTCGATTAATCCAAGACGCGAAGTACGGTGGACTAAACGTCCACCCTTCACTACTTCCTATGTAAGCTCACACCAGAAATTAACCAACTCGCCCACAGTTGTTTTTAACGTAAGTTATCTAGGTACCGCGGCGCAGCTCCAATCTATCATACTCTCCTTGACCAACAGCCCATAGCTGGTGTTAGTGTCCAGACCTTACACCCGACGAAATTCGATCACGGAGAAATCCTTCTGCAGACCGACCCACCAATCAAGGTCCCTCCTAAAACCCGGTATCAGCCCCTCCATGACACACTTGCCATCCATGGAGCGGAATTGCTTGTAGAAACGCTCCGTCGAGGGCTATTTATCCCCCCACTTAACCCAATAAAGAGCGATTACAAGTCTTCACTCGCGCCTAAAATAGATCCAGAGATCCATGCACGAATCGACTGGAGATCGCAGAATGCGGAAGAACTAGAAAGGCGCTGGGGCGTGCTCAATACATTGTGGTGTAAGCTTTCTTGCGTCGAAGACCCAGAATTGGAGCGAAGAAAGCGTGCCATATTATCTGGTGTGGGCGTTTTTAAATGTTCAGAGGCGGGGACGGAGGAAACAGAGACCCAGCCTGGCGCTTTCCAACACCTGACGGTAAGAAACGGCGAGGATTCGTACGAAACCATGATTGTGAAATGCAAAAAGGGAGGAGGGTGGATTAGTGTTGGGGGGATTAAAATTGAGGGGAGGAGACTTGTGAACGCGGGAGAGTGGGCGAGGAGTATTCTTGCGCAGAAGGGCAAAGGCGGCAAAATATTTGCTTGAGGACGGCCCTCGGAACATGGGCGAATGCTCTCCAGTGAGTGGGAACTGTAAAAGCTTGTTGTATACCGTAACTCTCTCCCTGCACTCTTAGGCTAGGCGGTTTAAATCGGGGCCCCGGACTCTTGTGTGGCCTGTTCTCGAGTCGCGTACTTTGGTGATTGCCATTCTTACTAAGAATTTTTGATCACAATAAGTCACTCGATTACTTTAAGCCTTGCTCCCCGGCATTGCATAGTGCTAAGCTGAAGCCCATATCAACGCCCACAGGCATGCTCAACCAGTGCTTAATAAAGCCCAACCTCCCCTCTCGTTGATAAGTTCTTAGTATAAGGTTGCCTATGAACTACACAGACAATCAACTCCACCAATGTGCCAGTCTCTTGAGATATGACAGGCGTAAGCGTATGGAGCCCCTACAGGACCCAGCATCTACAAAAATGATTTATGGAGTTTCCTATATACGCTCTTCCTAGCCCCTAAATGCATAGACTGGCTCTTGCCCCCTCTTTGTCTCACATTGCTAAGCATAGATCCTTTTTTTTTTCCTTTTTTTTTCCTTTTTTACGAGAATGGTTCCAAGGGATAATCTTATAACATAAACCTCCGATCTGTGCCAGTTATGCAATTTACCCTATTTTCGGCCGCGGGTGAAGGAGCGTTCCCTGGTAAAAGCTGGGCCGCGCCCTAGGAATATCATGACCGCCACGGCCCTTCCCCCATTAGCCTCATTGGAATTCACCTAATTTCCTTCCGGTCCTCTGGTGTGCGGAAATTAAATTATGCACATGTATGAATAGGATAAGGCACGTTCGTCAATCAAAATCAATGGTGCTTTTTTCCCACCTTGAAATATCCTTGCGCAGAGGGAGATAATTTCATACTTAGTTCAATGGATCCAGCCCCGGCAACAGTCTTTGGGGGGGGGCTGACGGCACGGTAGGTAGACTTCTAGGAATGCCAGATATGACAGGGCTACGATTTAAAGCCCCTTGGCCCCGTAATATTGGGAACTTGCGGCCAGGGCGATGGGCCTGAGTGGATAGGACATAACTTCCAGGTCAAATTGACTGTACTGGCACTACAGGAGACCATAGTAGACTATCAACATCTAACAAGGTCTGTGGAGGATTTCAGAAGTTTCAATTTTGGTATTTCTAATCGCTTTTCTCATGGTTTCTATTCGATATAGGAGGTGTATTAGTTCAGGTTAGATTCAGGGTATCTCAGGATCATCAGACGGACACTGATAGACACTCCTTCCCCCCTTTTCACATCATCAGAAATCACTCGCTTCAAGCGACATCAAATCAAAATTAGGGCTGCTATGCAGGCTTGTCAAACCGGGATTCTTAGGGACAAACCTAGGAAGTTCCTCCGGAAGCATGTAGGCTCCACATTTTAAGACATCAAAAAAGCCAATAATATAACCAGTTCTCTCCCTTCTTTGTCAACAACAAGCTCATCTTTGTCCCGGTTTCTGTGCTCAGCTCCAGGCGCTTGGTGGGCTGTTATGACTTATAAGGAGATGTAGTCTAGTGGATATCCGCCTCTTATACAGTCGGCTGGAGCTGCCGGCAACGGAATCTCTTGACATCTTAGCTAGAGAAGGGATTTCCTAGACTTGATAGATGTCAACAATGAAGTTCCACTTCTATCAATAAACCTAATTGATTAATTATGCACGAATCACCCGCTTGGTGCCCCAGAATAGGCACTATATTCATTTATTCCTTTCTGGGGTATCATGCTATCAATGCGGACCCCATATTCATCTGACCGCTATGGAACAATATGTTAATGTAATACGACATGCGAGAGCTGATCGCTATCTGGCGCAAATGCCACCAGAATGCTGTAGGTGGAGCAAAACCCAGTAGATAATGTTATAATACCTTAAATATCCACACCTCAGTGTAGATTACCCGAAAGTGTGCTGAGACCTCATCTCACTTTCACAGAAAAGAGGAACTTGACTTTCCCAGCCTACGTCAGATAAATTGCAGAAAATCGCAACCCATCCAGGACCAGACCCCCGACCTCATACTCCTCTCAAGTTCCGACAGAGGAGGGAGCCTAATGCTCAGGTCAGGGAAGTGAATAGGCCAGAAAGTACCAAAAGAAATAGGTGGAGCAGGTGTTCTCAAGCGACATACAATGGGTAGGCCAGGAAAATCCGAAAGAGGAGGGGAAGTTTCCGATAGAACACAATCTTGATAGTTTCATCCCTTTTGTGAACCGAACTCGGGGGCCCAATTTTTCCCTACTTTTATTCTCTTTCGAAACTCCCACAGCGAGGATCCGAGTGGTATTCACTGCAAAGCCATCCACCCCTACCTCAGACCCCCCCACCCCGGATGGGTGCAAGACGCCATCGCCACTATGCTAGCGCAGGGTAAATGCCCCCAAGCCCATATCTATCCAAAACAAATTCACGAGTGACTTCCTATGATTTTGTCTCCCAAACTCTCCTAGAAATATGGTGGAATGCATCTAAAAGGTGGACCAGAGGTGTTGCATCATGTAATGCTAGGTCACAGGATTATAAATATAGAGAAATGGTTTTTGGAGACACCATGTTCAATTCCAGACCTTGGGAGATTTCTTTTATAATTTTGTATACTAGATGTGTGTACTAAAAGAAGAGATATTCGCTCACAAGCAGGTTGCCTATTTTCCCTCTAATGACCATGGCTATTAGTAAATCAAATAGATAACAATGTGATACACATTAGGAATCAATTGTATTTCAAATAAGTAAATTTGAAGATATGCAGTAAGATTAGAAGAAGTAGTCAAGGACTATCAGGCCACATCAGCAAAAAAAACTGCCCTGCGCCCTGTTGCATCCTGTTCGCCCTGTCCCCCGGACGTTCCAGGCGCTTATAACATAAACTCCAGTTCTGGGTGCTACAGCCCGGGCTCGTTTCGTCCGGGCGCTATCTTTTTCTGTCCGGACGCACCGGGTGCACCCTGGCGCAGTTTGCCTAGCAACCATACCCCCAGCGCAAAACCCCTCCCCCCTGCAGCGCCGGAAGCACCCGTTCGCCTGCCACCTCCCCCAGAAGCCTTTCGACC
>Ga0307509_10005533_pt1 | contig 17526 bp, 19 predicted proteins | sample 10_EM_MG_FD_202245 | JGI IMG/M metagenome (GOLD analysis project Ga0307509, IMG submission 202245) | Populus trichocarpa ectomycorrhiza microbial communities from riparian zone in the Pacific Northwest, United States - 10_EM | ecosystem: Host-associated > Plants > Roots > Unclassified | place...
TGGCGATCAAGGCCAGTCGCGATTCCGTCAACCACGGCACCGGCCGCGGGCTGGTGGTGCTCAAGACCTCGGTGGTCGATGCCGAATTCGACAAGCTCGACCTCAAGCTGCGGGCCCAGCGCAGCAACAGCCGGATGGTGTCGATGGTGGCCTATGAAGCCGGCGGCGCCGCCGGCGCCTCGCTGGCCATCAGTCCCGGCATCGGCCGGATGCCGCCACGGGCCGGCGCGAAAGGCAACTGACGTCGCCCGAGTGGTTTCGCGGGACCTTGAGGAGCGCGTTCGAGACGGCAGCCGGCTACCGGATCGAGGCCGGTCACCTCGCGGTGGCTAGGATCGCGTGACAAACTCCGGGGCCCGGCATGTACGGATGCGGTTGCGGGACAATGCCGGACGAGTCCGCCTCCGAACAATTCGGCCCTCCTCGTTTGGCGCGCCCTCGGTGATGCGCCCCTTGCCATGGCAACTCTTGCACTGCACCGGATAGATCCGGCGTCCGGGCTGCGCCGGCTGCTTGACCACGGGGAATCCGGTGCCGTTGCACGCCGGACATTTGTGCTCGATCGGCTTCGCGGATGGCATTTTGACCTCCCTCGGTTCACGGGTGAGCTGTCAGAAAAATCCGGCACTCAAATCGAGACCGTATGTCATCATGAGCAGCGCGACCAACAGCCCGGCGCCGCAAAACAGTGCAAACTGCTTGAGAAGCTCGCGGTAAGGTGATGTTGAGGGAAATGCGCGGAAAAAAACGCGTGCGATGGCAAGCAAATCACGACCTCCAAATACTTTGAGCCCAAGAATTAAGTCCGGGCCGGGAGGCATAAGGTTCAATGCGCAACACCCCGTGCAAAACCGGAGGTGCCGCCAGGATGTAAAGACGCCGTTTTTGACCGAAGCGAACATCGGGCGACCCTCAGGGATCGCGATCAAGGCGCCGGTATTAAACTTAATGGTCGGGTTTGCTTGCGGCATTCCGTGGCCGCGCTATCGTTGTCCCATCGGTCACTGCTACTGGAGGTAATCCATGAGCGACAAGACAAGCCGGGACTGGGCGCTCGCGCCGGGCCAACGCGAGGCGAGGAAAACGTTTCAGCGCGCCGGCAAGCGAAAGGCACTCACGGAATACGAGCAGGCGCAGCAAGCCTTGCAAAAGAACTACGAACGATTGAGGGCCGAGCGCCTGGCCAGAGAAGCCGCGAAGTCCAACGAGAAGTAGTTACCTCACCGTTGTCCGTTGACACTTCATCGCGGCCAACAAGTCTCCTGCTGCGCGGCGCGCAGCTTGCGAGCCTGCCATTGCCGGTTGCGAACCGTTCGATGGGCCGCTTGCCCGGCGATCGACGCCTCCAGTCCCGCGATTTTGAAGTTCGACATATCGGTCCCCTTCCCGAACTCATGAGAGCTTGACCGAAACAGCAGCCAGTATTTTCAGGCTTTGCCTGACATCTTGAAGATGAGTCGTTTCGTCATGGCCGGGCTTGACCCGGCCATCCACGTCTTTCTTGGGCGCCGCTGCCAAGGACGTGGATGCCCGGCTCAAGGCCGGGCATGACGGCGTTTGATAAGACGCGCTATTTCATCGGCTGCATTTTGAGTCAGACTCCCAGCATGAGGTCCGGGGAAGTCCAAGCCGATCGGTTCCAGTTCCAGATCGAGTTCCACGTTCGCCGCATCGCCAAGGTCGGCGTCAGGTGGCTTGCGAACGGCAACGGGCCGCGTGTCCGGAAATTGACCCCATCTCATCCGGATATTGACGCGATCTCATCCTACTATCGTACCATGGCTACTGTTGATGTCCTGCAATGGCGTGAACTGCCGGCGGGAGAGTTCCGATGATGGGCCGCTTACGATCGACGATGCAAACGCTCGGGGCGATTGCGGCCCTCCTCTCGGCGCTGTCTCTTGCCGGGCCGAGCACGTCGCATGCGGCCGAGTCGACAATGTCGGGAACCGACGATACCGGCACGCCGCCGTGCAATGATGTCTGCAAGGCCTACATGGCCTGGTCCGATGGGGTCTCGGCGAAGCTTCATCCGTCGTCGCCTGTGGCGCAGGCCGCGGTTCACGACGGCAGGCCGGCGGGCCAGATGGTCCGTCGTCGAGTGTCAGGGACGCGCCAGCCGGGCCTGAATTCCTTCGCACAACTTCCCGGTCGGCGCGATGCGACGCCGCGATCCGCGGAAACCGCGCAGGCCGTGGTTGCGTCATCCCGACCGCTCGACGGGATCGCAGACCGCTTTCCGACCACAGCCGGGTTCGTGTCCGCACTCCTCGCAGGCACCGCCGGCGCGAGCAATGAGGCTCCGGACAGCACGGTTGTCCCGGTCTCCGACACGATCCCCGCCACGCGAGGAGGGACCGGCATCGATGCCCCCGCGGGCGGCGTCGACATGCAGTTCGTGGTGTCGCTGTTTCTCGCGCTCATCCTGTCGGGGCTCGTGGTCTGCGTATGGTTGAGAGGCAGGACGCCGAGCGCGATCCGCTGATGCGCGGTCGAAGCTTTGCGGGAAGCGGCGCGCGGGCGCAGGCGCGCCGGGGGCGGTGGCCGTGACGATCTGCGTGCGCTCCTCCCACGCCGAGGTCGACGCCACCAAGGTGTTTCGGATCATGAGTTCGAAAAAGGTGCTTCTGCAGATGCAGGGTGTTAGCTTCTCGCCCTGCCGCACAGGCGTCCCGTGAATTCATCGGTTGTTCCGTGGTATCTATCTTTTGCAAATCTCGTTCCTGTCGCGAATTGGATTTCTAAAATCGACAGGCCTTGGAGCTGCAATGCTGCTGATCGGGGTGAACCGCTCACCATTTACGCGGCGTGTTGCGATCACCCTCAATATTTATGGTGTGCCCTTTGAGCAGCGCGCACTCTCCAGCTTCGACAACCGCGGTGAGGTGCGGGCCAGCAATCCGCTCGGCCGCATCCTGATCCCGCCGGAATGATGATCGTGGCTGGTGTCCGAGAAATGCCGGTGCGCCGGCGCGCGAGCGATCCCGATGGTCAAACCGCGCCAACCGGGGCATGATCAGGGCTCACATCCGGGACGCCTGATTTGCCAGCCAAAACCATCGAAGAGCCCGCACGCCAGATTCCGATCTATGGCGAATATGAGATCGTCGTGCTCGGCGGCGGGCCGGCGGGCATCGCCGCCTGCGTGGCGGCCGCGCGCGCCGGGCGGCGCACGCTCCTGATCGAGCGTTACGGTTTTCTCGGCGGCATGGGCACGGCCGCCGGCGTCACCAATTTCTGCGGGCTGCACGCCAATGTGCATGGCGAGATGCGCCGCGTGGTGCAGGGCATCGCGTCCGACCTGCTGGCGCGCATCGATCGGCTCGGCGGCTTGAACGCGCCGCATCTCGTGTTGGGAAAGATTCTGGCGCAGGCCTACGACACCGCGGCCTACAAGATCGCGGCCGACGATCTCTTGGCGGCGCACAAGGTCGATATCCTGTTCCATGTGCTTGGCGCCGGCGTGCTGATGCAGGACGAGCGACGGATTGAAACGCTGATGGTCGAGACCAGGGCCGGCCGGCAGGCGGTGCGCGCCGAGGTCTTCATTGATTGCTCCGGTGACGGCGATCTCGCGGCCTGGGCGGGCGCGCCGTTCGAGATCGGCGACCATGACGGCGGCATGCTCTATCCCTCGATGATGTTCCGCCTCAACGGCATCGACCCCGACAGGGCCGGCGAGGCCTGGCGGACCATCCCCGCGCTGATGCAGCGGGCGGAAGCCGCCGGCACGCATCGCTTCCCGCGCAAGGGCGCGATCGTGCGGCCACAGCGCTCGGGAATCGAATGGCGGGTGAATGTCACCCAGCTCGCGGGGCCCGATGGGCGCGCCATCAGCGGCCTCGAACCGGATGAACTGACCCGCGGCGAGATCGAGGGCCGGCGTCAGGCGGTGCAGGCGTTCGAATTCCTGCGGACCGTGCCCGGCTTTGAGAAATCCTATATCGTCGATCTGCCACCGCAACTCGGTATCCGCGAGACGCGCCGGATCGTCGGCGATCATGCGCTGAGCCGCCAGGACGTGCTCGGCTGCGCGTCGTTTGCGGATTCCGTCGGCGTCAATGGCTGGCCGATCGAGGCCCATGTCGCGGGCGACGTGATCTTCGAATTTCCGCCGATCCCGGAGTCGCGCGGCTTCAACGAATTGCCGTATCGCATGCTGCTGCCGCAAGGCGTCGACAATCTTCTGGTGGCCGGCCGCTGCGCCTCGATGACCCATGAGGGGCAGTCGGCGGCGCGGGTCTCCGGGGCCTGTTTCGCGATGGGGGAGGCGGCGGGCGTCGCCGCCGCGCTGTCGCTGTCCGGCAACACCAGTCCGCGCCAGATTGCGGTTGAAAAACTGCAGCAAGTGTTGAAACAACAGGGGGCCTTCATCGGCCGCGACCAGGCGGTCCCGGAAGGCCTCTGAGCCGGCGCTCGGGATGAACAAGAGAATTTGGAGGATACGGCATGCGGGCATTCACGCGACGCGTCATGATCGGTCTGCTCGCGGTTGCCGCGGTGGGGACGGCGCGGGCCGACGAGACGCTCAAGGCGAAGGTCGGCGTGCTCAGGCTGTCGTCGTCGGCGCCGGTCTTCATCGCGCAGGACAAGGGCTATTTCCGCGATGCCGGGATCGAGATCGAGTTGAAGTTCTTCGATGCGGCGCAGCCGATCGCGGTGGCGACCACGTCAGGCGACGTCGATATCGGCATCACCGCCTTTACCGCCGGCCTCTTTAATCTCGCCGGCAAGGGCACCCTGAAGGTGATCGGCGGCATGAGCCGGGAGAAGGCAGGCTATCCCTTGATCGGCTATTTCGCCTCCAATCAGGCTTACGCGAACGGCCTGACGGCGCCGAAGGATCTCGCCGGCAAACGCGTCGCGGTCACGCAGACCGGCTCCTCCTTCCATTATTCGCTGGGGCTGCTCGCCGACAAGTATGGCTTCAAGCTCAGCGACGTCAAAATCGTGCCGCTGCAGTCGTTGTCGAATGCAGCCGCGGCGCTCAAGGGCGAAACCGTCGACGCCGCGCTGCTGCCGGTCACGACCGCGCGCAAGGTGATCGATGAGGGCGGGGCCAAGCTTTTGGGCTGGGTCGGCGACGAGACGCCCTGGCAGTTGGGCGCGGTGTTCGCGTCGCCGAAGACGCTGACAAACAAGCCGCTGGTCACCAAGCTGCTTGCCGCGCTCGCGCGCGCCGACCGCGAATATCACGACGTCATTCTGGCATCGATCAAGGACGGCAAGGCTGATATCACCGACACCACGAAGCCACTGCTGGAGATCATCGCCAAATACACCAACCTGCCGGTGGAGCAGGTGGTCGGCAACTGCGCCTATATCGATGCCGACGGCAAGCTCGACGTCAAGAACGTCGACAACCAGATCAAATGGATGCAGGAGCAGGGCTTCGTCGACAAGGGATTCGATGCCGAGGCGATCATCGCCAGGGACTATGTGAAGGCGGATTGATGCTAAGGCCAATTGAAGCAGTCATTCCGGGGCGATGCGAAGCATCGAACCCGGAATCTCGAGATTCCGGGTCTGGTCCTTCGGACCATCCCGGAATGACGGGTGTTGCTGCGTTAGTGGTCATGCCATGTTTTCTCTCGGTCGCGGCCGCGATAGCGGAGCCTGAATGGACCTGATCGCCGACCATATCAGCCATCGTTTCGGCGCGCTCGACGTGCTTGATGGCGTCTCGTTCGAGGTCGCGGCCGGCGAGGTGGTCGCGATCGTCGGCCCGTCCGGTTGCGGCAAGAGCACGCTGTTGTCGATTCTCGGCGGACTGCTGCGTCCGGCCTCCGGCGCCGCCGAACTGCGCGGCGCGCCGCCGGCCGGCAGCCTTAATCCGCTGACCTTCGTGTTCCAGGACTTTGCGCTGCTGCCCTGGTGCACGGTGGAGGCGAATGTCGACTTTCCATTGCTGCATGTTGGGCTGGCGCCGGCCGAGCGCCGCGCGCTGGTCGACGATGCCTTGCGCCGCACCGGGCTCACCGACTTCCGCGGCGCCTATCCGAAGCAGCTGTCGGGCGGCATGCGCCAGCGCGTCGGCATTGCGCGCGCGCTCGTGGTGCGGCCCGCGATCCTGCTGATGGACGAGCCGTTGTCGGCGCTGGATTCGCAGACTCGCGAGCTGCTGATGGAGGATTTCATCGGCCTGCTGGCGGATGGCGCGATGGGCGCGGTCTATGTCACCCATAATCTCGAGGAAGCCGTGCGGCTGGCCGATCGCATTGTGGTGTTGTCGCGGCGACCGGGGCGGGTTCGCGAGGTCGTCGCCATCCCGATGACGCGCGGCGAGCGCGGCGCTGTCGGGGCCCGCGAAAAGCTATTGTCGCTGCAGAACGAGCTGTGGTCCTTGATCCGCACCGAGGCGATCGATGCCGAACGCGAGGTACAGCATGCTTGACCGCGCGCCGCCACCGTCGGCCGATACGACGACGCAGACCCGCCCGGTCGCGTTTCGTGGCGCCGGCTTTGCGCCGGTAATGAACCGCTATGCCGGTTGGGCGGCGCTAGCGCTGGTGATCGCGCTCTGGCAGGCGGCCGGGAGCCTTGCGCTGGTCAATCCGCTGTTCCTGCCGACGCCGTGGGCGATCGCGCGTGCGATCTACCAGCTCGCGTCAAGCGGTGCGCTCTGGCATCACCTGTCCTGGTCTATCCTGCGGATCGGCACCGGCTGGATTCTCGGGACCATTGCCGGCGTCATCGTCGGCTTTGCGATCGGGCTGTCCAGCCAGGCGCGCAGCGTCGGTATCACCTTCATCTCGGCGCTGTTCCCGATCCCGAAGATCGCGTTGCTGCCGCTGCTGATCCTCTGGCTCGGAATCGGCGAGCAGCCGAAGATCGCAACCATTGCGCTTGGCGTGTTCTTCTCCACCGCGATCTCGGTCTATAGCGGCGTAGACGCGGTGCCGCGCAATCTCATCCGCATGGCGCAGAGTTTCAACGTGCCGTTTTCGACCATCGTGCGCCGCGTGATCTGGCCGGGCGCGCTGCCGTCCATCCTGGCCGGATTTCGCATTACCGCGTCGGTGGCGCTGCTGCTCGTCGTCAGCGCCGAGATGATCGGCGCCGAATATGGCATCGGCGCCTTCGTGCTGCAGGCAGGCAATCTGATGCAGACCGATCAGCTGCTGGCGGGCGTGGTGATCCTGTCGGTGTTCGGGCTTGCGGTCGGCAAGTTGATCAACATGCTGGAAACGCGGCTGTTGCATTGGCGGTGACGCTGCTTTGGCAAAGCCGCGTCACCCGTCCGATCACATCATGCAGCCCATGCCCGTCAGCAACTCGTCGGCCTTCTTTTTCTGGTCCGCACTCAGCTCATCGTAGAGTTTGGCGAGCGCCGGCTTGATGTCCTTGAGTGCGGTAAGACGGCTGTCCATCGCCGCAATCTGCGCATCGAGGCGATCGGCTGGTGTCTTGGCCTCGAACACGGCTTTCATGGTCTGCCACATGCCCTGCATGCTCTGCAGGTTGGTCTTGAGCTTCTCGGCATAGGCATCCCAGGCGCTCTTCTGCGCATCGGTGATGCCCAGCTCCGCCTTGATGAATGCGATCCGCCCGGCCGCGAAGGTCGATGTCTGGCCGTCGGCGGTGGCGCCCATCATGCCGCAGCCGCCCATCATGCCGGCTCCATAATTCCCCATCATGCCTGGGCCGTAGCCGGGGCCCATCATGCCCGGACCAAAGCCCTGGCCATTCATCATTCCGGGACCGTAGCCGCCTCTCTGGGCGTTCGCCGGCAGCGCGATCGACAAGGATGCAATTGCGAGAATGCCGGCAATGCCAGCGGCAATGAATCGCTTCGACATGTTTGAACTCCTGGGTCGTTTCATGGCCGGCACTGCGGCGTCATGATCCGCGCGCCGGGGTTAAACCCCGCCGTGATGCCGCCCGAACGAGAGCAACGAGACATGCGGACTTCGGCCGCGGCAAACCTCACACGGCGTGGTCGTCGATACCTTGACGCAGGTCAACCGCGGCAGGCTTGCGCCTTTCGGAGTTGCGTCATCGGCAGCCGATCAGTTCACGCACCGGCCGGCCCCTCGGCCGGCGGAAACACGAGCCTGTCGTCGGTGCGGCAATAGCGGTCCGCGAACATGCGGCCGATCGGATGGTAGCGGTCCATGTGGACCCGCATCGTCGCGGGATCCCACAACTCGTCGCGAATATGGAAGTTGACGCCTTCGCCGATGATGAGCTGCCGCTGGCCGTTCACGTCGATGGTCTTCCAGATCCTGCACTCCATCGCCCAGGGCGCGTCGGCCAATCGCGGCACCGCGACCCTGGTCGACGGCGCCAGCTTCAGTCCGAGATAGTCGGGCTCGCCAATCTCGGGCGGGAAGTCGCCGCTGGTTTCGTGCATCGCCCGCGCCAGCGGTTCGTCGGTGAGGTTGACGACAAACTCAGCCGTCCGCGCGATATTGATCACCGTGTCCTTGACGCGGCCATCGGGCCGCGGGTTGGCTGCGAACATGCAGAGCGGCGGCTCCTCGCAGAACACGTTGAAGAAGCTGAACGGCGCGGCATTGACCACGCCGGTCGGCCCGATCGTCGTCACCCAGGCGATCGGCCGCGGCAGCACGAAGCCGGTCAGGACCTTGTAGCGTTCGCGCTGCGTCAGCTGGTCGGGCGTGTATTCCATGGTGGTGCCCAGGATTACGCCATGCTCAGTTCGTGGCGGCCGACCACCATCCAGTGCACTTCATCGGGACCGTCGGCGAAGCGCAGGTGGCGTACGTCGGTGTACATCTCGGCGAGCGGGGTCCATTGCGAGATGCCGGTGGCGCCGTGCATCTGGATCGCCTGGTCGATGATCTTGCCGGCGCGCTCGGGTACCATGGCCTTGACCATGCTGACCCAGACCCGGGCCTCCTTGTTGCCGAGCACGTCCATGGCTTTCGCTGCCTTCAGCACCATCAGCCGCATCGCCTCGATCTCGCAGCGCGCCTGCGCGATGATCTGCAGGTTGCCGCCGAGATGCGCGATCTTTTTGCCGAAGGCCTCGCGGGTCAGGCCGCGCGCGACCATCAGGTCGAGCGCCTTCTCCGCCTTGCCGATCGTGCGCATGCAGTGATGGATGCGGCCTGGGCCAAGGCGAACCTGCGAGATCTCGAAGCCGCGGCCTTCGCCGAGCAGGATGTTGTCCTTCGGCACCCGGACATTGTTGAAGCGCAGATGCATGTGTCCGCGCGGCGCATGGTCGTGGCCGAACACGTGCATCGGTCCGATGATCTCGACGCCCGGCGTGTCCTTCGGCACCAGGATCTGCGACTGCTGCTTGCTCGGCGCCGCGTCGGGATTGGTCTTCACCATCACGATCATGATCTTGCAGCGGGGATCGCCGAGGCCGGAAATGTAATATTTCTCGCCGTTGATCACCCATTCGTCGCCCTCGAGCCTCGCGGTCGTCGAGATGTTCTTGGCATCGGAGGAGGCGACGTTCGGCTCGGTCATGGCATAGGCGGAGCGGATCTCGCCGGCGAGAAGCGGCTTCAGCCACGTTTCCTTCTGCGCCTTGGTGCCGACCCGCTCCAGCACTTCCATGTTGCCGGTGTCCGGCGCCGAACAATTCATGGTTTCCGAGGCCAGCGGATTCTTGCCGAGCTCGGCGGCGATATAGGCGTAGTCGAGGTTCTTCAGGCCGTCGCCGGTCTCCGCATCGGGCAGGAAGAAATTCCACAGGCCTTCCTGCTTGGCCTTTGCCTTGGCCTTCTCCAGCACCTCGATCTGGCCGGGCGTGAAACTCCAGCGATCGGTCTTGCTCTGGCCGAGCCGGTAGAACTCGACCGACATCGGCTCGACGGTGTCCCTGATGAACTTCCTCACATGGTCGTAAAGCGGCTGGGCCTTGTCCGACATGCGCAGGTCGTTGAGTTCGTCGCCGGGGTTGAGGCCGTAGGCGGTCGTGCGCGGCACGTAGGTGTGGTAATTCATGGCAATCCTCCCGGTCGCGCCGATCGTCGTCTTGGCCCGTCATCGAACGGGCGATCTGAAGCGCATTGTCGACAATGTAGACGCCGGCCTGTCACCAGCACAAGCAGGGCGCGGTCGCGCTCGGGCCAGCAGATTGGCCTAATCCCGTTGGGTGGAATGAATCGCCGGCAGGCATCCGTTACTTCCCCGGCGTGTTTTCACCGATGCTGGCCTTGGTCGCCAGCGCGCATTCGCCGAGGACCGTGAGAAAGCGTTGCACCGTGTCCTGGCCGACCACGAACGGATTGGGCTCGCCGGCTTGGCGCTCCTTCAACGCCGCCATTTTGCTGACAGCAGCATCGAAGACGACATGGTTCGACAGGAACATGTCGGCGCTCTCCTGTTTGAGAACGGCTTTGTATTTGACCGTGGTGTCGGAATAGAGCTGAAGCCGGTCCGGCAGGGGACCGAAATTATAGGCGGTGCCGCCCCAGGCGACGACGCGGTGCGCTTCGCCGTGATCGTGCAGCGTAAACACGGTGGCGAGCGTGCCGAGCGTATGGCCTGGGATCACGTAGAATTTGAGCGTGGTGTCGCCGAGCGTGAGCGTATCGCTGTCGTTGACCGCCTGATCGCGCTTCGGCGGCTCGCCGAACATCGGATTGCGCTTGCTGCCGAACAGGGGATCGCGTTGCGTCTCCTCCAGCGCCTTCCAGTCGATCTCGCTCATGACGACATGGGGACCGAATTTGTCCTTGAGATAGACCGCCCCGCCATAATGGTCGCCATGGGCATGGCTGACGACGACATATTTGATGTCGGCCGGATCGAGGCCGAGCTTGCGCAGTCCGCCTTCGATATAGTGCTCGGCTTCATCGGAATTATCCATGGCGTCGACGATGATGATGCCGGCCGAGGTCTTGATCGCCCAGGCCGTGGTCCATTGCGCGCCGAGGAAATACAGCTCGTCCATCACCTGCATCGGCGCGAGCGGCGGCTCCTTCTGCATGGCCCTGTAGATGTCCATGAAGCTCGGGCCCGGGGTCGGGCTCGCGGTCTTGCACAGGCCGAGCGCTCCCTGCAGGTCGGATTTCGCTGCCGCCGTGGCAACGGCGATGTGCTCCTGCACCGCCGCCGGATCGGCCTTTTGCGCGTGAGCGGTGGATATGATTGACGCCAATGCGACGGCTGCGAGCGCGATGGCAGCTTGATACGTCATAGTCTCCCCTCCGTCGTCGTCCCGGCCCTGAGCCGGGACCCATAGCCGCCGGACTTCGTTGTGCGGAAGGTAGCAGTCACATCGCTCTACCGATAGATCCCGCGGTATGGGTCCCGGCTCGTGGCCGGGACGACGAGAATAATCGGCGTTGCGTCACGCGTTGCCGCGATCCTCGCGGAACAGATCGAGCTTCTGCTGCACTGGACGGTCGGAGAACGAGAACAGCACGGCGTCCGCGTCGGCTTCGTGCGTGACCCATTGCCAGCTCGGCACCACGAATAGGTCGCGCGGGCCCCATTCGAAGATCTGGTCGCCGATCCGCGAGCGCCCGTGACCCTCGATCGCCGCGAACACGGTGGCGTCGGTGGAGCGATAGCGCGCGGTCTTGAAACCCTTCGGCAGCAGCTGGGTGAAGGTGCCGATGGTCGGCATGGCGAAATCGCCGGTCTGGGGGTTGGTGAATTTCAGTTTCAGCCCGTGGCAGGCGTCCCAGTCGCCGCGGGTCTTGGCCTGCTCCAGCCCTTCGCGCGTGTAGGAATAGGGATAATTGAAGATCGGCGACGTCTTCGATGACGGTTTGGCGTCGACCGGCAGCAGATTGTGGCCGTAGCGGGCAAAACTGTCGCCGGCGGGGCGGGCGATGGTCTGCTGGTCTTGCTTTGATCCCTCTGCAAAGGACGCGTCGAGGAACTGCACCAGCGGGATGTCGAGCCCGTCGAGCCAGAACATCGGCTCGGAGGTTTCGTTGCCGTGATCGTGCCACGTCATCGACGGCGTGATCACGAAGTCGCCGGCTTCCATCAGGGTCCGCTCGCCGTCGACGGTGGTGAAGGCGCCCTTGCCCTCGAGAATGAAGCGCAGCGCCGACTGGCTGTGGCGATGGGCGGGCGCGATATCGCCGGGGATCACCATCTGGATTCCGGCATAGAGCGAGGTCGTGATCTTGGATTGTCCGCGCAAGCCCGGATTTTCCAGGATCAGCACGCGGCGTTCGGCTTCCTTGGCCGTGATCAACTGGCCGGCTTCCATCATGTAGGCGCGCACCGCGTCGAACTTCCACAAGTGGGGCCGGCAGGCGCTTCTCGGCTCAGGCGTGATCAGGTCGCCCATCACGGTCCAGAGCGCGGTGAGATTCTCGCCGTCGATCTTCTTGTAGAACGCCTCGCGTTCCGGTGTCTTCAGCGCAGCAACCATGGCGAGCCTCCCGTTGATCGATCTTGCTTCTTGATTGACAGTATACTCACAATATGATCACGTCAACGGGACTGCCGATAACAGGCTTGCTTGAGGGGAGCGTCCAATGAAGCTGCATGGCTATTTCCGCAGCAGCGCGTCCTACCGGGTTCGAATTGCGTTGAACCTGAAGGGCTTGTCCGCGCAACACCTGCCGCACCATCTGCGCAAGGGCGAGCAGCGGGCGCCGGACTATCTCCGCCTCAACCCGCAGGGCCTGGTTCCAACGCTGGAGGATGACGGCGGCGCGGTCCTGACCCAGTCACTCGCCATCATCGAATGGCTGGAGGAAACCCATCCGGAACCGCCGCTGTTGCCGAAGGATCCGCTTCGCCGCGCCAAGGTCCGCGCCTTCGCGCTGGTGCTCGGCTGCGACACCCATCCGGTGCAGAATCTCAAGGTGCTCGCGCGCCTGCGCCAGCTCGGCCTGCCTGAGGAGCAGGTCACCGACTGGGCCGCCTGGGCCAACCGCGAGGGGCTTGCGGCCTGCGAAGCCCTGCTTGCCAACGAGCCCGGCCCGTTCTGCTTCGGCGCCACGTCGACCCTTGCGGATCTGTGTCTGGTGCCGCAGCTCGGCAACGCGCGGCGTTTCGGCGTCGATGTCGCGGCCTATCCGCGGCTGCTGCAGGCTGAAGTCGCCGCGAAAGCGATGAAGGCGTTTGCCGATGCCGCACCGGAGCGCCAGATCGATGCCGAGTAAGCCTGTCTCCCTGACGATGGACGCTGTTTACACCAAGCCGGGCTACCTGTTCCGACGGATGCAGCAGATCGCGGTCGCGATCTTCATGGAGGAATGCCGGGCGTTCGACCTGACCCCGGTGCAGTATGCCGCGCTGGTGGCGATCCAGACCCATCCCGGCATCGATGCGACGCGGCTCTCGGCGGTGATCGCATTCGACCGGTCGACGCTCGGCAGCGTGATCGAGCGGATCGAGGCCAAGGGCCTGATCGAGCGCAAGCCATCGCCTGACGACAGGCGGATCAAGCTGCTCTATCTCGCCCGGCCCGGCGCCGCGCTGTTGCGCGAGATCGTGCCAGCGGTCGATCGCGCCCAGACGCGGATGCTGGAGCCGCTGAAACCGGCCGAGCGCAAGACGCTGATGGCGCTGCTGTCGCAGCTGGTCGACCTCAGCAACGAATCCTCGCGCGTGCCGTTGCGCGCGGAAGATGCCCTCGAACATCTGGGGAAATCGAGCTGATGGCGGTGCCGGGCGGGGGATGGGCGCGCTCACCCGTCGCGAGGCGGCACGATCCACCAGTGGCACCTATCCTTTCTTCGCGTCTCTGGTCGCCGCGACGAAGTCCGACGTTTCATCACCGATGAACTGCCACAAGCGGTTGGCGACCGGGCCATGCGGCGCGTTGCGGAGCCGCGCGGCAACGAGTTCGGCCCGGCCTCCCTTGAAATATCTTCCTGTGATCGCGAGCAGCCGGCCTGCGCGCAGATCCTGCTTGATGAGATATTCGGGAAGGTGTCCCCAACCCATGCCTTGCAGGATCAGTTCTCGTTTCATCAGTTGGTCGCTGACCGTCCACTTCCGCGCGCCTTCGATCAGAAAGTAGTCGCGAGGCACGTCTTGCCGGGCGGTGTCGCGGATCACGCATTGGACATAGTCGCGCATCATCTCCGGCGTAATCACCCGCGAGATCGGGAAGCGAAGGAAATTCGGCGCGACGACCGCGATCAATTTGACCGCAAACAGATCGACCCAGTCGAATCGCGTGTCAGCCTTGTCGACGTGATGCAGGATCAGATCAGCCTCGCCGTCGAACAGACGCTCCCACGGTCCCGAGATGGCTTCGAAATGCAGATGCAATCTGGTCCCGGGACAGTGGTCGAAGAATTTCCGTAGCAGCCTCAGCGTTTCCGGAAGCGGGCAGAGATCACCAATGACGACACGCAGTTCGCTCTCCTCCCCTGTGGCGAGCTGGACGGCATGGTTTTGCAGGCTCTTCAAGTCTGCGAGGAAGACACGGGTCCGCTGATGAAACGATCGGCCGGCCTCGGTCAGGGTGACGCGGTAGCCGCTGCGGTCCAATAAGACCAGCTGCAGCTGGCTTTCCAGGTTCTTGACCGCTGTCGACACCGACGGCTGCGAACGGCCCAGCCTGTCGGCCGCGGCCTGGAAGCCGCCCTCGGCCACGACGGCGTCGAAGCACTGAAGTTGGTGCAGCGTAAGCCTGTCCATCATTGAAATGATCTATGAAGTTGATCGTAACTTTATAGTTTTTTACCATAGCGCTCCGACGTAGCGTCCTCCAGTCACAATTGGAGGACGGCGATGAAAGCCATCATCATCACGCGATACGGCGGACCCGAGGTTCTGGAGATCCAGCAGCGTCCCGATCCCAAGCCGACGCCAGGTCAGGTCATCATCGAGGTGAGGGCCTTCGGGCTCAATCATGCCGAGGTCTATTTCCGGAGCGGTGCGTGGGGGGATGTGGCCGAGATCACGGGCATCGAGTGTGTCGGTGTGGTCAAGGCCGATCCGGAAGGCCGGTTCAGGAAGGGCGAGAGCGTGCTCGCCGTCGTTGGCGGCATGGGCCGCAATCTGAACGGCAGCTACGCCGAACTGGTCTCGGTGCCGACCAGCAATGTCGCGGCCGTGACGTCCGATCTGGCATGGGAGGAGCTGGCGGCCATTCCGGAATCCTACGCGACCGCCTGGACGGCTCTCTTTGGCATTCTCAAAATTGAGTCAGGACAAACCGTCGTCATCCGCGGCGCCACCTCGGCGCTCGGACAGGCCGCAGTAAATCTGACCCGCCATGCCGGCGCTCGCGTGGTGGCGACAACGCGAAACGCCAATCGGGCGGCGATGCTGGAACGGTTGGGAGCAACGGACATCCTCATCGAGGCCACGGACCTTTCACGTGGTGTTCGTGAGCGGTATCACCAGGGCGTCGACGCCGTCCTCGATATCGTGGGCAATACCACGGTGCTCGATTCCTTGGCCATGCTGCGGCGCGGCGGCGCCGCTTGCGTCGTGGGTTTCCTCGGTGGCGGGGGACCGTTGAGCGTCGAGCCGGTGTTTCAAATTCCGAGTGGCAGCTTTTTGAGCGTATTTGCGAGCGCGCTGGTGACGGGGTCTGCCGAATTCCCGCTCTCGGAGATTCCATTCCAGGACATCGTCGATCGCGTCGCAGCCGGCACCTACAAGGCCAAACCCGCAGGTGTCTTCGGCTTCGACGACATCCAGCAAGCCCACCGCGTCATCGAGTCCGGTGAGGCCGGCGGCAAACTGGTGGTGCGGCTGTAATCGGGATCGCCGCCGGCGGGATCGGTGAGGGCGTGCTAAATCCGCATCACCGCCTGGCGGTCGATCTTGCCGGTGCCGGTCTTCGGTAACTCTTCGATGAAGGCGATCTCGCGCGGATATTTGTAGGGCAGCAGTTTTGCTTTCACGAAGTCCTGCAGCCGCTTGGTCGCGTCGCGCTCATCGAAATCGCCTTCGTTCATCACGACGACGGCCTTCAGGGTCATGCGCCGGTCCGGCAACTCGGCGGCATAGACCGCGCATTCGCGGACATCGGGGTGTTCGGCAAGACAGAGCTCGACCTCGAGCGGATAGACCCACTGTCCCGAAATCTTGATCAGGTCATCGGCGCGGCCGCGGAAGAAGTGAAAGCCGTCCGCATCGCGGACGAAGCGGTCGCCGGTATAGATCCAGCCGCCGTCGCGAATCGTCTCCGCTGTCTTGTCGGGCCGGTTCCAGTACAGCGGGGTGTTGGAATCGCCGCGCACCCACAATATACCTTCCTCGCCGTCGGCGACCTCGCGGCCGTCCTTGTCTCGCAGCGCGATGTCATAGCCGGGCACGCGCAGGCCTGCCGCGCCGGGCTTCTTGCTGTCCTCGCGATTGCAGAGATAGATGTGCAGCACCTCGGTCGAGCCGAGCCCCTCGACGATCTCGAGTCCGGTGAGCGCCTTCCAGCCGTTGAAGACCTCGGCCGAGAGCACCTCCGCGGCTGAAATCGCCAGGCGCAGTGGCGAGAAGTCGGTACCGGCGGCGCCGTCCGCCTTGGTCAGCGCGGTGTAAAGTGTCGGCAGGCCAAAAAATACGGTCGGGCGAAAGCGCGCGATGGCGTCGAAGATCGACGCCGGCTTCGGCTGTCCCGGCAGCAGCAAGGTCGCGGCACCTGCCGCGAACGGGAAGGTGATGGAATTGCCGAAGCCGTAGGCGAAGAAGATTTTCGGTACCGAGAAGCAGATGTCATCGGGGGTGAGTTGCAGCAGATGGCGTGCAAAGGCCGCGTTGCTGTAGGCCATGTCGTGCTGCAGATGGACGATGCCCTTGGGCCGTCCGGTCGAGCCCGACGAATACATCCAGAACGCCATGTCGTTACGGTGTGTGGCGGCCTCTGCAAGCTCGGCCGGGAAGGGTTTCAGCCATGGATCAGCAGCAATGGACTGCGGCGCGGCACTGGCGCCGGCCTCGCCGTTGACGACGATCAGCGTGCGCAGCGCGGTGTCCTTGCAGGCCTGGGCATCGAACCGTGCGGTGAATTCCGCGTCCGCCACTGCAACCGTCGCACCGGAATCGGCGAGATAGAACTGCAGCAGGTCCGGCGGCGTCAGCGTGTTGATCAGGAGCGGCACGAAGCCGGCGCGCACCGCGCCGAAAAACGCCGCCGGATAGGCCGGGGTATCGTCGAGAAACAAGAGCACGCGGTCGCCGTGGGCGAGGCCGAGCGAAGCAAGGCCATGGCCCCAGCGGCAGGCTTGCGCGCACAGCTCGGCATAGCTCAGAGTTCCGGCCGGCCCGATCAGCGCGGGCTTGTCGCCGCGACCATGAGCGAGGTTGTCGAACAGAATGTGGCTGGCGTTGTAGATGTCTGGAACCGCAAAGCCGATCTCGCGGGCGCCTGCGCTGTCGGAGGGGACGTGGTCTGATATCTCAGGGATCATTGCTGGCTCCCGCCTTGTTTCGCGGCCTCGTAGCGCGCCATGAATTGCGGCGACATCGCGCGCAGCCGCGCCGTGTCGATGCGTCCAGAGCGGGTGATGTAGCTGTAGGCGAAGTCCATCGCATCGAGCTGCATGTGCACCGGGAACCGCTCGTACCACTCGGCGCTGGTCCGCGCCGCGCGGACCAGCTTCTGCACGATCGGCTTGCGCTCGGCCTGGTAGCGGGCGAGTCCGGCGCGGACATCGGTCTCGGCCTCCAGCG
>Ga0307509_10005534_pt1 | contig 17526 bp, 19 predicted proteins | sample 10_EM_MG_FD_202245 | JGI IMG/M metagenome (GOLD analysis project Ga0307509, IMG submission 202245) | Populus trichocarpa ectomycorrhiza microbial communities from riparian zone in the Pacific Northwest, United States - 10_EM | ecosystem: Host-associated > Plants > Roots > Unclassified | place...
ATCAGCACAATCACAGGTGGTGGGGGGTCGCAGCACCTCACACATGTACAAAGCTACTTGATAGCTGTCTAGATAGTTCCATGGTATTTTATCTCATGTGCAGCCTTGACGACGCATGGGACTTGGTGGCGTTGACAGCTTGTGATCCATAGTGATGCCTATGTCCCGCTTATCAAACCATTACCATCATTATTTTGACTATTGCTAAGCTACTCGAGTGGTATCTCTCGCTAGCGTGGGACCATTTTCCTGATGAACAGCAGCACATTTACGCTGGCCCGGCCACTACTATCGTGGTAGATCAGGTTCAATATTAGATATGGACCCCAGCAGAGATTCGATGGCCCATATGTGATGACCATGAACTTCGGGCACACCTCCCTCCTCGGCCATGCCCAAGGACATTTTTAGTAAGGGGGTTAAGCGCCGGTGTCCGAATAGAGTGAGAACCAAAATGTGATGCATGTGATGCTTCACAAGCTTTGCTCTTGGCTTCATTACACACCCAGCGCTCACTAGTACTCATTGAACACTTATAATCCTATACGTGGACCCCAAACCATTAATGGGTGACAATGCAGTATTACCCAGAAATCAAGTCGTTGCCACGCGATCCCTTCTCGATCTTTCAACAGAAGTGCTCATCGAAATTTTGGCTTACCTCCCCGCTGCGGATATGATTGCAGTGCAGCGAACATGCCGTACGATTTGCGACATCGTTGCCGGTACTGCCTACCTGCAGTACATCCTACGTGCCAAGATAAATGGCGTCGACGACCTGTTACCACCCGATTTTCCTTACTCCGAGCGTCTCGAACTTCTGCGATGTCATGAACAGTCATGGCGTAACCTGAAATTCAATCTATTCGCTGAATTCCACAGTATTTCCGGTGTGCCCAATCCATCCTGCTTCACTCTTCAAGACGGTTATTTGATCTACCAATGCTTCCTGGGACCGGGAATGGGTTGTCAATACGGATATGCAGACCTCTGCTCCGCAGATCGGAATGAGGAATTGCAATGGGTCCACCTTACAATAGGCGAAAGTCAGTATCCAGATTCAACGGCGGTCGTATTTGCAGTAGATCATGACTTAGCGATGACTATGAGGTTCTGTGTCCTTTTCGATCCTTCCTCTGACTGAAAACCTGACAAGCGAGTCACAGCCGTGTGCAAGACGCTGATTATGCCGTCCTGGTCCAGCTAGCTTTCTTTGAATTCTCTACGGGCGCACCTCACCCACTTTCAACAACACACACTGTGTCACTCCCACCATTTTCACTTCCACCACTTTCTAATGTCCACGACGCATCTATAAACGCAGAAATCCTGCATGATCACATCTTGATACCAGTATGGAACAATAGCAGCTGCAAAGTGGTTGTCTACCTAGTCTCGTGGAAGACAGGGACCATGACACTTGTGAGTGGCTTCAGCGAGTTTTGTCTTGTCTTAAACTCACATGAATCTCTGAAGCTCCGTAGTTTTCCGGAAAGGTCGACGACCTTTCGAACCGTGGTTGTGTCCATCGACAGTAGCTTGGTCTCACTGATAGAAGACTGTGAGAACAGGTTAGAGATCTGTAAACTCGAGTTCAACCCCAGCCCACGGTTGCAAACGCTGTGCTTCCTTGAATTACCACCATTGGCATTAGGCGCTTCACAATTCTTTTTTGGGGCCTATAAGGAGTGGGTGCAAACCTCGAAATCCTACACACGAACCAGGTCTTCCCGGGGGTATCACCTCCCCTTCTACTCTTCTGCAATTGGCACCATAGCACTTCGTTTTGAGTATCAACTCCAGCGGAAGCCTGCCTACTCGTATACGTTGATTATAAACGTCGCGGCACTTGTCTCTGTCATTCCAACTGATGCGCGCAAAGTTCCTTGGGAAGATTGGGGTCCTTGCAGCACCCACTTGTTCAAAGTGGTAACAATGCAGCCGACGTCGCTTGGCCCCTTTTGGATCACAGAGGTTGGATCACCAGTAGTGCGCCAGTATGACCTACGACGTACGCGATACACCCAGCTGATGGCAGGCAATAAATCATCGTTTCAATCAAAGCCGCCAACTGTTGATTCAACAAACGTGTTTCAATATGACATCAAGATGCACCTACCATATCGCGACGTCATGATAGAGAACAAGGAGTTATACGAGTCTACTTACATTAGGGCAGAGAGGGAGTGGGTTGTTGGAGTGACGTTCGTGGTATGTGGGTTTGTTGTGGGATATTCCGATGTAGTCTGATCACTCACATCGACAGGGAGCTGGAGCTTCTGTCTCCATCTATCATGTAGGTTAGGCACTGGCACGAACCGTAATGAACGAAGTCCGAGACTCGTGAAACGTGCTTTATTTAAAGATAATATGCAATACGTCCTTGGTTGCAGAGTTCCCAACACGGCTGCGGTGAAAGTTGGGGAGAGCCCCTTGTCTCATGGCAAACAGGGATCGTGACGTCCGTGAGTGTCTTCAGGAATTCTTGTCTATTCTTGACTAAGCCAGTCCCTCGAAGCTTTGCAAGTTTTCGGACGTACGTCGATATCTTTTTTTTGAATTTTTGAATTTTTGAATTTTTGTTTATTGTCCTTAGCCTAAGGCCATCAGACATGCTACGAGAGAATATGTACATGCACGGGGTGGTACTCATCGAAGACTATCAGGAGAAGGTAGGGGATATGGGAGGCGGTAAGTAAAAGTCTGTGGTATGGAAAAGTTCGGGGTCTAGAAGGGACAGAGCCAAGCTGTCGACTCGGCACTTACCAATCAAGGAGGGTCCGGTCGGGGGGGCAGAGGGCGTAGGAGACAGTTGGTGGCGCGCTGGAAGTCGCCAAGGGAAACTCCGCCATCAAACGTGCCAAAGACGTAAGCGTCAAAGGGACGGCTTCCGAAGAAGCGAAGGCGAGGGGATGACAGAGGGGAGCACTCGGTACATCGATATCAAGGGCCGGGGTTTCTTGCCATCGATACCAGCTTGATCGCATTGATTAGAGAGGAGCCGAATGGTCTAGCAATCTGTAAACATGGGATGAACTCCCCTTGTCCTCGCCTTGAATCACTGTGTTTCCTTGAGTTACTGCCATTAACACCAGGTGGTTCTGTTGAATGGATGGGACCTATAAAGAGTGGGTCCCGACCTCGAGGTACCAGGCACAGTCCAGATCTTATCGTGCATACCGATAGCAGGGGGGAAGTTCTGTCACGGTGTATCATGTAAGGTGATGGGCACTAGCATAAACTGAATGAGTGGCGTCCGAGACTTGTAAAACGTGTCTTTTTGTAGCAAATGTAATGTAACATGTAACATCAACAGAATCGTAGCGGGGTGTGCGACGCGACTACGAAAGAAAGTCATTCACAAGGATGGACCGAGTAGCAAATTGTTAGTTGTGGTCGTTGTTTGTCAGTCGCAATCGTTCGTTGTTGTCGTCGTCGTCCGCAATAGACCTGGGGCGATGGTACCATCTATGCTCGTCTCGCCGACGCCCTAAAAGTATTTCTGACCCTTCAAATGGTCAGAACCGCGATAATACGTGCCCCATCTGGTCATCATCTAGCAGTACTGCAATTCCTCTGATAGCTGAAGCATGCCAGCACACCCACAACTCCCCATCGGGGGACCGACTCGGACGTTGCGAGCCTGTGGCCACCGCCACCGCCACCTCCTTCGTTATCTCCGAGTCCCTGCTGAGAGCCCACTGAATACAGCGATACTGGCTGTCACCCATGATAAGCAGACTTCCATATACCCCCTGTAAATACACATACCCCAACCAAAAAAAGCGTAACCACTACCCATGGATAAGGGTCTGTGTCAAGTCCGGGTACGAGTCCAGGTAGCGATGAAGATACCTCGGGCATGGCTATACGAGCTTATCTTGGCTCTATAACACATGCGAAAGTAACTTTAAGATCAGCCTGCTGACGAGATGTGAGAAGTACAATGTAGCCTAAGAGTGACTGTAGCATTTGCGGGTGGGAGACAAGTACACAAGACACCCGGGCTGCAGGGCGCTAGTCTTACTCGGCTCTCCCCGACAAGCGGCTAACGCCGGCTAACTCGGGCACTCCAGAGACTCCGAGACTCCGAGTCAGGCCGAACAGTACTGTCTGTCTTCCACCGTTGCCAGTGTATAATTGATGGCCACAAAACAATCGAATCGCAAAAACAAACCCACACCGGCGACTCAAGTCGGTGCATATACCTCTACCCATCAGCCTCGTACCCTCCTCGATCTCTCAACCGAATTGCTCATCAAGATCTTAATTTACCTCCCCGTCGCAGATCTGTCATCCATGCAGCACACATGCCGCACGATGCGCGATATCATCGATGGTACTGTATATCTTCAGTATATCGTTCGTACCCATGTAAATGGTGTCGATGGCTTCCTTCCTCCCGCATTCTCGTACTCCGAGCGCCTCGAACTTTTGCGGCGTCATGAGCAGTCATGGAATACTCTACAAGTCAACTTATTGACTGAGGGTACTCCCAATATCACTTCCACGTATCCCGATTTTATTCTTCAAGATGGATACTTGATCAACGACTCGGAAAACCTCACAGGCAGAGAGCAACGATACAGATATACCGACCTCTCCTCTGCAGCTCGGAACGAGGATTTGCGTTGGGTGCACATCACTTTGGATGGAAGTCGTCTTCCCTCAGGTGATCTATCAACTATCATGTTTGTCGTAGACCATGATTTGGCAGTAACCATAAGGTTTTGTATCCTTTCTCATCCCGTCTTATTAGTAGTGCAAGCCTGATCAGTCACAGTGAGGAGCAGGATCAGGATGATGATGAGGTCCTGGTCCACTTTGGCTTCTTTGAATTTAGAACCGGTGCACCCCACCCCCTATCACCAACACACATATTGTCGCTCCCACCATTTACGGGATATCCCCCTTACAATACAAACGCAGAGGTCGTTGGGGATCACATCCTGGTATTAACGAACTGGACCGGCTGCAAACCTTTCTTCCACCTAGTCTCGTGGAAAACAGGGACAGTGACACCTGTGAGTTGCACCGGTAGATCTTGTTTCAACCGAGACTCAACTGTATGCACGAAGCTTTGCACGTTACCAGACACGGGGCCCACTTGGAGTGCTTGGACGCTGGACCTTATTGTCATCAACGATAGCTCGATCGCATTCTTCAACCCCGAAACGAATGGTCTGGATATTTATAAACTTGATCTCGTCCCCCCGGACCCACAACTGCAAAAGCTGTGCTCCCTTGACTTACCACGGCTGATACCAAATGCTTGTGTCCGCGCAACGGTCGATTGGGAATGGATCCCAACCTCGGAGTGTCGCAGACGGTCTGGGTCCTCTGGGAGACGTCACGTCACCTTCTACTCGTCCACAGTGGGCACGATAGGGCTTCATCTCGTGTATTACCTGTCACAGTGGGGGAATAGATCCAATTATGCGATGATTATCGACGTCGCGAAACTCCTCTCTGCCATTCCTACTGACGTGCGCTGCGTGCCTTGGGCGGATTGGGGCCCTTCCAGCACGCACGTGTTCGAAATATACAGTCCAACGATGCCAATACCAGCTGGTCCCTTCTGGATTACACAACTCTCGCCGCTGGTAGTACGTGACTATGGCATACTACGCATACGATACACCCAATCCACCACGGAGGACACACCATCATCGTACTCTCATCAATTGGTTGACACTTCATCAGAAACGTATAATGAGTACTTGGAGGCACAAAAGGTTGAGACACACCTGCCATATCGCGATATTGTGGCGAATCAGCTGGAATTTGGCCGTTTCGAGAGTATTCTAGCGGATAGGGAGTGGATCGTTGGTATAACGAATACCGTAAGTCGGTTCTATGTAAACACACTCGGACCATTTGATTGGAGTCTGATAATGCAGAATCACAGGAAGGGAGGAATTCTGTTACTGTGTATCATGTGGGATAGCCCGGATGCCAGTGGCCCTGGCTGGACTGTGATGAGCGGTGTCCGAGACTAGTTAAATGGCTCTTTGCTATAAATATGATGTAGATGATGTAGCTTCATCAACACCGCTAAACCTGTTGCGGGGGCTAGGGGTGACACGGCATCCAGCATGTTATCTAGGCTGGGGGGATGCCCTCTACAAAGCACGGCTAAGCCGGTGAGAGTTAGAGAAAAATTACGCCTTCTAGAACTGTCAAAAAAACCCTAATAATGCACGGGCATGGCCCGCACGTCGTGACCGCTCGGTCTACAATAACATTGGAGTTTATTTTTTGGGGGGGATGGAAATAAATATATTAAATGCTGCTGGCCGTGTCCTTCTCCTCTGCACCGGGTCCCTGCCGGGAGCCCACTGAATACAGCAGCACTGACTGTCATCCATGATAGGCAGACTTCCGTATACCCCCTACTCTGAACCACTGTGTCTATATAAAGAGTCTAAAGACACAAACCCCAACCAAAAAAAGGTAACCCCCTACTCACGGACAAGGGTCTGGGCCAAGGCTGGGTACGGGTCTGGGTACCGATGAAGATACCCCGGGGTTACCCATGTCAAACACCAGCCTTCCAGCGGATCTTGGGGCCTCAGGTGTATCCTACATACAGGAAATACCATGGCTGTAGGGGCACATCTTAGCTCTATGACACATGCGGAAGTAACTTGAAGACTGGCCTGCTGATGAAATGTGAGAAGTGTACGATGTAGCCTGAGAGTGACACTATAGCACTGCATTGCGGCTAATTCCGGCGGGTGGGAGACCAGGCCGGGCCAGTGCCGGGCCGAACGGCGCTAGGGCCCGGCTCACCGTTGCCAGTGTATAATTCAACTTGATGGCCCCAAAACGATCGAATCGCAAAAACCAACGAACACCGGCAACTCAAGTCGGTCACGCATTTACCTCTACCTATCAACCTCGTACCCTCCTCGATTTCTCGACCGAATTGCTCATCGAGATCTTGACTTACCTCCCCGTCGCGGATCTCCTATCTATGCAGTACACATGCCGCACGATGCGCGACATCATAGATGGTACTGTATATCTTCAGTATATTGTGCGTACCCATATAAATGGTGTCGACGACTTCCTTCCCCCTGAACTCTCGTACTCCGAGCGCCTCGAACGTTTGCGGCATCATGAACGGTCATGGAGTACTCTACAAGTCAACTTATTGACTGAGTGCACTCCTAACGTCGCCTCCACCTATCATGGTTTTGTTCTTCAAGATGGATACTTGATCTACGAAAACCTCATAGGCAGAGAGCAACGATACAGATCATACAGTTATACCGACCTCTCCTCTGCAGCTCGGAACGAGGATTTGCGTTGGGTGCACATCACTTTGGATGAAAGCCGTCTTCCCTCAGGCTATTTATCAGCTATCAAGTTTGCAGTAGACCATGATTTGGTAGTAACCATAAGGTTTCGTATCCTTTCTCTTCCCGTCTTGCTAGTAGTGCAAGCCTGATCAGTCACAGTGAGGAGCAGGAAGAGGAAGATGAAGATGAAGATGAGTTCTTGGTCCACTTTGGCTTCTTTGAATTTAGAACCGGCACACCCCACCCCCTATCACCAGCACACATAGTGTCGCTCCCACCACTTGATGCCCATATCCCTTACAATGCAAGCGTAAAGGTCATCGGGGATCACATCCTGGTATTATCGGACTTGACCAGCTGCGATCCTTTCGTCTACCTAGTCTCGTGGAAAACAGGGGCAGTGACACTTGTGAGTTGACACAGTAGATCTTGTTTCATCCGAGACTCATCTGTATGCACGAAGCTTTGCAGGTTACCAGACACGGGGCCAGAGTGGGCTTGGATGCCGGAGCTTCTTGTCATCAACGATAGCTTGATCGCATTGTTCAACCCCGTAAAAAATAGTCTGGATATCTATAAACTTGATCTCGCCCCCCACGACCCACAACTGCAAAAGCTGTGCTCCCTTGACTTACCACGGCTGACACCAAGGGCTTTTGTCGACGTGAAGGTCGATTGGGAGTGGATCCCAACCTCGAAGTGTCGCAGACGGTCTGGGTCCTCTGGGAGACGTCACGTCACCTTCTATTCATCCACAGTCGCCACGATAAGGCTTCATCTCATGTATCACCCGCCGTACTGGCGGAATAAATCCAATTTTGCGGCGGTGATGATCGACGTCGCGAAACTCCTCTCTGCCATTCCTACTGACGTGCGCTGCGTGCCTTGGGCGGATTGGGGCCCTTCCAGCACGCACGTATTCGAAATATACAGTTCAACGATGCCAATACCAGCTGGTCCCTTCTGGATTACACAACTCTCGCCGTTGGTAGTACGTGACTATAACGTATTACGTATCCAATACACGCAATCTATCACGGAGGACACACCATCATCGTACTCTCATCAATTGGTTGACACTTCTTCAGAGACGTATAACGAGTGCTTGGAGGCACCTAAGGTTGAGACACACCTACCATATCGCGATATTGTGGCGAATCATCTGGACTTTGGTCGTTTCGAGGGTATTCTAGCGGATAGGGAGTGGATCGTTGGTATGACGAACACAGTAAGTCGGTTCTATGCAAACACACTCGGACCATTTGATTGGAGCCTGATAATGCACAATCGCAGGATGAGAGGTGTTCTGTTTCCGTGTATCAGGTAGGATAGCCTGGATTGCCAGTGGCCCTGGCTTGGACTGTGACGAGCGGTGTCCGAGACTAGTTGTAAAATGTGTCTTTGCTGTAAATATGATGTAGCTTCATTTACACCGCTGAAACTGTTGCGGGGGCGAGGTGTGACACGACATCCAACATGTTATCTAGGCTGAGTGGGACGCCCGCTACAAAAGGACGACTAAGCCAGTGAGAGTTAGGGTAAAATTACGCTTTCTAGAACTGTCAAAAAACACTAATAGCGCAGACATAGCTCGCTCAGTCTACAAACACATTGAAGGGGGGTGGTAATAAATATATTATCTGCTGCTGGCCGTGTCCTTCTCTTCTGCGAGCACGCCACGGTGGACGAAGTGTGCCGTTGACACTGCTACGATGTCCGTTTTTGTTACCATGCCCGTCAGTTCTCCGGCCTGCGAGAACATAATGTGACGCAGATTCTATCACACAAAAAGCAACGCAGGTCGGTGAAACAATACAATCGGGAAGTAAAAGTGAAGAAAGGCTTACCAGTTTGCGGAACATGTTCACGACGAGCTCTAACGGAACCTCCTTTCGTAACTGCATGGCATCCTCCAATAGCGGTGACAGGTCTACAAAGTCGCCGTCGTGCGGGCCACGAAACGTGCCGATGCGCGTCACCCCTCCGCTCTCAGAGAGGAGAGGCACTGCAAACAGGGTTAGTCAGCCGATCAAGGACTTCAAGGCCGGACTTTGCACAAAGCACGAACCAATAAAACTCTTCAGCTTTTCCCGTGCCACGTATCCCAGAAACGTCCCGTTTTCTACAACCGGAAACCCATGGTACTCCCACGTTTCCGCTAATCTTTCTGTTTTACGATTCGTGTCAGGCCAGATACATTGTCTCCCGGCGATAGAAAAGGAACGCAATACTCACGTAGCTCACCAAGAGGTGAACCCTCGTGCAAGACGACCAAATTCTTGACTGGGGTCATCGCGTCAGCGGCTATTTCGCCGTTATCGCGAAATTCTATCGGCGGAAGCCAGGGGTATCGACGGAGCGCGATCCATGACGCATAGATTCCATCCTGGCCAAGTGCATCAGCGACCCACTTTGAGATCATGACGGAGATCATGATCGGAAGCACGTGGGATAGCGCGCCCGTTAGCTGTGAACAGCCATCAGTTAACATTCCTATTTTTGCAATGGCGTTTGCACGTCACCTCAAATACAATCACGACGAGTGAGACTTCCAGGTCATGAATACGTTATTCCTGTTCGAGACTAGGGCTTCACTTACCCGTCATTCTGGTGACGCCAGCTAACATCGACGATGCGCCGATAACAGCGTAAAAGCCGGGAGAGATGCAGCGAACTGTTGGATCGGGTGGGCAGGCAGAGAACAGCCATGCTTTAGGGTATGCCCGGTATAGTCCCTGACTAAAGTATCGTCAAGCCGAATGATTCAAGGAGTAAAAATCAACACATACGTCAGGAGGCCGACTGCACGCCCAAGTGACGCGCCAATCGCGATTGTTGGCAAGAATATTCCAGCGGGTACCTGTAAAGGGTCACGTACGTTCATTGGGCTCATGAAATTAGTCGCACCATCATGCCAAATGTCCACGCCGTAAAGCCGACCTTCACTGCCCCAGTCAGTACCAGTAAAAATACATTCTCCCACATAGCGGTTGGGCTATGAAATCCTCAGTTTTGGTTGTTAGTCTTAACGACACGAACGAGCTCACTTGCATAGTCCATGAAAATCAATGCGTTGGGGATCACATTCTTGAAAGAGGTTTGCTACAAGATCGGAAGAAGGAACCCTAAATTGCTTATATGAACAGAACCAGGCTCGAGAGAACGACACTCTAACCTAAGGAAAACAACCTATGATGAGGTAAAGACATCAACTTTCTTGCTTACATAACCGGCTATGGTTCGACTCTTACCAGGTAGCTCACAGCTGCAGTCACTGCCGCTGCGCCTGTGACCTCTAAAAGTGGCCATTCATGTAGTATGCTGTTCCTTCGGTATACTGCAGCCGTGATGTTTAGTTTTATCAGAAAAGAGCCGAGGACACCCTGCAAAATTTCTGTTCAGCCCAACAACGAGAACTTGTAGGACGGGCGTACCCCAATCACAGCAAGACACAACCAAGGAATCTGCGCGACATCAGATTGCATGCCAGGAGACATTGAGAAATGTACAAACGAGTTCGAAAGCCAGCCAGGTGTCACTGACGCTTGTCACCTGTGAAAGTAAGCTACCATTAAACCGGTAAGGTAGCAGCGAAACGGATCGAAACAAACTTGGAATAAAACGAGTTTGGAAGTCCTAAATGGGTCCACGTACTGCAGCGCGACAGCCGCGATGACCGAAGTCACGAACCCGCGCCACATCACGTCGAAATCGCCGCCAAAGGCGTCAAGCTCTGACGAGCAGAGCTGAGTTTCACGAAAGGGTACATATAGAACAGTTCAACCTGCCTTCGAGGCAGAAGAGGACTCCACCGAGGGGACTTCCGAACGCTACTGAAATACCAGCTGCGGCAGCGGCCGCCAGAATTTTGCGCTTTTGGGCTGAACGATGTGATGAGTGACGCCTAGTGTAGGGGAGGAGAGCGTACCTTCGTTTTGATGAAATTTTGAGAAAAGCTTCATAAAAAGGAACGACATGCAGCACGATACATGCACTAAGGGCCCCTACTACTATGAGATACGGCAACATGCTGAGGGGGACATCAGATTCACCTCCTTTCCAAGAGACAGCCCAGAGGAGACAGAAAGCGCAAGACCGAGCGCCTTTATCAGAAGCGTCCAAGAGCTCAGAAATGAGTCGAAGACATAGCCGCCAAGGATCTGTAGGGTTGGAGGATGGTCAAACGACAGACAGCCAGCATTTTTGCCCTACTCACTGCCTTAATTTCTGGAACTGGGACGCCATTCGTCACAAGAAATACGCCCAGTCAGGAAGCACCTACTTCCGGTATGGAAAGCACTGCCTTTCATAGTCAACTAAGCCACCAAAAACTTTCGCCAATTTGTGACTCACAATGGGGCATATGAGACTACCAAGACCGCTGCACTGGCTGCGAAAGCCGTCTGAAGAGAGAAGGGAGTGAAAGAAACATTCAAACTGTGAGGAAGCGCGTACTGATAATAGAATGTATGCCAAGGAATGAAAGAGCGATTGACCCAGTATAGAGCTTATCCCCAAGTACTGGCCCCAGGGTTGCCATTCATGACATACCTGACCCGCTAGAAAATTCCCTAGTGAAAATGTGAAAGAGACGTGAATGGGGTCCACATACGCTCCACGCCAGCGCAGCACTCGACTTGATTCCACAGAAATCCCCGTTCACACCTACCCTCCCTCAGACCAGATAACCTTCAAGACGCATATATGTGAACGTTGAGTCCCGACAACGAACGGGAAGGATGCTCACCACATGACCAGTATGTCCAGCCATCCACCCGCCAAGCCCACGCAAATGCCGGTGAAAATGATGACGAACCATAGCTTGGTGCCGTCCACGAGGGGAGAAATCAATCCTCTGATGCCTTGCTGGGAGACTAACTTCTTCCATCGTTCCCGCTCCGACGCGTCTTCGTGCCACCAGTCAACCGTATCGCCGTCACGGTAGTGGGGACGAAGCCGGTGCCGGTGAGCACTCCTGGACCATTCCTCCAAATTCGGAGAAAGCTCGAATTCCTCAGCCCCATACGAGGGACCACCAGGTTCAGACGTCCGTTCAAATCGCGGAGGTGATTGTGGCCGAGATGACGAAGGTGATGAGCCACTGGGGTGCAGATTTCTCTGTAAGCGAGAAAGAACTCCGTCTCAAAACGGGATGACTCACTGTGAACTGCCCCAATCCTCCTCCCTCCATAAATTGTCGCGGGAAGACGCAGAGTCGTTGTGTGGCATGCTTAGCCACTGACGGTCAGGTAGACTCAAGCCAAGATCGGCAAATGGCGTACAATTGCGGTTCAGTTTTCCGGGCCCGGACACACACGGCCCGATCACTCACGTGCGACACCATAGCAGCAGTTAACTTCGCGCCAAGAACTTACCTGCTTGGCACCTATCCGCATTCAACGGTCAGCGCTCAGCCACTGCGAATAAATGACCTCAAAATTTCAATGGGTCTTAATGAGAGCACGTGTTTTTTTGACGTTCTTGAAAAAGCAATGTTAATTTTGCTGTTTGTCGCGACTGGGTGGTTGTAGTGCCTCGCCAAAGGGCAGTGCCAGCGTGGCAGCTATATTCCCCCCGCAATCTACATTTTCCACTCGAAACCTTCGAGGTAGGACACGGATAACGAACGTCCCCGGAATCTCGCATGTAGTTCGAGACACCGGAAACAGTCGGCTCGCGGTCTCTCGGGACTCCGGGAATGTCAACGTGGCGAGAGTTGCACATGAATGCATGGATGCCAGTGGTTGATCGCTTCGCTTACAAGAATTGGGCACTTTGCCATCAGCTCGGGAACTTTCTGATACCAGGTGCATCATGTACTTGGAGAGCACGAGCAATCCTCTGGTGCACCCGTTAGAATATCATGACTACTAGTACACCCTGATCTCCTGGGCCACCAACTAAGTCAATGAGGGGAGCAGCAACACCGGGCACACCGGGCCCCTACATCCTTTGTGCAGGCCAATGCTGTACTTACCTTGTCACCATTCCTCGGAAGTCGTTTACGCAACTATTCCATTTTGCTGGACTAACATGGCTTCCTGCTTATAAAAGCGCCGTGCTTGCACCATGCTACACTACTCTGGGGCCTTCGGTAAAGCCGGGCATTGTATACGTACGTCGTAATCCGCCCTAACTAGTAGGGTATAGGACCCAACCTGATCTCAGCGCTACAGTATAGTCGTTGGATTCACGCGCTCGGGTGCAATCGAGTCTCCGCTTCCCTGATACAGTACTATCGCCTATTGGGCAAAGCAAAATCACCCCACTAGATGTGCAAAATTCTGAAAGACCACGCAACTCCTTCACAGCTCAACCTAGGATGCTTGGAGTGGCTTCATATATACCTATGCAAAGTATGTTAACAATAATAATCCATCGCCTTTACACCACTCCAGAGTGTAGCCATGAGTCGGGCGCCACTTTGTTGCCAGACCGTGAGTGGGTGACATCTGTTTCAGGCCTGCAGTTCGAGCTTCCTTTCGGATCTTGTTGAAGTAACATCGTCTACAAGGCTTCAATAGATTCTATATCGACTGTTCTGCAAGGCCGAGTCCCAGTGACCCAAGGGGATTGGGCTGTATCATAAAAAGGGAACCCAATTCGTGATAGTACCCCTGAAAAAACAATTACATCAACGTTCTGACGGCAGGAATCAGGATTGATTCGGATCAACTACATTTTCCGTGTGCCACAAATGCAATAAGGAGGCGAGCATGTGATTATTGACAAACAACGACCTCGACAAGATCTTCGTCCCTCCCTACGGGCGGCACATTGGTTCGGTCGCCCGTTAATTCGCGTTGTTGCTGTGCCAATCTGAGAACCGTACTAGCACCCATCGAGAAGTATCAGGATGGCTGGTTCCCACCCCAGCCTATCGCCATAAAATCTCATAATGCGACCGACCAGTTGCGTGGGTTGTACACAGTTTGACAGCTAGCCTAGACTTCCACGACGTCCGACGGAGGTGTTGTCCCACTGGAACTGTGTCGCGTCAATTCACTGGCAGCAAGTGCAATTTCGATTCCACAGTGCAGTGCCACTACAGTAGGACACTGGTCTACAATTCTACCCGGTTACCGCAAAAAGATTTCCTGGAGCGAAGCAGATGCGAGAGATGCCCCAATGGAGATGATGGAGGATCGCGACTGGATCGCGACGTCGAGCGTGGTTGTGGGGTAGCTGCGGCCCGCCACACCGGGGTCCCCGCGTGGCAGTGCGCTGTGGCGCATAGGGATGTCTGAACGCCTCCATCATGGCAAACAAACTGCCAACGGTTTCGTCCCACTCGTTGCAACGAGATCAAACCCGCGGCCCAGGAACGAATAATTCAACCACGCAACAACTACTCGGGCCCCTCAATCACCTGAACAGCATCGCGCAGCAACTCCTGCATTCCCTTTCGCCTCCACACACCAAGCCCCCACCTCCGCCGACGGTCACCGCGTTCGCCGATGCAGATGCCGCACTTGCGGCGGCTGTGCAGCTAGCGCGTCTACACCAAAGAAAGCAACAACGCATCGAAGCACTGAAATCGGATGTCCTTGCGCTAGAAGACTCCTGGCGTACCGTGATAATGAGGCTCGAAGAGGGAAGGCGTGAACTAGAAGCGATTATTTCTGAAGGGGATGTACGTCTCGCTGCCATAGAGCAGGCTAAGGCTGGTACGGATCGCGTGCTCTGTTTTCGCTAGGTGACGTAGTGCCGTCTGTTGGCAGGTGCCATTCCATACCCTGAGCTTCTGGCATACGCCCAGAGTCTAAGCGCGTTCACTTCTGCACCTCCCAATTTGCCCGACCTCTCCTTACCTGGCCAACCCCCTCCACCCCTCTTTTTCCCGCCCTTTCCCAATGAGGAGAAAATGCGGCGTGGACATCTCAGCGCTGAAGAGCCCCTCGGGCCATTAGGCGAAACCCACTCCGTTGGCCGACGTAAGTGTTTCACGGCTAGGCCTAGCATGATTTACGTTGATGACACACCTTACCACCCCGCAGCGCCATCGCCATCCCCGGAGCCCCATCGGGTCCAAGCAGCTAATCCATACCGCCCCATGGACCACAGACCCCCGCAGCCAATGTTCGACCTTGACCTTGACCTCAATCCTGATCTTCTTTAATTGGTTTTATGTTGTTACTTCGCGCGAGAGCGTCGATGTACCCCACGGATCGGGACTTACTTAAGCAGGTCGCGGGCATTCGCTGGCATCCGTTCCACCTTTTTCACGCCACCCTTGATCGAATTCGATCGGTTTGGTTGACCCATCAATGGAAGGATGGCTGACCCTGACCGGGAATGTGCAGTACTTCGGTATTCATTGTATTGTGAGTGTTCGTTACACACGTTATGTAATTCCATTGCCGAAATATTGTACTCCCCTCACTACCGCTGTTCGAGCGAACGACTTCGCCACCGCTCAGGTCGGTTCAGATCATCCCATTTTGGTCCAGATCGAGTTTAAACAAGCCGAGCTGTGCCGTGACAGCAAATGCTGGACCTGGTCCGTGTATATAAAGTCTCTTGAGTGCACCAACTGGGCCATCCCAAACTCTCCCAGTCAACATGTCATCGGAACCTACCCAGGTGGCCACGCTCCGACGTGGCAAATCATCCCCAGCCTTCGACGCTTCACTAGCTTCACCGACTGCACCACACCCCATCACTCTCCTCCCCGTTGAAATTCTCTCTGAGATAATGTGTTATATGCCGTTGTTCTACGACCACGACGCCCCATCCATTCATCCCCTCGATAGCGACCTTGACCCTTCCGGATGGTTCACTAGAGACGGCCCCATTCGCACACCACACTGGGTTGCAGTGAGCCACGTCTGTCATGGCTGGCGCGAAGTGGCGCTCAAATGCAAGGCTCTGTGGACATGCATCCCGCTCGTCAGCCCCGCTTGGGCACAGCGTGCTCTGACGCTCTCAAACCCACATCCCATCACAATTCGCATCGACTCTAAAGACAGCTCCATGGATAGGGGCTACGTTTCCGCCGACGCGTTGTTCCTCGCACTCGCGCACATGAATCGGGTCCGCAAGATCCGCATCCGCTCACCTTGGGGCACGAAGTATGGTGATCGCATTCTAAGCTTCGTATATGCGGCTCTGTGCGGCGGCGCGCCAGTGCTCGAGGAGCTCGACCTTGGTTCTGACGTACCATTTATGGTACACTCGGGACCCGAGTGGAGTACGATGGCGTCCGCCATCGCACAACTGCGCGTGCTACGTCTCGAGCAGTGCTTCCTCCCTGCGGACAGCTTCCTATTCCATTCGGGGTTGACTCACCTCCGACTGTCGGGCACAAGCGTCATGTGGCCGACGTTGGATTCTTTGCTCAGCACGCTTCCCCTTATGCCCAAACTTCAAACCCTCGAGCTATATGGCGTTTTGCCCTCAGCCCCCTCGTCGTCGTCATCTGACCCTCCCTCGTTGGACCTTCCATTGCTCAAAGAACTACACCTCGGTGGCGCGGCGCAGAGCATTCTAGTTGTGCTGCAATCGTTCGTCCTCTCTGGGAACGTGCGAGTTTTCGTCACCCTCCCCAATTCTGTCACAGAAACTGGATCTCCCTCGCAATGGATGGTGACACTCCGTGGAAGGCAGGGCATCGTCCCCGCGCATGCCCCGTGGAGCCCGTTGACGCACTAACGGCTCATCCACCTACATGCCCCTCCAGCCAAGGCGCTGCTTTAGGAGTACGCGGAGCATTCGAAACTACGCTTCCCGAAAGCGGGCAAGCCCCATATCATATGAGGGATGGTGGGCTCAACAAGGGATCAGGATTCGGTCACTATACGTAGATTACCTGTAGTATGAAGAAGCACGTCACCTAGTCGGATAGGGAATCTCTCACAGCCCCTTCTGTGCGGCTCAGTTCACATGACGTTAAGTCCATTTGCCCGAGTGCCTGGACTATCCATATGTGGTACCTTGTGACGCACTACTTCGTCCGAGACGCTGCATCATTACGACCTCCTAGAGTTAAACAAAAAATTGAAACTGCTCTTCTCCTAACCTTAATGTGGGATCTCCAAACCAACCCCGGATTGTCACTTCACGATTTACTGTCAACTGTGCCAGCTGTCAGTGAATGATGTCGCCTCCCATCGGTAAGAATTATTCCCAATGCCGTCTGGACTTGTGCTAAACGCCCATTTGCCGCAGCGCTATTGTCTGTTTATGACAAATCACACCTGATCGACCTCGCGACTGCGTTGTC
>Ga0307509_10005535_pt1 | contig 17524 bp, 15 predicted proteins | sample 10_EM_MG_FD_202245 | JGI IMG/M metagenome (GOLD analysis project Ga0307509, IMG submission 202245) | Populus trichocarpa ectomycorrhiza microbial communities from riparian zone in the Pacific Northwest, United States - 10_EM | ecosystem: Host-associated > Plants > Roots > Unclassified | place...
GGTTTTTGCCTGAATGGTTTTAATGAGGCTTTCTATATACTGTTTGCATTTTTCATCTTTATTCTATTGCTTCTTTTAAATATATAGATTGATGTCTTTGTTGTTGATATACTTTGTTGTTACATAATCAAGTAATTCTTTATATTATTATCTCAGTTCCTGCTATGAAAACCTATTATTCGGTGGTGTTTTTCAATGCTTTATATTGTAGGATTGGATTATTAATTCATGTGTTTGCATCTATAGTGTTGCATTACCTTCATATTATGTTAGTTTTCTTCCTTCTACACATCTCATCATCTTTCTCACATAATATCACCATCCACCCTGCTGCCCTATTCATACTATCTTAACACCTAATAATTATTATATCAACTACATCACCCAGGACGAATCCTCAAGGTCTTGAGGAGGGCTGCTAGTTAGTAGGTACTTAGTTAGTATGGTAGATACTTGTAGGCCGCGCACTCTATCGACACGGGATATAAATATTGAAGTGCCTCCCGAGCTTTACTGAAATCATCACACTACGGAGAAGAGACCTTATCAATATAATAAGTTATTACTAGAAAAATCTTTATCACTATTTTACACACGTTTATATTGAGCCTTCCTAGACACATCTCCATCTACGATAAAGTACCCCGGTCTTACCCACTGGCATCTCGCTTGTTCTTAGAGATCTTGTACCACCTAACACCAACCTTGATCTTTCTAGAGAGTCTTCTGAAGCCTTACTTAATATCAGTACTGTGTGGCTTACTATTGGCCAATGTTAAACTAGATTGCTTTTTTGTACCCTTTGGTTCTTTATTTCTTTTCTATAGATACATGAATTAGATAGCTAGCTAGGTTTATAGACTACTTTGCTCCTGGGCTTTTGATCGATAGGTATCAACCTTTTATCTTCACGGTTCTTTGATCATCATCAACCAGTTTTTTAACTTTGCCTTATGTTTGAGCAGTGATTGCCCACTTTCAGTATTCAACTTGTTTTGCTTCCATACCATGATATCATTTCCCCTTTCTTATTACCCTAGCGGGAATAGCTTACCTGATATTTCAGTGAGAGGTATATGGCTCCGTACGATGACCATATATCCGAACCTATGCTCCCAAAGTTATGAGCTTCCTAGAGGCATCTGGAAGACGACTCGGACCCCTTGATGAGAGCACATTTCAAGATATGCCTAACTGATTAGAACAATGTTTAGAGAACACTACTCCTCTCATTTTCTAGTTGCATATGCATATTGTTGCATAATGCTTTGATAGCTGGATATCTGAACTGATCACTTCATATTCCATATTACTATTGATATGTAGGCATTTGGACCACATATTCATATATAGTCTACCATGACGAAGAGATTGAAGACTGTCTACTGGTGGAGTGGGGACACCCTGAGATGAAATATCAGTTCGGGAGATTCTCTAAGTTGAGCTGGGCAAGATTTCAGGGTCAAACGGTGTTCGCAGTTTGTTCTGACGAACTGAACTCTTAAGAAAATACTTCTTAACTAAAGAAGTCGAAGTAGCATGAACATTAGTATAAATAGTAGGCCTCTCCGCCGGTGGTTAAAGAAGGAGCAAGCAATGGAGAAGAGACCTTAACAATATAACAAGTTAGCAAGTTATATTTTAACTCTTTGATATTTGATTATACTTTATTACTTTACTTTTACCAAACGATTATCTACCAGCCTTTCTGACTATTAATCCATTGTCTTGAATATCTTTGACCTAGTTAGCTTGTAATCTTACCGTGTTAGCTACCCCGTAACATTTCTCTGGTACACTTTTTTTGTTTTCCTTCATCTATCTTCCTTTTCAGAAGGAAAGTTCTTTCCCAAACCAAAATCATCATTTCAGTACTACCTGGTCTATTACGGCACTATTTCCAGTATACTTTCATTAGACAGGAATAAACCTATTAGATATACTAAGTACTACTAGCTAGTGGGCTAGTACTGGTAGTAGGTTAACTGTTTGGTCTACAAGCGGAGCTGACTTGAAGTGTGCATGGTAACTTCTGGTATGTAGTTGTTTGCTAAGCACTGGTGAAGAAAGGCTGCAGATATGATGTGAATTCCATAATCAGAGAGCTGGGAGTCTCTGCTACAAATACTATCCATATCAGGCAGATAAATACTACTAGATAACTTTGTATAGTCTAGTATGATACCTGTATTATATAACTTGAGCTTTTGTTAGTAATAGTGTAGGGTTCAGTAGGGGTAGCCACTGTTTGAAATAATCAAGCCACAAACTGGTCATCCTATAGGCTTAGCTCCTGCTAGCTAAGAGTGTCACTTTATAATTGAAAGTGTGGAAGCCGGGAATTACCTGGCTCTTGCTAGAGTATCAGAGCAGTATTATCAATGAGAAGGTATCAGTATCACTAATCAAGAGTACGAAAGGTAATAATTGATAGGCTAGCAGCTTGGCATGCTGTTGCTCTCGAAGGCCAGCATTCATGTAGTTTATACTTGACAATTATACTGACAATGTATGCTTGCCGTTGCAAGTGCTGGTTATGTGTGTCTCGGTTGATCATTTGTGTTTTGGACTCAATGCCGTGTGATAATGCTTTATTGGTGATGGGATCTGAGCGGGCCGACGGTTGTGGGGACACATCAAGAATTCTCAAGTACCGGTAACTACGGTACCTTTGGTTTTAGAGAGAACCCTTGGAGGGAGCTTTGCACAGCACTGTGTTTCCTAGACCAATCGGAGTATCATACCGTACTTGATGTCTGCCCCAGCCGCGCGGATTTATCGAGAACTAAGGCTATCCAATCGCAAACTCCAACCTCAAGCACCAGGACAGCAACTGCCATCTGAATCTCACTTCATTAGCCTACAAGGTGAGTACCCACTATTTGACTGATCACGCCCGGATCCAACTATTTTGTTGCATTGTAGCACAGTTTACCTAACCCGACTATCTGACCTTACTAATACCGGCAGCGCTCTTGATGCACCGGTACCGGTATCATAGTCCAAAAAACATTCCAGTTCACCCCCACCGCCAATGGTGATCAGAGATCTGCCTACTGCAAATCCCACCCTGGATGCCTTACTTAGAGAAGCTGCTACCACATCCTATGTCCAATCTCCGACGCCAAATTTGTACCTCAGTTCGAGCCCAGTTAATTATCGTTGCGGCACGTGCTCTGAAACATCGTCATGATGTTTAAGACATTCACCATGTTGGACTTAGTCTTGCGGATGTCTACCTTACGGGGTGAGGTCCAGGATGGGATGAAGGTGAAAACTTGCGTTGAGCATTAGTTTCACCTCTAGCGCTAGTAGGCTGGGACACATTCCTCCTCCCCTTCCTCATGTTCAAACGACCGAAAGCCCCAGTCTCCGTTCAAACAAATTAGAATACAGGCAAGGCTATTTCAATAAAACAGAACCGTTTTTTCCCCCGTTTCAATCGTTGACAGCGTACACGCCCAGGCACCCGAAGGCAAACATTATATTAATCCCCCAAACCGGGTAGCGCCCCAGCGAAGTCTGATCTCAGAGAAACGGGTTTAGGGTCGCTCCTAGACTGGCAAGATCTTGGGGCCTCCTTACAGCAGTTAAAGCGATCTTTCCATTCCCTCTCCATCCAGAGCTGGGATTTTTAGGGAGTCCTTAGCTCAAAACAGAGATTAGAACCCTGCGCCGAGATATCCAATCCGACGAGTTAATTCGGCAGGCGATACAGTCCCTCATCAGGTCTTGACGAATATCAGCGGGTGACGAACAGGGATTAGCAGGCATTTTTTTGTTACCTTACTCGATTTTTTGCCGAATACCCCTGTTCGTCATCCGCTGATATTCGTCAAGACCTGATGAAAGACCGTACTGTCGCCTCGACACGTCCGAATTCCCGAAAATAAATCCACAGAGGGATACGAGCGATCATCTGAGACAGCATGTCTGAGTCTCGTGCCTGCGCGTGCCAAGCTTCTGCGGCACAGGAGGAAGCCCGGCAGCGGCCTCACTCCGGGAACGGCGGCGTCTGAATGAGTGGGGCCCACGGTACTCCGTGCACATGATAATGGATTGGTGCGGGGTAATTCAAACCCGGCCGAGCCATGCACGATGAGGCCACAGTAAAACGGAAAAGGTTCAAGCGTAATAGTTGTCATATTTTATCACTCGTGATTTGATCAATGCCCATTGTGCCCTTGACACCCAACTTGAAATTCGGGCACTATTTCCTGAATGAGACTGCTTTAAGTCATATTATCAACCCTGCGCACAAACCCAAGGACGCGAGTAGTGCATGCAACCCCTTACGAACAATGCTTCATGCATAATTGAAGATCCTAGAGAGTGGTTGGTGTCCGCAACTAAAAGAAGAGGCTAGTGAGACAAGCTTGACTCTCTAATTCCAATTTTAGCAATTTTCTTCTCTTCGAAAGCTGGTAGACCATCATAATGTGTACTCGAGTATGCTCAGAGAGATAAGGTGTCCTTTTCCGAGTAAACCTCCTCTGGGATCTATAACCAACCCTTAAGGAGAAAACGGAGACTCCTACTCGAGTAGGAGGTCAGTCCGTTTCTAAATAAATTCAATTAGGATATCCTGTGTGACATCAGATGCTTTCATCAATTCACTTGGACCTTTTTCTATTGCACTTGACTACCGGCGAGCTTCCTGTTCCACTCCTATGCGCTGTAGTTGGTAACTCGGCCATAGTGTTTTCTGGCTGGCATACTGGTTTGCTCATGCAAGCTAGGCATTTTTGGATGACGACTTAAAGACGTTTTATAGTTCAATATACAAACACATATCCTTTTATAATCAAGTTCTATTCCATGATTTAGCTTTCTAATAGGGGTGCCGCTTGTATCACGGCGCTTAGAATTACTTTATGATAGCGAGTGATGCTTTGGGTGCGAAAGCGAAGGAAAGAATTAACACAGAGTTGGCGAAACTAAGGGCTCTAAACGCTATGCTCTTTTCCGAAATTTTCAAGGGTAAATCGTAAGAAGTCATGTCTACGGGATAAGGCTACGTAAGCAAACTCTTACGGAGTACACTCAGTAGAGCACAGTAACGTACCTGAGGGCACCGGAATATACGGCGCAGCGGAAAATTTGTTGAACGGCACCACGTCTACACAACAAAATGGCAGTAAAAAATAATGTTTTTTAAGGGGATTAATTATCAAATAGTTAAAAAGAGCTGCTGCCGAGAGAAGTATCAGACTCCAAATTAGAAGCTATATTTTCCACTTGCTCCCCAGCCTGTCTTCCCTCTTGTCGAAGTTTCTGATAATCGGGATTTTCTGTGTTGCTTCTTCTCCAAGACACGTCCCACACTCACCATATTTTTCGTTGTGCCATATATTTCGGTATGCCCTCAGGCACATTACCTCCCTCCTCACAACCACCGAAACTACAAAATCGGAAACCCCTCGCGAGTGAGCGCTTGTGACCGACCACAACCCCTCTAGCATGTCCACTTGGAAGAGCAACAGCTAACGAGGGCGTGCTGGTCTGCGCAAACCAACACGACTAGTTAGAGGGGTTTTAGGCCAATTTCCGGTAAACTTCCTGCAGTTGTCCCCGAGTAGGTCGGAAGAAGGGATGACAAGAGGAATGGTTGGATGGGTGGAGCCATGAGGGAAGGAAGGAAAACTTGTTCCCTAGGGCACGCGCTCTGCCGTGTTAGGCTGTACGTCTGGGCTGAGAATGGGTTGGCTGTGAGTTCTGTGAGATGCATTGAGACTAGGACAGTTACCTATGAGGTGGGTGAATGGGTCGGCATGAAGGTTTCTTCCGTCCCGGTATTGTGGGTTATGGTAGTGGGGTAGGGTGTGGTGAGGCTGAGGACTGTAGAGCACAAGTACCATACACTACCGGTGAACGGCTGGGATACTATCATATTATGGTGCGCTGCTTGTGCTAGTCTTATCACTTCCTGACCTCACTCCTTCTTCCTGGTTTCCATCAAACTTCCTTAATTAAACACCACCGCCCCAGACAAAAAAGCATCATCCTCACCCACGTTTCCATTACTAAGCGTCCCCCAAACCTCCAACTCCCCCAAAGTTCCGGATGAACAAAATTGCAAGACCTATCCGCTATCGCGTGTCGAACCCTCCCTCCCTCCCAAGCAACCTTCCCGGCACATCCAATCTAAGATACCGTACGATGTTACCCGCACCGCTAGCGCTCTAGAACCCATTTATATTATATATATGCCGGCCATATCCCGCAGTAATATGTAAGTATTAAGCCGGGGTAAAAGGCTTATAGCCGTTGCCACCCCTGCACTTGTAATACCCGTGCCCACGCTTGTATGTACTGTAAGTTACTGCCTAACTTGTACCTGCGCCAATACAAGTATCATACGCTAAATATGTGCCTTACTCTGCCGGCACTATTGTTTGTGTAATTTTGGTGGGTGCGGGAAATTTAAGTAATAATAATAATAATAATGATAATATTATAGGTGATCATTCATCGATTAAAGCGTCTGTTTGATTACCACCTACTTTATTCCCCGAAAGAATTGACGGAGGGGGTGAGGTGATGTATGCGAAACGGAACGAAACGAAACAGGGCCTATTTGGTGGATGTAGCGTAGCGCACGTGAGTTGGTGGTGACATGGTCGACAGTGAGGAGTGTGATGCTTGTATCGCTTCACACTGCAGTAGAGAGAAAGGGAGAAGGTGGCAGGTGGCACGCGGGTTTTTACTTGTACTGTCGTGCAGAGTGCAGGGTTAACTTATGATAACATATTATGTAGTATTATAGGAGCTTTCTCTCCCCTCTGAGGGATGCAGAAGTTGAATGACCGCTCGAGAAGATTTTTCGGTGGGGGCTTGTGGTGATCCAGTGGTGGTGGGGTGGGCTGATATGCTGTGGTAATTGGTAACCCTATATGTGCTGCAGTGATCTAGGTTTTGGGGATGTGGTAGCCAATCTGTTGTGATTTCTTGTGAGTTTGGTATTATACCATCGTGTAGGATTGGTGTTCGTTGGAGCATCATCGCGGTCCCCCCCTTGGCTCTCCCCTAGATAGTTGTGGGAGACGCCTGTACTCGAGTAGCTTCAGAGCAATTAGACCCACGATTTCAATTAACTCGTTTGGGGGAGGGGAAAGCTGCAAGGGAGAAAAGCTGTGAATAGATCTTGTCTCCCCCTTCATTGCCGCGGCATGCAGAGGCATACATACTTGCGCGTTGCAAAAGTTTCCGGAAATGTGGAGCCGGCTATGGCACTTTTTTATACTCGTAAGACGGCCACACCTAAGTCAGCGCCAAGTCGATGTCCACATCTCCGGAAGCCTTTGCAATGCGCAAGCCCAGAGGTCGGTCCAATTCATGCATGAAGTTCTCGCCCATAGTACAACTAGTGAGGGAACTAGCAGGAGTAGCAGCAAGAGTACTAGTAGACTCTGCGACTGTGAGCTGGAGACTGCCAAAGAGAGAGAAAAGCGCCGAAATCGGTGAACTAACCATGTCTCTCCCTCTCAGGGGAGAGTAAATTGAACAACGCGCTGGCCGTTAGCCGAATAAATACCTCACAATTCGAATTTAACCCCCTTGCGGTACTCACTGTAGAGGCTACTTCTCCGCCGAACTCGAAATTATTATTTTTGACTTGCCTAAATTGTGGCCCGAGGGTCGCCATTTCTTGTCTCGGTACCTTATTCACCACGGCAACCGACAGGTCCAGGCCCCGTGGGCAGAGGAGGGGTATTGCTTGCCTGGCACGATACAAGTACGGTAGAACTATGATATAAATTTTACGGCAAATTTAGTCGCACTATAAATTTTGCACAATTTTGGGCTAGTATAGTACCCGTATACGGTAAGTTAGTGCCGTTATGATAGCGCACGAAGCTTGAATCTAGGAAGCGATTAGTCATGTTCTCTTGGTATCTGGGAATTCAAGTTGTAGACTAGCTGGGATTGCGCCGGTACTGTACTCGAGAACTAGCACTGGTACTTGCAAGGCGACTGCCGCACCGTTCCCCACTTGCTAGATTGAACCTTTGCCTCGGGTTGTTGGCGTGGGCGTTAAAAATTCCGGTTACTTGTACCCTCTACTCTACTCGTAGTCCCAGAGTGCGGTCGGTCGGCACGGTAACAAGCAATTTTATTAATTGTGGTGGTGGTGCAGATATTGCGCGGGGCAATCGCAGCGTCTGTTTGGATGAACACCTGCAGGCGGCATAAGGACTGTATGCACCGGTAGATTATCGGTACAGCACAGCAGGTAGTGCCAAGTTTTGGATGAATTAATACTGTAATTCCCGCGCTTGTACTCTGATGCCATGCTGTGGGACGGCATTGAAAAGGCGCTGGCACAATATCCAGAAGCGTAGTACAGTGCTTGTGCTGTATTGTATCCAATCGTCAAAGTAGGTATGTGGGTGAGAGATCCTTCACGTACTGGTATCAAGGTTCTGGGATGAGGAGTGTACTGGGAAATTTAGGATAAAGTGAATCCGATGTACTAGGCCTGTGAGAAACGGCGCCGATGCACCTATATAAACGCCTGGCATGCTGCTCAAGCACTGTATGGGAGGGAAACATGCTTGCAGCTGTTGACATCTGTGGGCATTTTCCCTGAGCTCAACTGCCCCCAACCAGCACCTGTTTCGATGAATGGAGATGCAACCGCAGTACGGTGCTGGACTCGATCATTAGCAACGGTTGAGTTGATTGAGGTGTTCGGGCACGATAGCTCCTAAGACCGGTGGAGCACGCGCGGTGGTACTGTACCGCATTGGTATGATGCAAGGGAAGTTCTTGCGGGACGCCGAGAGGTTATTATCGTCGGCTATGGTGAGTTGTCCACGGAACTGACGGGAGGAAATGTAGCGGGCCCGTGCTTCTATTTCATTCAAATTAGGTGCGAATTCCTTGTGCAAGTACCGGTATGACAGAGCGAGACATCTCTCCCTGCCCAGAGTCTTAATATCAGAAGTAAGGAAGATAATAACCCCCCGAAAAACAGGACTATTAAGGGTTTCCCACTCGTGAGAGCGAAACATCAAGGCTACTTCATCATCAATCAGGATCCCATCTCCGTGCTGAAGAAAGCTCCTTGGTACTGGTTAGGGTTAGGTCAAAGCTATAATGCTCTGAGTGAATACTCGAGTATGGGTTGTGTCGGGTCTGTGTGCAACCCTCCGTGATGAAAGGAGGCAGAGCGGGACGGGAAAAAGAAAAGAGGACATTTCAAAAGGGGTTTCCCATCTCCGACCAGCAATACCGTGTGCCAGAAACCATTCGGAAAATGTTTGGATCATTCGCGATAATGGAGTTTCCTATTATACCTGACTACACTCAAATTTGGTTTTGCGCCTGATTCTAAAAAGATGCCCGTAGAGTTATCAAAAGTCACCTTCCTTAACGATGACCATGAGGGTTAGAACCCGGAACTGGGGAGGAGGAATGGCGAAAGGGGTTTCTTCCACAACAAGCTTTTCGGGAACACTTCCGGATTCAGCTCAGCCGCACTTCGGTGCTCAACCTTGATTAATCTATCGCCTCCGAGACATGGGTTCAGACAGCAGATCCTGAACCATGATGCTACTCGTACTAACATGTACGAGTAGCGCCTTAGTGGATCGACGGAAAGGTCAAGAGGCATACCTTGCAGGGCGGGCAGGAGAGAGGATAGAGATTTTCCTTATACACTCGCGAATACAATACCCTTCCACCCCTCGTCCTAAGAAAGAACTTGAACCCAGGAATTTCTCAAGACGAATTTTTTATGCTGTGCCCGTCCGCTGTGTTGTTTGTTGCTTCCAAGTGACCTTGCAACCTCGTCCACGTCCCATATCCACTGTGACCGCATCTTTATCTTGGAGCCTCTACGAACTTCGGGTAGAAAATGGCAAATGTGGATTCTGGAGGAACGGCCGAAACGCACTCGATGAAGTCACTCTCCGAGCATAGTGGTTCGCTGCCTTCTTCTCGACATGAGGGGGGGCAGAAAGTTATTGGGCCTTTGGATTGGGAGGGACCCAACGATCCAGCAAATCCGTGGAACTGGCCCGCGTCGAGACGGTGGTATGGAACTGTTGTGCCTGGGTCCTTGTGTTTTCTTGTGTAAGTGGCTCCATGTGGTGTATGGGCTCCGTTGAAGGTGTGCTAAATCAATTGGCATAGAACATTCGCATCTTCGGTTTATGTTCCGGCAGTCTATGAAGTAGCGGCAAAATTCGATGTCTCCATCACAGTAGCACTGTTGGGGATTTCGATGTATGTTGTTGGACTTGGATTAGGGTAAGTTTGTCTGGGTAAATAAGTGTAGTATGCGGTGCCCCTGATACTAAGTTTTCGTAGACCAATGTTCAGCGCCCCATTATCGGAGGTCTTTGGCAGGAAAATGGTGTATTTTGTCAACCTGCCAATTTTTCTGCTTTTCACCATGGGTGCTGGCCTGGCACAGAATATCCAGACGTTAGTAATTTGCAGGATGTTTTCTGGTATATTCGGAGGGCCTGCGGTTGCTGTCTCGGCTGGTTCTTTTGTTGACGTCTGGGATCTCAAATCGTCCGGGTCGGCCGTCTCCGTGCAAGCAATTGCTAGTTTTATGGGTCCTGCATTGGGTACTATTGGCAACTTATGTCCACGAAAGTTTGTGCAAAATGTCTAATATTATCATAGGTCCTATTGTTGGTGGTTACTTGGCAGAATACGAAGGTTGGAGGTGGACCCTTTGGATCATTATAATTCTCGGAGGTGCATTGCTGGTTCCATTGTACTTTATGGAGGAGTCCTACAAGCCGGTCATCCTTAAGCGCCGAGCGCTTTCCCGTGGGGAGGAACTCCCTCCTAAACCAGATCCAAAGACAGCATTGAAACTTATCTTCACAATCACGCTTGCTAGGCCGATAATGATGTTATTGAAGGAACCGATTGTCCAGGCTGTTGCGCTATATTCGGCGTTTGCCTTTGCGGTCCTTTTTGGATTCTTTGAGGCGTATCCTGTCGCGTTCCAGAAGGAATACGGATTCGCTCTCGGTGAGACGGGGTTGTGCTTTTTGGGAATTGCTGCTGGTCTCATCATTGGATGCATAATCTATTTGATCCAGGACAGACTCGTCTATGTCCCTGCTCTGAAGAAGTATAACGGATCGCCTCCAGCGGAGATTAGGCTAGTCTCAGCCATGATTGGAAGCTTTCTGATGCCTATTGGCCTATTCTGGTTTGCGTGGACAGCGAGGAAAGATGTCCATTGGATTTTTCCTGTGCTTGCTGGTGTCCCGTTCGGGAGCGGCCTTGTGCTCATTTTCGTAAGTCCCTTTCCCCGGATCTTAGCTCACCTGGTAGGAGAGTGGCTAATGGAGGTGCAGCTTACGGCTATCATGTATATTTTGGAAGTTTACCCACCATTGGTTGCGGCTTCTGCCATTGCCGCTTTAGGTTTATTACGTTATCTTATGGCAATGGCGTTCCCCCTCTTTACCGTTCGAAGTATGTGGTGCTCATCTACCGCCTGGTTCTCCTGCTAACCACTTGATAGTGTATCAAAACCTCGGTATTGCCTGGGGAACATCGCTCTTTGGCTTCGTTGCGCTCGCGATGGCACCTATCCCGTGGGCTTTCCAGCGTTGGGGTCCTCAGATCAGGGCTATGTCGAGATATAACGCCATCGTGGAGTAATGTTTATGAATGACACATTTAGAATGGTGGATACTGTCTATAATTTTTTAGGGGTTTTGATACCTTTGCATAACGGATTTTGGATACTTCTTTTTCTCGCTACATACGGTTTTTCATTATTTTTTTATTACGGGATTCGATTGCCCTATACTGGGGCTATTTATGTCATTGGGAGTTTCTGGTATCATGTATTTTTCCGGGATCAAAAATGGTGTTACGTGCCTGGAAGCAGGGAGCGTCCGATTGTAGACTCGGCCGTCGAGTCAACATTCTAACAGAGGATCGAGGCGAAGTAACAGAATCCCTCATAATTGTGATAGTATTATACTAGAGTTTAGGTATAGTAGTAGTCTAAGCCGATCTGCCGACTTTGGATCAGGTAGCTATCCCTGCCCTTACCAATCGGCCCCGAACTTGCATTGAGCAGGTAGCTTTGGAGGCATTAGAGCGGTTATTGCAACCTTGGCTCTAGGTTCGCGCCATTTTGGGGGATGACTCAACATGAAGAAAATAAACAACAAACATAGTGCCATAATTGTGAGAATGTATATTCCACTTCACTTCATCGTCATCTCAAGATCGCGGACCAAGAACTAATCTATATACACACAACATTCCCAGCCTTCAGTACTCGCTCTATCATTCCATTCCATGCCATTCCACTCATGACATTTCTCAACTCTATTCCATCCGCCACATTCCAATTCCAGGCAGTGAGGAAGTTCGTCCCATTCCAATCCGAGGTTACCAGGAAGTATGACGGCCACTTCTCACAACACAACATCGTGTGATAATCCGAATCATAATCTGTGATGCGAAGAGGCCGAAAAAATTGCTTCGGCCCCCATTACTACCGGTAGTGACTATATCAGGGCAAAGTCTAACATATGTGGTTCCGGACAGCCAAAGCCTGCCCCCGGGGCCAACTTGATCCAAGATTTCTAGGTTTGGAGTAGCCTCTTCTTGAAAAGGTATGACAATTTCCTCTCCTCTGGTAAAATTATTTAGATAATAAACTAGAACCAGTCCATGATTTTTGCTTTCACCAAAGCCCGTGCATGACCCCGCTGTTGTCGGGGTGGAGATTGAGGATGTCATACATCTTTATCAAACGGCCCACTCCAACATCATTCCAGTCATCGGTTTCAGACCTATCAATGAAATGAGAATGTGATAGGACCTACGAGTATTAGAGGCTCTGGAAGGGGATTCTTTACGGAATTACTACAGGAATTATTTTTCAATTATTTTCTCAACTGACGATTCAGCATACTCTTTCCAAGAACCTTGGGTGGGGGTAGGTTTTGGTCGGCGCCATAGTGGGTATCATACATATCTGAAAGCAATGCAGGGAAATGATCCAACTAGGCTGACTAAGCACATTTTACAGCGTGTACCACGGTGGGTGTGCACTTTTTTTTTTTTTTTTTTTTTTTTTGTAATCATGCGTTCATTGTTTCAAAGGTACAAAAAGCCTCATGCAGCGCTAGCTATGGAGAGAACAAAACCTATAAATCAAAAACAAATAACAAAGGAAAGTCACGGCACCAGTTAAATATCCACTATCGCGAAGGTTTCTCCTCCGCCGGGCCTCTGGCCACGTAAAAAGGAAAGATACAAACTAACTAAGGTTTGACTCAAACAAGGAAAGCACACATAACGTCGCGGAAAAGAAATACCAACAGTCCTTAACCTCAGCTAACGAAAAAACAAGAAACGCCGGGGGGGGGTACTGCTAAGGGTGAGAGGGGCAGTGGGGGTGAGGAGGGGGGAGTATTTGGCGGAAACATCGTAGGGGGGAATCCGGTGGAGGTGACGCTGATGAAGGTGGCGAGCCTTTTGAGTAGTGGGAGGGAGGACCAAAGGGGAGCGTCCTGACCAACGCTCGAAACACTGTGGAGTAGGCGTGAGCGAGCGCCCTGTCTGGAGGGGCAAGTGAGGATAGCGTGTTCGAACGTCTTGGGCTCAAGACCACAGCGGGGGCAGGAGGTGTCGGCATCGGGGGACCTCCATGTCGGGTGGGCGGCCAGGTAACTCTTTCCGGCCCTCATCTGGTGGATTCTTCCTGCTATGAACTTGCTCAAGCCCATAAAGGGCCGCGGGTTCAGGGCGGCAAGGTGGTGGTAATATCCCGGTGTCGGGAGGAGGCCAGGCCACTCTGAAAGGAGGGCCTCCCTGACTCTCTTTTTCAGGGCGGAGTAGGTGTTGTCCATCAGGGACCACGGAAGAGCGGAGGGGGCCGAAGAGACGAGGTGTGAATTGATCTTGGGTATCCTAGACAGCCCATGTGTAAATGGGATGGTTTTGTGAGCCACCGCATCTATTGGCAGATGGTTCCTCAGAGGGGGGACGGGTCGCGGGGTTTTCCAGTGGAGAGGGAGATACACAGACGAGAGCCCCCTTGTTAGGGCCCTTGAGGAGTCATGTGCCCGGTGGGCAGAGAGGGAGGGAAAGGATGTGTGGAGGCGTGCTGTTGCTGGGTTTATCTCCAGTGGGGAGCAAGCAACCCGAAGCGCCGCCAGTCTTTGTCGTTGAGGGATTAGGAGAGCGACTGGGGGGAGGAAGGATTCCACCGCAAGGATCCCCGTAGGGGTGGCTGAGAAGCAGTTCGTAGTCCATCTCTGGACTTTGTGCCAAAAGGTGTTAAGGCGCGCCATGGCGCCTGCGCTGGGTGTGAAAAGGTCCGACCTATAAAGCAAGATGGGGGCGACCAAGGAAGTTGCTAGCCTGTGGCATAGGTATGGGGCTAGGCCCGCCCCGGGGGGGCTAAGGTGTCTGATGAGGGCAAAGGCACCCTGGGCAAGGGCCAGTCGGTGCGAGAAGTGGGCGGAGGAGTTGAGAGCAGGAGTGAACCAGTACCCGAGCCACCTAAGCGAGTCGCGGGGCCGGAACAGCTCTCCTTTGATCTGAATGGGTGAGAGGCATCTTGGTGAGTTCCTCTGGCTGGGGGTCCTCCAGTGTATGAGTTCTGTTTTGGCGACCGAGAAGGAGACCCCTATGCGGCGGGCCTTAGCTTCTAGCTTTTCGAACAGTTTCTGGAGGCGGCGGATGTTGCCCCTATACGAGGGTGAGGCAGCAGTGAGGGCGAAGTCGTCAACGTATGAGATCATCAGACCTTGAGGGACTTTGAAGTGAAGGGGCGAAACGTAGAGGAGGAAGAGAAGAGGGGAGATCGGTGAGCCTTGCGGGGCTCCGACATTCACGGGGGCAGGGGTCCCTGGGGCCCCCTGAAAGACTAGGGTGCAGCTTCGTTCTCCGAGGAAGGACGAGACCCAGGAGACCAGGTAGTGGGGGATGCCGCCCTCCCTCAGGATGCGGGCAAGGGTGGAGTTGTTGACGTTGTCGAACCCTGCTTTGATGTCCAAAAACAAGGACGAGACCTTGAGGCGGAGTCTTTGAAGGGTTTTCACATTGTTGAAAAGGGTCAGGACCGCATCATAGGTGCTCAGTCCAGGCAGGGATCCGTATTGGTTGGGGTTCAGCATGCCCGTTGAACGGGCTGCCAGGAGGAGGCGGGACGCAATTATCCTTTCTAGGATTTTCGAGACCGTGCGGATTAGGACAATTATCCTGAAGGAGGCGGGGCACTCGTAGGACGGTTTCCCTGGCTTGTCGAGTACTATCCCATTTGACCCTTTCAGGGAGGCGGGGTGATATCCCAGGCTGATTAGCGGGGAGAGAATCTGGAGGAGGATTGAGGGGTTTTCCCTGTTGACTTGCTTCCAGGTGGAGTAAGGGATCCCGTCTGGGCCCAGGGCTGACGTGGGTGAGCACTTGGAGAGAGCCGTAGGTATCTCTTCATTCGTTAGTGGTGGCGCTTTTTTATCAGGCCGCAACCTGGGTGGGGGAGAGAATGGTTCCTTTGGGGGGAAAAAGTGGTCAAACAGGACATCGTTCATTTGTTGCGGGGTCTCAGCCCCGGGGAGGGGCTCGGCCATAGGCAAACCTCTTGGCCGTCCACAGGGTCTGGGGGGTGGCGCCTAACAGGAAGGACGACCAGTGTTTGTTTTTGGCGGTCTTGATAGCCTTGAAGTATCCCGCTTTGGAAATGTGTGCCACGTCCCGCAGGGCTGGGGTGCCGTGTTTCCTGGCCATCCTTGAGGCTTTGTGGAACTCACGACGGAGGGTTGTCAGGTGGGGCGTCCACCAGGGTTTGGAGTAATGAGAAGGCCTTGAGACGGGGGTGTGTTCCTTGAGAAGGGCGGTGAGTCTATCTAACGACCCGGCCAGCCACTTGTCTGGGTCCGCCGGCGAGGGGCAAACAGGTGCAGGAGGTACCCGAAAATTCTTGATAAGGGGGGACAGTGTTTCCCAATCCGTGTCGGACCACCTAGGGTGCCTGGGGCTCTGGATTAGAGTAGGGGGGGCCAGGTTGATTGTTATTGGCACATGGTCGGAGCCTGTCGAGGGGAGGGAGGCCTCCCATGATTTGAACAATGGGAGGAGGAGGGGGTTTGCGAAAGCCAGGTCTATAACTGAGGGACGAGCCTTACCGACTAAGGGGAACCTAGTGTATTCCCCGGGCGGGTTAAGGAGAGTGAAGCCGGCCTCGGCTGCTTTCTCAAAGTAGGGGGTCGAGGATCCAATTTCCCGTGGCGAGCAAGACCGCAGGGGGTCTGAGAGGGGGTTGTGTATATTGAGGTCTCCTACTACCAGGAGGGGGACGTCCAAGGTTGGAAAGAGGGTATCGGGAGAGACGGAGTGGACCCGGTGGTGGCGTGTGTTGGTCGAGTAGGTATTGATCAGCCGGAAGGAGTGAAAGTTTGTCCCGAAGAGAGGTTCCTGGGAGGAGACATCAAGGGCGAGGATGTCATCCACCCCTTTGAACCTTAGGAGCACTGAAAATGAAGCAAGGAAAGACACGTGAATATAAGCCGCTACGCGAGGCTTCCTGACAGGGGGGAAAAAGGACTTAAACCCATTAAAGGAAGGAAGGTGAGCCTTGTTGACAGGCGGATCTTGAAGGAGGACTAGTGAGGGGTAGGTAGTCGCTCCTCAGAACGACTCAAATAAAGAAAGAAAAACATCCCAGCTCCCAAGGCAGTTATGTTGAATGATGGAAAGTAGTTGGGGATTCGGGGCCGGCCCTATCCCATCGGGGCAGCGGTGATTAATCATTACCGGAGCGAGCTCGACGGTCGGAAGGAGCGGGGGAAGGGCTTTGGGCCTCCAGGGGGAGAGGACCGCCAAAGCCTTGAATGGTGCCCGGACGCGGGGGTCCAGCAGGGGGTGGTTGCCTGGGGGTTACGAGGTCCACCTCAGTGGAACCCGCCCTGGCCGGGGGAGTAGAGGGTGCTGGGCCGCCATCGACCGCCATATCCATGGGGTCTTGACCAGTCGGGACAGTGGAGGCAGGTCTGCTGGGGCTAGTTGGGCTAGGTCGAGCTGGACACTCCTTGAATGTGGCAGTGTGGTCGTTACCGCAGTTGCAGCAATGGGGGGGCGAGGTCGGACAACAGGATGGGACTGGCTTATTGTTCCCGCCCCTGGGGCAGGTGTGATTGTCACAAATCGTGACTAAGCAAGGCAGATTTCACATGACTCATACTTATGGGTCATAAGGTATGTTGGATTTTACACTATGACGTTACTTGACTCATAGTTCTCACATGACTACGCACTTGCGAGTCATTGTTATGTTATGATTGGTTGATTGTTTCATGACTCACGATTGTGATGTTATATGAAGAAATGATTTTCGCACATGACTCATACTATGAGTCATGGGTTTCACGCATGTGACTCGTTTGAGCACATGACTTGGTTTATGAGTTTTGATTGGTTAACGGAATGTTGTACGATGACTCATATGAGTCATCGATGGATTTCGCGCTATGACTCACTATGAGTCATAGAGGTTTATGTAGCGCGAGGTGATGAGTCACCA
>Ga0307509_10005536_pt1 | contig 17524 bp, 26 predicted proteins | sample 10_EM_MG_FD_202245 | JGI IMG/M metagenome (GOLD analysis project Ga0307509, IMG submission 202245) | Populus trichocarpa ectomycorrhiza microbial communities from riparian zone in the Pacific Northwest, United States - 10_EM | ecosystem: Host-associated > Plants > Roots > Unclassified | place...
ATTACTATATTCTTTGACCTCGCTGGTGGCCGAGATCTCTTACTTCCCTTCAAAGCCTCCCAATCACCAGAGACGTTCACTGACACATCCCAAGTCGACTTCACTCAAAGGCATGTGCCAAATTTTGCTCATTTCTCTTTAATGCTGACTACCAATATAGACTACATCATGCGTATGCCCAAACACCAGAAGACGGTCTATCATCTGACCTGTGAATCTCTTGCCACTACCAAGGACTTGCCCTTCATTGAAGTGGTCAAGAAGAAGGGCTTCGAAGTACTTTTGCTTGGCAAATTTGAACTCTCCCTGCCCCTCATGGTGTGCCCCAAATCGAGGTCACGTTTCATGGAGATCAGCCCTCACGTATGGTGCCATACGGTACGTTACTTTCTTTCACCATTTATTTTAAAATGCTAACTATTTAGTTGCTATGAAAGGCGACGACCCATTCAGGACGCCAACCGGACGCCTAAGCCCCCCTTACCCTCTCACCGCCAACCTTTTGTCGACGTGGGAAGCCCGTTGCCGCGTCGACAACTTCGTTTGACATGCAGAGTCACATTTGTGTGTGTTCATGAACGTTCCATGATCAACCCTCCCGTCTGAAATCTACGGCCCAGGTATGTTTCAACCACAACTGCCGCTTCCTTCCGGCATGACTGATACGCCATCAAAGTTACCGCAGACCATTACCACCCGCCGATGTTGACATGACCGGGACCTGATCGAGGGTGTGCCACAGGACGCAATGCCACCTCTGGCTGCAACCAACTCCCCCCATTATGGAAATCGCGAGCCGAGAGGTGTTTTCTTGCCACCACCACCCGTCTCTGGCTGCCACCTGCCACCAACCTCCTGCTCGCGATTTGACCATCTCCCATTGGAAATCCATGCCGCAGATGACTTCCATCCACAATCACACCTTTCCGCCATCCCGCGCATCAAAATCTTCGTGGCACATTATCACCCACCGTGTCGACACGTACTAGAGGGGGATGCAGTTGATGAGGAGGCCTCGTCATCTCGTGGTACATTTTCGTTTTGCAAATATTATTCATTTGGTATACTAACCTTGATTTTTGGTGTAGATACTCTTTGAAGTGGAGGATTTCCCTCCTTTCCACACTGCACCCCTTTCCTTTCGGCAGTATGCCCCTCACGCTGAATCTGTTCTATTGGACGCGGTCCGTAGAGGAGGGTTCCCCCTTCACGTTAGTTATTTCGTTTCGACGCGGGGAGGGGACGAACAATGCTCGGCAGTGGGAACCCTTGCCGCATGCTTCTTCAACCCGCCCAGTTTCTCCACCTCGTCACTATCTACGATCCCTTTCAATTCCACATCAACACCATCAACGTGATAAGGAAAGTATCTCCCTAAGGCCACACTTCTTCGGACTACAGCACCAAGAATCAACCCTCAGCCTTCTCGTCCTTCGTCTCCATATAAATATTTGTGAAGGTGCTCACCGGCACGACGATAACGTTGGAGGTTGAGTCCTCCGACACCATCAATAACATGAAGGTGAAGCTTCAAGACAAGGAGGGCATTAGACCTGACCAGCCTGATTTTCGTCAGTAGACAGCTGGAGTCTACAGGAGTTCTTTGTGGGTATTCATAATTTAATTTAATATAATATTCCAGTACTTACTACTCCCAGTTAATCCACAACGCAACGACCGGCAAGTTACGTCATAGCTACTGTTGGCTTGTAAAGCTGCACGCGATGCGCGATGAGAGAAATCTTAAATCTTATTTAATTACAGTGCATAGGAAAGATAATACATACATATATGAGAATCACAGAAATTCGAATCATCGAGGCACTAAGAATACGGATTCGTTTCATATTAATCATGAGGTGGCCTAGAAAATCAAAGGAGTATTGCACAAACCTACCTACATTTCTCCCCCAGCCCGCCGGCGGGCCGAGGCCCCCGCCCCGGGGCCGCCCTGGATGGCCAAAAAAAAGGTGCAGGCCCCTCGGGGCCTCTCAGGAGGGCCCACAGCGACGATTTTCAGGACCATCCAGCATGGCCTTGGACCTCCAGAGCCCGCTCTTCGAGGCCATCAGGCTTCCGATCCCCTCCCATCAGATTATGTAATCACATGACCGAAAACGGAACGCAACGCTTGGGGACAAATGCGATAAATATTTACGACCCATGAGCAATAGGCCCTGCGGTCCTGATTACTCAGGTTCACAAATTCACCAGTACACTGCAGCCCAAACTCCGCTCCAGAAATTCAACATCATTCATATCAGTATTCTATTTAGAGCTACACATATAAGGCTCAAGCTCGAGCAGAGGGCTACAGAAGGTCAAGGCTTTGGCAGTGATCCCACTGGAGCATACCTTGACATTCCATACGAACTTGAAATTGCGACTTGTGTCGTCAACGACAGTGTCGAATTCGTCCACCATGACTTGAAGGAGTGTCTTCTAACGCTATACACACACAGTCAAATTCACCTCAAAAAATCTTTTATCCCCATGTCAACAACGTATTACAGGCCAGTTCGCGGCGAAAGGAATACGCCCATTTTCGATCCTTTGTGACCCAACACACTTCGACAGTACTTTACCCAGCTCGAAACCCTCTTCATCCGATGCAGTATGGTCACCGACCTTGAGGAAAAGGATTTTGCAACCCAGTACCTCAAGTGCCGAAACTTAGGTAGCATTGCCTGAGTTCTCCGAGGCAGCTAAGACCTACGCCGACTTCAAGCGCCATTTCCTTGACATCTACAACCACTCACTCCTCTCAACTCGAGCAACTCGTGTCTGATCAAAGTCAAAGTGGTATACGATCTCTACAAGCCCGTAGCGAGTACCACCTCCGATTCAAATTTCATCCCTCCTTCTCGATCCCGGCCTCCTCTCATTCCACGAACAATCTCACAGGCTTCCGACTTCAAAACAAGTACCCTAACCATTCTTCGTCACACCCAGACCCAATTGATACAATTTTCGAAGCCGCGCGCGCAACGCATAGGTCGAAATCAGGATTTTCTGATGTAGTGACGCATCGCCAATGTGAACAGTGATCCGAAGACTGTGCAAGCCGTTAACATCCGCGATATCCCTCCAACCACTTCCCTTCCATACCCACCTACCTCGAATTCGACTCTGTTGGCTTCCTTTTTTAAGTAGTTGCACTCCGACGGATGAAAGAGAGATGGCATCAGGTCCGATGGCAAGAATATGACGCCGATGTCTTATACGATGAATTTCTGGAGGCGACCTCGGAATGTTAGGCACATCTTCCGATAAGCCGCGGTTGATTCTTTTACGTGGAGGACCGCCCTCATATCTCACATCGTCATCGTCATTTAGCCGACGGCGTGAAGTCGCGTTCAGAAGCCCTCCATGAGGGATCAAACCACCTGGAGCACTCAAAGGATCGAAAGCCGAACCCAAGGGCGCACTTAACCAAGTACTGCTGGCGAATGGATTGGATGACGTTACCATATTATGGTTCATAGGATGGCCATACGTGTGGTAAGGATGTATGGGATAGTCGTTCTGAGTTATCGGACTGGAGTTTGGCACCAATATTTCCCAGGAAAGATGGGCTGTGAAAGCTCCTGAGCAGTAGCTGAAGATGATGTAGACATCTGGTCGTGGTTCGCCTGCGCGTTTCTGCTGAGTCTCAATTTGTCCAACGCAAGTCTCTGCAAATTGGGATTTTAAAAAAGCGCACGGAAGTGAATCGAGGTTATGACTGACTTTGTTGTCTTCCGTAGAACTTGACATAATCACCCAGAGAGATAATGTCAAATTCAATGCGCCCGAGCGACTGGATGTTGTGCACTCTCCACCACCTCTCAACCTTCCACGTGTCTTTGTCTGCTATGGGATACTCCGCAGTTCATCTAACAGAGTTCGTGGCGACAATTATAGCGGTCATTCGTAAGTCAAACCCTCCATGTCCGTTGATATATCTTTAATTTGATTTCTTTGCAGCATTCAAGTTCAATTCGCAACTTATTGGCGGATGGGAACGGCGATTCACCAGTTCACCAGGTGCGCCAACGGGCCGCTCGATTCACAAGTTCACTCACAACCTTTTGCAGGGACAAATGGCGATCTCTGGTTGCCGTTCTCACTCACAACACCATGGGCAGAGGTCGCTCAACCAGGAGCTCCGCATGCTCAACGCGCTTTTCATGGGGTGGTATTTGGTTCCCAAGTAGGCTGGATAGGATCCGGACTGTGGATAAGGTTGTGAGATATGATTGGGCAGAGATGGGTTTTTGCGGATGTGTTATGAGTAGACACCACATGCATAACTTATTTCCAGAATTACAAATGAGAAGAACCATAGACGAGGGCCCAAATAGTTGCTAAGAAAGTCAATACTACGGTGACAACTTGAAAGCATTGAACTCTGAAATCTCAGTCTTTTTCTAAAGGAAGGTCGAGAACACTTCCGTCGTCAAGAATCTCAATGTTTGCAATAGTTACTCGACGCTCTGGAAGGTCTTGTTAATTGAATAGTTGAGCTAAAACCGATTTGCTTACTTTTTCGGAGAGGTGGTTTATCTTCTTTCGAATTCAAAGTGGTCGACAGCGTGACCCCTCCAATGTCTTCCGTATTGAATGCGAATCCTTGGATTTTTTTCCTAAAAGTGTTAACAGGTGAAGGTGTTCCTGATTTAACTTCTGAACTCTGCTTTCTGGAACTTGAACCACCTGTCGCCACCGCAGCCGCTGGTTTCTGCGTCAGACCTTGCAATTAATTATCACACCTTTTGTCACACCTGGAGTGATCTTGTTACGCTGCGCGATATATGACTTGAAAAATCATCAAGTTAGAAACACCAGATATTGGGCCAAGCTTCTCACCTCGATCTCTGTGCGTTTGAACCAATACGCGTTCTTGGTTGGACAGTGTGGGTTTGGCACAACTTTTGCTGGCTGGAGGATTGCAAAATCAGATTCTTTGAGCTGTTGAGGGATTCAGACTGTTTCACGACAGAAGAAAAGATGATATACCTTGTAATTGTGTATGGCTGCAGACTTGGATATGCATCCGTCAGGGCAGCTCAATTGATACATGTAATTGATGGGCGAAAATTCCGGAGTTCTTCTGGTCCTCTTCAGAGATGGTGTCGGGGACAAATGAGGTGACCTAAGCGGTGAGGAAGCCATGAGAGAGTGAGTATGACTCGAATGATCTAATGTCAACTTGCCATCAGGTCGAGTCATCTCCTTCCTAATACGGCCTTAACAATTCTCCTCCATTTATGCCTTCGTAAGAACCTCTTCCCTATTATCCTGTAGAACAAGCCTCATTTCCCAACCCACAGGAAGAACTGCCAATTCTGCGACAAGCCCTACAGAGGCCCAAACGCGGCCTCACAGCTAAATAACCATCCTACCTCGTATCACTGCACGAGTATGACGGTTTTCATCACTAAGGACAACAGTGAGTTTCTTCATTTTGACTTTGGAACGAACCTTGTTTTAATTTTCCAGAGTCCACGAAGCATGGCGAATGCATTCGCGACAAGAATTCCGGTCACCTTGAGTGCTGTATGCCCAAGTGCTCTTTTGAGGCAGCAAACACCTCGAAAATGCGAGAACACATCCAGAAGGACCACCAAATCCATGACATTAAAATCTCCTCAGCCAACCCAAGCAATAACAAACCCTTGCGTCGTCTCTCCTCACCTCCAGCCACAACGACACTCCTTCCAATCGGTCGTCTGTCCAAGAGCGAATCACCAAAGCAAGGTTCTCCACTGCAAGTCCATTGCACTTCGCCTCCAGATGCTTATGATTCCACCAGCAAGAAAAACAGGATTTCCATATTCGAGACGTTTGTTGCTCCGCAGTCCAAGTCTCCCGTTCCAAGCGGTGTACCCTCAAGTCCATTCGTCCCAGTCATTTCTGCTGCTGAAAGCGAACAAGGGTCCAACGTGAACTGCTCGCCAAGTTCTTTTGGTGACACTCGACACCAGTTCGCGCCACCCTCTTCTCCTTTGTTCACACCACTCCATTCTCCGTTATTCACGCCGCCCTCTTCTTCATCGCCCTCACCACTCATTCCATCGGATCGGCATCCATGTGATCGAAGCCATGCATCGGATAAGGGCCCATCAGCCAAAAGGATCGCCAGTATCACTGCTCCTCAGAACAAATCAGTCCCCTCAGAAAAGAGCAATGACGACCGTCGACAACGCCTCCGCACTCCGCTTATCTAGTGGCACACATGAGCCAGCTGATAAAATTTCTTCGCCATTATCACTGGACAACTCACCACCATGGATTTACAATAGCGGCCAGTACTCGCCTTCACCTCCTTCTGACCATGAGTCGAATCCCCTGTATCGAATTGATGAGGTCCCCTTTCAATCAATCATAAAATCCCACAGCCGAGGATCGGCGCTTCGACCGACAGAAAGGCGACCACAGAGCAAGCTGGTTGTGCCAGCCCAGAGTCCTAATAGTGATGCAGACACTCTGCCTCAAGGGCATTCGCTGAGACCTCGTGAACAAACTCGAACATGGTTGCAAGCATTAGAAGTCAGTAGCGACGAAGAGGCAGAGGGGATCTCCGAATCTGAGGTGGATGACGAAGACCCCTACGGTGTTGCTAAAATCTCATCGACCATGGAAAAAGTTGGTCTTGTCGTTCTGCGTCCAAGCTGGCTCCAAGACTACACAACACCTCTGCTACTCGTATGCCGGGCTTGCCTCAAGGGGGTCAATATGTATTAGCCATGTTACTCGCAAAGAAGATGGAGGCCATTGCCTTAGAGTCAGGAAAGAAATTGTCATTGAGTTGAAAGAATGGATTAAACGGAAGGCCCACCTTTTCCTTTCATCAACGACCGCATTTCGTGATGCTCCCAGTTCAGCATACACACCAAGGGCATTACCGATCTTGAAAGTGTTCGACAACGCATTGCAGTGCACCTCGAAGGGGTGTAGCCATTGCTGCTTGCGGCCAAATGCAATGGCGACGCACTGGTCTCAAGAACACCGAGGCAAGAGGACTAAAACGAAGTCGAAAACAGTGGCGGTACAGACCTTCTTTGAAAGCCATCCCAGATATTTTATTGTCAACCCTCACCTCTCCGGTCTCCCAGCCAACAGTCTTTATGAGCTCTACGAAAGACAGCTCGTCCCGGAGATGGAAGAGGAGTGCGAACAAGTTGTACCTTATCTAGCTTCGGAACGAGAAATACCACCCCTCTTCAAAATAATGCAGTGGCATCAGCATCTTGCACCATACCTGTTGGACAAAGCAACGGACTCCGAAATTTCCAGCCCCAGCTCTTCCAATGGCCTTCCCTTATTCAACAAACGAAAAATCGAGTCTCTTCTGTCTGTCATTGATTTTCCAAAACACCATTCTGAAGTAAAAATTCTTCGTGACGTGGTCCAAACATACTTATTGGGCATCAAAACAGAGTGTCAGGGGAGTGAACCCAAAATACAACGCATGCTGATGCATTGTCTGCTGCTCATTTTTCTAAACACCTGTTCATAGAGAGAGTAAGAGTGAGCTTTGGACGTTCGTCTCAGACAAATAAATCCTTATATACCTATGGCATCCTCCTTCGAAAATTTACTTATGGTGTCTTTTCGTCCTGTAAGAAACACTCGTCAGGATACTCTCTCCCTCTCAGTGAAGACGATAAGATACGTGCAGCAAAGCTACAGGCCGCCTTAAAGAGTCAATCTGAAAATGACGAGGATGACGATGGAGATTTAAACAACAAAGGGGGTGGAGTACGCATTTGTGGATCTGAAAGTGGTCGATGAATTCCATCGCTTCATCAAACCTTTCCTTTATCCATTCGCTGGTGCCAGTGGTTCTCGATGGGACGATCCATTAGAATGCTTTATCGCCCTCTATGCGTTGAATAAAGATGGCATGTCACAGCCCTTCGCACACCTCCAGTATCATATGCGTTGTGCCATGTTTTATGAGGGATTAGAGAATCAGGTGGTGAACTAGACATGGAGAGGTAAATACCTTTCGCGTTGCTCGTTTTGTCTCCTGAATCCTAATCCTAATCATGTTCTGCTTTCGTAGAGCAGTCAGGGAGGAGGCGATCCAAAACCTCAAGCCTGACGTACGTTCACGATTCAACACAATGGTTGAACATCAGTCTATCACCACGTCAATTGCTCTCGTTCCCAACCAAGCTCCAACAACTCGGGTTAACGACGATGGAATGCATATTACACACAGAGAAACTCACCTATATATCGAGCACTGGAGGCATGGTTACCTGCAGCTGTGCGATGAAGTCGAAAAAGAGATTGACAATCTTTGCAGTCATCAGGATTTCGGCTTATCTATACCCGATTGGGTGCCGGACGGCTGAGCGTGTAGATCTCAGGGATATAGCTGGACCAAGAACGGTACCTTTCTGAAGGATAAAAGGTGCCTCATCAAGTTCCTGCTCAATGACCGATCTTCGAAACTTGGTGTGGTCAACAACCATGGTCGTCTAGAGCTAAATATGATTGCAGTGAGGGATATTCTCCAAAAATGTGACTCTATCAACCGAAAGCTCGCTCTCCTTACGCTCGGCACCGCTGGGCAGCTTTCACGTATCACAGAGTTTGTCGATCAACAGTTAACCAACTCGATTCGTGGACGTGGCCTCTTTCGAGATGGAAAGGATATCTGGATCGTCACTAGGCGAACCAAGACCGAGAGTATCACCGGAAAGGAGAGTTTCATTCCGACAAAATGTCATCCACGTCTTTCACGGGCTTTAGAAAAATATCTGATAATAATCCGACCACTTGAAAGGGAGCTCGCCTATCAACTAAAGGGGAAGGAGGCTTACCAATTCTATTCTCGAAATATCTGGATGCAGGATTGCAGGGCGATGACCGAGGACGATATGTATGGCCATGTTGAAGATTTCTTGGAAAAATATTGCGGAGTCGACGCAGGCATTCAAGTATATCGCCAGCTTTGCGTTGAGATTGGTCGGGTTTTTTTGGGATCAGAGTTTGAGTTTGAGGAGGAGAAATTGGATCTGCTGGCTGCACAGATGGGACACACATCCCGAATGGAAGTATACCATCTTCCTGCGATGTCAAGCGACCTGCTTTTGCGGTTTGGGAGAATCTCGGAGGCATGGTGGGAGGTAATTGGATTTAAGCCTGGCACTGAGCCCATGTTGCCACTGCGAAAGCGTCGCAAGGCTGTACATGACGCCGAGGCTGCTCTGTTGACGGAAGTAAAAGATCTGAGAAAAGAAATCAGACAACTAAAAGCAAAACGATCCCGTTGTTCTTAGCTTCTTACAGAGTTGGCCAGTATACATAGAGAATACACTCCCCTCTCCGTCCAATAATATGCTGTAACCATCAACATTCGCCTCAATCACTTCAGTTGCGCTCCTGATTGATATATACGACATTCCTGAAGAGCCTTGAAGGATCGAAAGGTATTGAGAGTACTACTCTCAATACTATCGAGTAAGGTGACCGTTGCGATGGAAAACGAAGGGCAGCAGTTGACATTGACGAAACGCTGGACTAGCATGCGAGGGGTCGAGGGGAGAAAAGGATGGACGAAGAGGGACGAAGAACCTTGAAGCTTGAAGGATCGCCAAAGAGTAGTAGTCTCAGCGAGGTTCCAGATAAGAAGCCCGTAAGCGAGCAAGGAGCGCGGGCCGGGTGGTAACATCACGTTGAACCGTTAACGCTGAGTACTGAAGCTTCAGATCTTCAGACCTCAAGCCCAAGCCGGCACATAAAGTCTTAGTCTTAGTTAATACTGATGAGATTGGTGTCCTGTCAATTCACGGCACCAGTACTGTTGCAAATGTACGTCGGTTGAATTACCTTCTATCTGACTTAAAAACATTATAGGAAGAGAACGAGACCCACATAGACCAGTCTTCGCTCAGAAGAATCTTCTCGATCACACCAAGGATGGTGCAGCTGCTTGGAAGATGGCAGGAGTGCTACGAAGCTTGGTCACTGGCATTGTTCCAGGTAACCGCAACTGCAGGTAAGGATTTTATGTCCATGCATCATCTATTCTAAGCATTCTTTTAGCAACATCGACTCCCACTTCCAAGACCGCCAGTTCTTTCCAAATTGATTCACACAGATGGAATCAGAACTGATGTCATGGTATGTTTTTTCTTTACCACCACTTGGAACCCAACTTACGCCATCTGCAAGTCTTCGTTCGGCTCTGGCCAAGTTGGCAGAGTTGCAATGGTTATCCATCCCCGTACAGATTACAAGCGCAGGTGCAGCCAATAACACGGTCTCTGCTATCGAACTATCCATTGTCCTAGATATCCGTTGGGATGAGAAGATTCATGGGACCGCAGAAACGTCTCTCATCCTTGTTAAGGATGTTCATGGAGAGAGCGTTCTTTTTTCCGATACCTTCATTTTACTCCAGCACTGTGCAGAAGACCAACATAACGTGACCATCACCGTTCCTATGTTCGAACCAGTCCCCCAGAACCACTACGTTTCCGATCGGTGGCTACACGCCGAGACTCGCTTGCCAATTTCCTTCAAACATCTTATATTTCCAAAGAACCCTCTGAAGACGACCCCTCTACTTGATCTACAACCTCTGCGTCTATCGGCCTTACACGACAAGGACTTCGAGGCGGTCTATGCAAATTCAATGAGACCCAAGTTTTATATGAGAACGTTTTCATTGGTGCACTGGGAAAACCATGTGCAGAGTTCGCTTTGTTGAGGTTGTGGACCAAGCGGGATTTGCTGCGCATCAAGCCTTATCAAGAGATGGTAGAACTTCGTACGAATGAATGGAGGGAGAAATTCGGCAAGTTGCAAGGTGGAAAGGAAATCGTGAGTCTGACGGACGAGACCAGTGCCGACCTGCGCTTGTTGGAGAAGGGGAATATAACTGTTTGTATGCCCACTCAGTGGAATGTCGTTTCTCGAAGGTGGAGACGGCATAAGAATGTCCAGATACGTCGAGCGTCAGACGGGCCAGAGAACTCGGATCGTTGCGTGCGGTTTGTCACTAGCTAACGCCCAGGACCTTGGGAAGTGGATGGGCACTTCTGACCATACAATTTTTATTTTTTCACCTGGCGTTTCTCAAAGGCACACATGATCGATACCGAGTTGTATACGCTGATACGACCACCAGCGAGATAGGAATTGTAGTGCTCTTTCAAGCGCTTTTGGATCCAGTTCAGACTGCAAAGCATTGTAAATCGACAGAACCACTAGAGATGGAGCACTCACTCTAGACAATTCTCTAAGGTTGAGGACTTCGGCTTCTGTGAACATCAAATTGCCAGCAAAAACGGACGTAGGTTTGTGTAGTGGATGTTTCTGATTGACAGTTAAGTGGTACTGCGCCGTGCCAGCATCGCGCAACTTACTTGGATATTGTTCAAGCCAGAATACCATCCGGCTTTCGCGGTTGGCGTAACACCAGCTAGAAGTGCATATTCGATATGTTCGTTCTCCTGAATAAATATGTTAGATGTTCCACCACTATAAACCCTGGCTACCTTCAAGAGAGGAGGGAGTACACCACGGCCGAAAAAATCATTAGCCTGGATCAATGTCATCAACCTTGAGTAATCGGGAGGGATATAAAGGACGCACCTCCTTGAAACTTAAAGTCAAATTCATAAGCACGATTATTTGGCGCCTCATACTCGTCGATGAGTACTATAACATTCCCCCTAGATTTCTTGTCCAGAAAATGGGACAATAGTTCCAAACTTGCTCTCAATGTCACATCAGAAGCTTCTTTGCTACGAATAGATTGGAAAGTTTTCTGGTCTTCTGGATCAAGAGAATTCCAGAGACACTCTTGCCAATCCCCATAAAGACGCGAAACCATGCCCTTGACTCGGAAGGAGTCACGCATTTCATTCCAAGAGGTGCCAGTAATCTTCTGTTTTATGTAAGCGGGCACTCTGCACAGTTCGGAACAACAGACCTGAAAATCCAGGAAGATAACTCTATACTTTCCCATGTGGGCTCTCAAGGGTCACTGAAAAAAGACCTGGATGACAAGTTTCAGTACGGAGTATGGAAAGCAAGCAAGCATAGTCACTTCAACATCGGCAGCATGGTAGATTTACCGCAGCGCCTGGGACGAAGAACAAGATCCACTTTGCCACGCATGTGACTGTTGACGATCTCTTCGATAAGCTTCGTTTTATCCACCAGAAAGCGGCCTAAATCGCCGCTTCCCACAGCTTAGGAAAGAAAGTAGAGCACATAGATAGAAGGCGGCCGCCACTGTAGTCCGGCCTGTTTACTGTTGGAGGACGAATGAGCGCATCTGAAAGACCCTCAAAGAAACTACCCACTCACACCCAGTAGGCGGCAAAGGATCTATACCCAGCACATCACCAGTCCACAATCTCTTGGGAGGGGGGTGATCGTCGTCATCTGCACCCAGAGAGCGCTTTGCAGAACCTGCAGTGACAGAAGAGAAAAGGTCAGAGTAGTACACAGGGACGACAAACCCTACTCACGAGGGGGCATTTGGACGATTATTTGTAGACAATCCTGGGGAGGTTGCTGTGGAAAGAGGGTCAATATTTTCTGAGAAGGGCCTGGTTGTGTCGCAACCTCGGCAAGATTCGAGAATTTTAGGCTGACACGATCGACAAAAGTTTTATGACGTTCCAAGGATTCCGGTTCCCTCGCCGAGCACAAAAGATCAGTCGAACGTTGGCACCCATTACTACTTTCGTCAAGCCTTCTTTCAGCAACCCTGTCCATGGTGCTTCAGGCCCATCTTCTCTCAGCAAGGTTGACCATGGTTCGTCAGGCCCATCTTCTTTCGGAAATCGTCCTTCGGCACCCATTGCTTTCAGCAAGCCTAATTGCCTTATTTTGGACCCACATTCTTTCACCAAGCCTGTCGGTCTTCCTTTGGCCCTACCTTCTTTCAGCAGGCGAAACCATCAATCGTTGGCAGCTCTTGTCAGCAAACCTTCTCATTCAGCACTCATTTCTCTTGATAAACCCACGCTCAACTCAGCGTTGACACTTTCTACCGATGTGAAATCTTTCATCCTACTATCCGATTATCCTACACTATCCTTTGCATCGTAACTCTGTTTAAGTAATCATAACCATAATCCATCCTAAACTGTGTCCAGTTACTATGACTCCAGTCCAACCAGGCAGCCGTGTGTGCTGGTAGTATATGCCACCTCTATGATATATCTGGCTGACTGTACTGGACAAGACAGCGCCATTGCATCCTGGGACTGAAAAGGGAAATGGCCAAATCATACAACCAAAGACAGCTGAGCCCAGCCTGTGGACGGCATTCAGTAGAAGATAAATTTGCATGGACTCAACAACCGACCTCATCGTTCGACGCCCACGTGTCAAAGGCAAATGCTGATGTTATTTGGAAGAGTTAGGGAGAATATATGAATGATAAAGGAGTCAGGACACTCCGACGCATCCATTGCGTGAATGTTGGGGACGTAACATGTCACAGCCGATGAGTGACACATAACGTCAGACTTACAAGGCTTTCCACGACCAGCTCAGGCACGAGACTGGATCGAAACGGGTTGTGACTCGCGAGTTGAACGAGTTGTTGAACGTGGTCAATTTCATTATGGCACGACTCTAAAGCACTTGATATTCAGTCTCTGTGAGACGATGGGAAGCAAGCGCCGCATACTTCGGTTTGTTGAGGAAATGTTCAATAGCCTAAAGTAGCAAAAACCCGTATCAGCACAAATACGAAGAATAAATGAGCCGTCATATGCACCTGTGCCAAGATCAAGTATGCGGCCAATCATTAGCTCGATCGCAGGCTACTTCATGTCAACATCAGTTTCCAGGTGCCATCCATGTTTCCATCTCGAATCGTTTGACGAAAATCAGCGCGGCGCCGACCAGAACTTCGGAATGCGGTAACGAGACCTCTCGACTTTCCAATTGGATCTCCTTTAACAGCATCTGCATATAACTGCAAATTCTGCGTTCTTTTCGTCTGTTGAATTACAGGATGGATCAACCGCAAGCGCTCCTGATATCACCATTTCTGGATGTTCCTTCAATTCCTTGATGATCGTTTGAGCCGAAATATGTGGAAAACATCTGTGAACGTATCAATACACAAAGACTAGATCAAAGAAAACAGGTCTACCTGCAAAATGGTTTCCATCCGGATCAAAACGGATTCCAAAGCACAGCAGCGTGCAATCTTTGCCATTGCCGTATCACAATTCGCGGCATTGTCAAGAGTTATCTGACCAATCTAGGGCCACATTAATCCTTTTAGCTCAAACTTGACATTGGATAAAACGTACCTTTCGATACGGTTTCGCATCCTTGATTATATTATACATAATTTGGCACCCTCAACCAGACGAAAGGCAAGCAGGCGATTTGCAATTTCGAGCCAACCAGCTGGATCACGACGACGCCAATGTGCCGTCATAGCAAGAAAGGAGGTGAGCTGGGGATCACTCCAAATGTCGGATGTAAATGAGACACGACCAAGGGAGCCCTCAACTTCCTTAACAAGAGCATCGTAAGCGTATAATGTCGATGAATACGGTCGGTGAGCGCTGTTCGATGAGGGAAATCGGAGTCCTTAATGCCTTTCCGGCCATATAGAGCAAATCGACGGAATTCTGTGGATTCAACTAGATTGATTGGCTGTAGGAAGGTAATATAAGAGTATGATCAATTAGTGCAAGCAAAAGACGCACTTGGTCATTCACAACCACGCAGTCAACTAATAAATTGAGCCTGTGTCAAGATCAAATTCGTCGTCGTCGTCGGAGCTGGTTCGAGAACCGTCGGGATCGTAGTTCGTTCTGCTCTAAGACCTTGTGGTACACTGGCCCATGTTTGCTGATCAGATGGGCGCAGATAGTGGTCGTAATTCCTCCATTTCTGTTCTTCCATCACATCCATTTACTGTTTCATGTCAGATAGAGTCAACAATAGAGAATGAGGTACTTACGGCTTCTCAAGACACAGACACATCCGACAGATCAAAAATGGCGATCGCGGCTTCACTTTGATTACAGCTTTAGTGAGACCAGGAAGGGGTACGGGCATCTTGTCTAATTCCCAAGGCCGGATGAACCACCAGATATCAATCGCGCGTTCGCCAGGTTCAGTTGGTTTGAGGTGATCCAGGATTGCATTGTATGTTGTGTTGGTTGATGCCAAGGGTGGATTTGAAATTGGACTCGATGTTGGGTGCTGATACTGCGTCACCGGCGGTGCATGGTTCATGAATGAATAGTGTGGGTTGTAGTGTTTAGTCCAATCTGTAGGCTTTGGACATGAACATTGGTTAGGATTCGCACAGCGGCAGCGAGAGGGAGACTGCATACGAAGGGTTCATTATCAAGACCTGCCACTTATATCTGCGTATAGATCAGAATTCCATAAAATCCTAGTAGTAGAGATTTTCAAGGACGGAACATGAGGCGATCGACCCGAGCAAGTGATCAACACGGTCACGTGTATTTAGAAAAGAACTCGGTGCGAGTTGCAACTCGACTTGAACTCGACTCGACTCTGTTGGCCAACTTGTCGGCGCAAGCGAGTTGGCGAGTCAACTCGAACTCCACGGCATCACTTATTGCTGGCATATCGACCCTCTATTGAAACACACGGTACTAGTAACATCACAGATGCCCGAGAGTCTCGTGGTTGCTTTTTTCCATAATGAAATCGAAAACCCTCCCGACAAGGTTAATTCCAGAGCTAGGGACAAGTCTTCATTCACAAAAGTTGGTGAGTGAGTATCTTCATAAGGCCCCCCCTCACTTAATGAAAAATACATAGGGAAATTCATAGTTCATCCTCAGTGTTGCGCGGATGCAGGAGGAAATAGACAAACATTTTCCTTACATGATATATGTAAGGAGAGGGACTGCCTATTTGTCCCGTTTCCCGAAATCCTCGCTGACAACTCGGATGGTTTATCGGTAAGTCATGGGGTTATTCGTGCTACCTTTTATCCTAATTCATGTATGTGCAAAGCCTGGTATATCTAGTTATGGTGATCTTCCAGCCGCCGAAATCGTCAACTCCTTGAATGTTGAAGGTTCATTAATGTCGGCTTTCAGAGGGAAGGAATTGGTTCTAGGGATCGGTCGTGTAAGTTTGTCCCTTACTTTCAGTTCTGACTTCGGTTCTGACTACTGCTTATGGCCAGTTCATTTTCCGCATTTGCTATTCCCTGGAAGGCCATTCCTTCTGGGTCCCTACAGAGATCTATGATGGTATCGTCTCGCAGGATCCGGTTCGCCGAGGCGCAAAGAGTTGGACGTATAATATTCCACCAAAATACTGGCAGGGTCTCACGACCGTTCAAGGTCAGATATCTATTCAGGCTGCTTTCAGGTGTTCTGGTTGGACCCTTCTTTTCGTTGACCACAATGTCATGATGACTTTTCATGTTATGGCGCTCAAACGGCCCTGTAAACCGGAAGATTTGAAACCAGGAACGGAGGTGAACTTTTCTATATTTTTTATGGTTATATGAAGCGACCTAATGTTCTTCTTTCTTCTGAAAGGTATGGGGCGTTATCTGGAGTGCTACACATGGTCCAAGCTTGGTTAATGAGATGTATATGGCCAAAGATTGTCTCCGACATTGGCGCCGGACCTCAATGGACAAGAACAATAGAACACCCATTTTTGCGGCTGTGAAGGCGACTCAGACTGTGTTCAATGGATACGGGGCTCAGGAAACCTGCGACATGCTAGTGCAAGCATTGATATCACCTGCAATGCCAGTAGTAGCAGTGTGTTCTGATCCCGAAATATGGTCTCGCTTCGAAACCACCGTCTTCGAATACCAGCGCAAGCGAATTGAACTTGCCACCTGTCATCCTTCGTGTCTGCCTTACGTATCTGGCACAGATCCATTTCGGTTCAATGTTGATGGTCACAACCGTTTTCTCAAACACGTCTCTGCTTACCGGCGCTCATACGTTAGGGTGGGAAGTTGTGAACTTGACCGTATGAATAGGTTGAACCTGCTCAATCCAGAAGCTATCATTCAAAACAATGGTGTTGGACACAGTACGCAGCATTATTTATAACATCACATTTATGAATTATCATCAGACCCTGGTGCAGATGCGGCAACTACTACTGCCTTTTCTCAGCAGATAAGGCCAGGTTGCCAACAGGTCAGACTCCGTAATTATTGTATGACACTTGCTATTGGAGCAAGTGGTATCAAAGTATACACCCCTTTCACAGCCCAAATCAGTGAATCATGGAGAGCTATTAGGGTAAGTGATGTATTTCAATTTTGAGGAGCTCCTCACCGTTTTCTTTCTGCGGCAGGAACTTGTGCCTGTTGTCAAAGATCTCAGTGAAGAATACAACAACACTACGCTCGGTCCATATAGCTTCCAAGTTTTTGTTCAAGCAGCGGTTACTAAGAACAAGTTCGATGGCAAGAGCAAATTCGAAGCGCTACAAAACCAAAAAACTCTTGCCGGTCGTCGTCCGGCGTTCATTGTTGGTCACGGTTGCAGGAAACGGCCGCTTTCAGATGAGATAGCTAAGA
>Ga0307509_10005537_pt1 | contig 17522 bp, 16 predicted proteins | sample 10_EM_MG_FD_202245 | JGI IMG/M metagenome (GOLD analysis project Ga0307509, IMG submission 202245) | Populus trichocarpa ectomycorrhiza microbial communities from riparian zone in the Pacific Northwest, United States - 10_EM | ecosystem: Host-associated > Plants > Roots > Unclassified | place...
GAGACCGGCCTCGATCGCGGCGGCGGCATGGCGGACATGCAGCATGAAGGAGCAGCCGCCGACCGACGTACCGTCGACCCAGGTCGGCGTAATCCCGAGATAATGCGCAATCTGCTGCGGCGTCTCGACCGCGGTGGCGATGCCGTCGATGTCGGACAGCTTCAGCCCGGCATCGGCGATCGCGTTGAGCGCGGCGTCCGCGTGCAACTGGATCTGCGCCATGTTCGGGATGACGCCGAGTTCTGTGGTCTCGGCCGCGCCGACAACGGCAACCTGGTTTCGTCGCATATCGGTCAACCCTTCGCCGGGCGGAACAGGGGAAGGGTGATCTTGTCGTCCAGTTTTTCGAACGTTACTTCGAGCTTCATATCGAGTTCGAGCGCTTCCGGCGTCTGCGGGCAATCCACGATATTGCTCATCATGCGCGGGCCTTCGTCGAGTTCGACCACGGCGATCGCGTAAGGCGGCGTAAAGCCCGGCGCGGCAGGCCGGTGATTGATGACATAACTATAGAGCGTGCCCTTGCCGGTCGCCTTGAACACGCTGACCTTGCGATGGCCACAGGACGGACAGAACGGGCGCGGCGGGAAATAGACGTTGGCGCAGGCGTCGCAGCGTTGCAGCCGCAACTCGCCGGCCTGCGTGCCATCCCAGAAGTGCTGGGTCTCCGGTGTTGGTTTCGGCTTGGCGCGCGCAGCTTCGGCCATTTCGGCAAGTCCTCCCCGGATCGGACCGTGCGGCCCGTGTTGCAATCTTGATGCGACATTGGACGGCCAGCCGTCAACGGTCCAGCTGTGGCTTGCGCATGTCGCGTATTCCGCTGCGCGCACAATCGCTCACCAGAGCTTGTCTCGGTGCGAGACCGCGGGCTAGTGTGCTGCTCGCTTCCAGCCTGAGCGGCGGCGGCGCAGGATGCCTGGCGATGCCTTGGGCGCGCCGATTTCGGACTGAATTGATGCGCACCATTCGCATAGGATCTGGCGCCGGTTATTCCGGCGACCGTATCGAGCCCGCGGTCGAGCTCGCGGAAAAAGGCGACATCCACTATCTCGTGTTCGAATGCCTGGGCGAGCGCACGGTGGCGCTGGCGCAGCGGGCGCGCATGATGGATCCCGAGGCCGGTTATGATCCGCTGCTGGAAGAGCGGATGCGGGCCGTGCTGCCGCTGTGCGTCGCCAAGGGCATCAAGATCGTCACCAACATGGGCGCGGCTCATCCGGAGGCGGCGGCCAGGAAGACCGCGGAGATCGCGAGATCGTTGGGCCTCCGCGGACTGAAGATCGCCGCCGTGCTCGGCGATGACGTGCTCGATGCCTGCAAGGAAGGCGATTTTCCGATCATGGAGTTCGAGGGCACGATCAAGCAGCTCGGCAATCGTCTGCTGTCGGCCAATGCCTATCTCGGCGCCGAGCCGATGGTGGAGGCCCTGCGCGGCGATGCCGACATCGTCATTACCGGCCGCGCCTCCGATCCGGCGCTGTTCCTGGCACCGATGGTTGATGCCTTCGGTTGGGCCCTGGATGACTGGAACTTGCTCGGGCAGGGGACGGTGGCCGGACACCTGCTGGAATGCGCGGGACAGATCACCGGCGGATATTTTGCCGATCCCGGCTACAAGGATGTTCCGGATCTGGCGCGGCTCGGCTTTCCGATCGGCGAAGTCGGCGAGGATGGCTCGCTCGTCGTCACCAAGGCCGCGGGTTCCGGCGGCGCGGTCACCGCGCGGACCTGCAAGGAACAGCTGCTCTACGAGGTGCATGATCCCGCGCGCTATCTGCAGCCCGACGTGACAGCGGATTTTTCGCAGGTCAGGATCGAGGAGATATCAGCCGATCGCGTCCGGGTCAGCGGCGGGCGCGGCGCAAGGCGGCCGGATACGCTGAAGGTCTCGGTCGGCTATGTCGACAGCTATATCGGCGAGGGCCAGATCTCCTATGCCGGGCCTGGCGCGTTGGCGAGGGGACGGCTGGCGCTCGAGATCGTCCGCGAGCGGCTGACGCTCACGCGCGTCGCCGCGAGTGAATTGCGCTTCGACCTGATCGGTGTCGATTCCCTGCATGGTGCCGAGTTGTCCACGCGCGCCAGCGAACCTTACGAGGTCAGGGTCCGCGTCGCCGGGCGCACCGAAAATCTCCGCGAGGCGATCCGCATCGGCAACGAGGTCGAGACGCTTTATACCAACGGCCCGGCGGGCGGCGGTGGGGCCGTCAAGTCGGCGCGCGATGTGGTGGCCGTTGCGTCCGTGCTGCTGCCGCGCGAACTGGTCAGGCCGCAGATCTCGTTCATCGAGGCCTAGAGAATGAAGCTGCGTGACATCGCCCATTCCCGGACCGGCGACAAGGGCAACATCTCCAATATCTCCGTGATCGCCTACGATCCGAAACATTACGCGCTGCTGTGCAAGCAGGTGACGGCGGCGCGGGTCAAGGCACACTTCGCCGGCGTTGTCGCGGGCGATGTGGTGCGCTATGAGCTGCCGAACATTGCGGCGCTCAATTTCGTGATGCATCAGGCGCTCGGCGGCGGCGTAACGCGGTCGCTGGCGCTTGACGCGCACGGCAAATCGTTGAGCTCGGCATTGCTCGATCTGGAGATCGAGCTTCCCTCCGACACGAATTGATCTCGAGAAAAGGCGCGATACCGATGGCCACTGCTCCGACCCTTGCGACCCTCGCCACCGATCTTGAGAGCGGGCGCACCACCGCCCGCAAGCTGGTCGAGGACTGTCTCGCCAGGATCGCGGAGCCGGCCGGCGAGGGGGCGCGCACCTTCATCCATGTCGACCGTGACGCGGCGCTCACGGCGGCGGACGCGATGGATGGCTTGCGCAAGGCGAACGCGGCGCCGTCGCGCTTCGCCGGCATTCCCGTCTCGATCAAGGATCTGTTCGATATCAAGGGGCAGGTGACCCGCGCCGGCTCCCGTGCGCTGGACGATTCCGCGCCGGCGGATGCGGATGCGCCCGTGGTTGCGCGGCTGCGGCGCGCCGGCTTCGTCGTGATCGGTCGCACCAATATGACCGAGTTCGCCTATTCCGGCATCGGCATCAATCCGCATTACGGCACGCCGAAAGGCGCATGGAATCGCAGCGTCGGTCATGTTCCCGGCGGCTCGTCGTCGGGGGCAGCCGTCTCCGTGGTCGATCAGATGGCCTACGGCGCGCTCGGCACCGACACCGGCGGCTCCTGCCGGATACCGGCCGCCTATAACGGCATCGTCGGCTACAAGCCGACGCAGCGGCGTGTGCCGCTCGACGGTGGTGTGCCGCTCTGCTTCACGCTGGATAGTTTTGGCCCGCTGGCGCGTACGGTTGCCTGCTGCGCGACCCTCGACGCGGTGCTGGCCGGTGAGCCGACCGCGGCGGTGCGGCCGCGTCCAATCAAGGGCATGCGGCTGGCGCTGCCGACCACGATCGCGCTCGATGATCTTGATGAGGCGGTGGCCCGAACCTTCCAGCGAGCCCTGGACTCGCTGTCGCGGCAGGGTGCGCTGATCGAGCGGATCGAGGTGCCGGAATTCCTCGACATCGGCGCCATCAACGCCAAGGGCGGTTTTGCTGCGGCCGAAAGCTATGCCTGGCATCGCTATCTCATCGCCAGCCATGGCGATGTCTACGATCCGCGCGTCTCCGCCCGCATCCTGCGCGGCGAGGGCATCAGCGCGGCCGACTACATCGATATGCTCGCCGCGCGCCGCTCGCTGATCGCAGGGATCGCCGTGCGGCTTGCGCCCTATGACGCCCTGGTGCTGCCTACCACGGCCAATACGCCGCCGCTCATCGCCGATCTTGCCGACGACAAGGCCTTCACGCATGAAAACATTCGCAGCTTGCGCAACTGCGCGCTGATCAACATGATCGACGGCTGCGCCATCTCGCTGCCCGCGCATCGCGAGGGCGAAGTTCCGGTGGGGCTGATGCTAGCCGCGACGGGCGGCAACGACCGCAGCCTGTTCGAGGTCGCGGCGGGGATCGAAGGAGCGATCCGTGTTTGACCTGACCTTCAGCATCGATGCGCAGGGCACCACGACACCGCTTACCCTGGCGATCGTCCAGGCCGTGATCGCCGGCTGGACCGGGCGCGATCCGGTGGCGCGCGACAGGCACATCGCCGAACTCGAGGCGCTGGGCATCGCACGCCCGGCGTCGACGCCGATCTATTATCGCGTGGCCGCGCGACGGCTGACCTTGGCCGACAGCATCGAGGTCAGTGGCGGCGACTCCAGCGGCGAGGTCGAGTTCGTGCTGATCGGCTGGCAGGGCCGCATCTTCGTCGGCTGCGGCTCCGACCACACCGATCGCAAGGTCGAAAGCTATGGCGTCACCGTCTCCAAACAGATGTGCGACAAGCCGATTGCACCGATGTTGTGGGAACTCGAGGACGTCATCGGGCACTGGGATTGCATGATCCTGCGCTCCCACGCCGTGATCGGTGGCGAGCGGGTGCTCTATCAGGAGGGCACGCTCGATGCCATGCTGCCGGTGCAGGACCTCATCGCGCGCGGCTTCGGCGACACCGGACTGCCCGACGGCTGCGCGATGTTCGGCGGAACCTTTGCCGCCAAGGGCGGCATCCGGCCCGCGAGCCGGTTCGAGTTCGAGCTGGAAGATCCCGTGCTGAAACGCAGCATCCGCCATGGCTATGACGTGATCGCGCTGCCGGTGCTGGGCTGATCGTCGTCCCGGCGAAGGCCGGGATCCATACGCCGCGACCTCCGGAAACGGCAGACGACTGGATATTTTGCTTTAGTCACTGGCATCGGTGGTTATGGGTCCCGGCCTTCGCCGGGACGACACCACGGGCTATCTCGGAAATCGGGTGGTGCAGAGCGCCCGGATTTGCGAAACTGCCTCCATGACCGCTAACGCAAAGAAAGCCCGTAGCCCTATTCCTGCCTGCGATATCGCCGCGCGCGTCGACGCTCTCGACTGGGCACGCGCAGAGCGCGACCTCGACGCGCAGGGTTGTGCAGTCCTGAAAGAGCTGCTCTCCGCCGACGAATGCCGCGCGCTCGCCGCGCTCTATCCTGACGATGCGCATTTCCGCAGCCGGGTCGTGATGGGGCGCCACGGCTTTGGCCGCGGCGAGTACAAGTATTTCTCCTATCCACTGCCGGAGCTGATCGCCGCCTTGCGGCCGGAGCTTTATGCGCGCCTGGTCACAACAGCCAATCGCTGGAACGCGGCGATGGGCATCGAGATCCGCTATCCGGCACAGCACGAGACTTTTCTCAAGCGTTGCCACGATGCCGGACAGGTCCGGCCGACACCCCTGCTGCTGCAATACGGGGAGGGCGATTTCAACTGCCTGCATCAGGATCTCTATGGCGAGCATGTGTTTCCGCTGCAGGTCGCGTTCCTGCTGTCGGAACCGGGCCGCGATTTCGAAGGTGGCGAGTTCGTGCTGACGGAGCAGCGTCCGCGCATGCAGTCGCGGGCCGAAGTGGTGTCGTTGGCGCAGGGCGATGCCGTCGTGTTTGCCGTGCATCACCGACCGGTGCAGGGGACGCGCGGCGCCTATCGTGTCAACATGCGTCACGGCGTCAGCCGGATCAGGTCCGGCCGGCGCCACACGCTCGGCGTGATCTTTCATGATGCGAAGTGAGTGCGAGGTTGCCGATCTTGGATCTGTTTGACGCTGTTTCCGATATGCGCCCCGCCCGCGAAGACATCGCGGAAGGTGCTGTCCTGCTGCGCGGCTATGCCGCGCGGATCGAAGGCGAGTTGATCGCGGCGCTGCGCGAGATCGTCGCCCAGGCGCCGTTCCGGCGCATGCAGACGCCGGGCGGTCATCAGATGTCGGTGGCCATGACCAATTGCTGCGATGTCGGATGGGTCACCGATCGCAGCGGCTACCGCTACGATCGGGTCGATCCCGAGACGGGCCAGCAGTGGCCGGCGATGCCGCCGCCATTTGTGCGACTGGCCGGGGAGGCGGCGGCGATGAGCGGATTTCCGAACTTCGTAGCCGACGCCTGCCTGATCAATCGCTACGCGCCCGGCGCACGCATGTCGCTGCACCAGGATCGCGACGAGCAGGATTTTGCTGCGCCGATCGTCTCGGTGTCGCTGGGGCTGCCGGCAATCTTCCTGTTCGGCGGATCAAAGCGCAGCGACACGCCAACGCGATATCGCATTACGCATGGCGACGTCGTGGTCTGGGGCGGGCCGTCGCGGCTGGTCTTTCACGGGGTCGCGCCGCTCGCCGACGGCGAGCATGCGCTGATGGGGCGCCAGCGTATCAATCTCACCTTCCGAAAAGCCCGCTGACGTCGCATTTCCTCCTCGGTCGTCTGGTCTATGCTGCCTCGCCGCGGGGAGCGCAGATGAGCACGACAGAGATCACGGCTGAGGACGACGATACCGGCGCCAACCGCATCGGTCTTTATCTGGCCTTCCTGCAACTCGTGTTCACGTTGCTGTGGACCACCTATGTCATCTATCTGCCGAAGCTCGCCGCCCAGGTCGGGATCGCGCCCGGGGCCGTCATTCTTCTGCTGATGCTGGACCAGGGCATCTTCACGGTCACCGATACCGCCATGGGAATGGTCGCCGACAGGATCGCGTCTGTGGTGGGCCGCCTTGGCGTGGTTGTCGGCATACTCACGGCGCTATCCTGCACCGCCTTCGTCGCGCTGCCATTTGTCGCCAGCGCCGGCGCCGGCGCAAAACCCGTGTTCATCGCGCTGATCGTGATCTGGGCCGTCACCTCGTCGGCGCTGCGGGCGCCACCGCTGGTGCTGCTCGGCAAGTACAGCGCCCAGCCAAAAATCCCGTATCTCGCGGCGCTGGCGATGCTCGGCTATGGTGTCGCGGGCGCGGTGGCGCCTTATCTCGGCACGGTGCTGCGCGATGTCGACGCGCGGCTTCCCTTCATCATCTCCAGCATCGTTCTCCTGCTGACGGCGGTCGGCCTGTCGCGGGTGGAGTACGATGCCGCGCAGCACGCGAGCCGCAAGGCTCCGCCGCGCCGGGCGAGGCCGCTCGGCCGGCTGTCGGTGATCTTCATCGTGGCCATGGTGATCCTGTCGCTCGGCTATCAGCTGCATTTCTCCATCAACAGCCCGCCGTTCTATCTGCGCTTCGCCAAGCCCGATGACCTGCAATGGTTGCTGCCGGTGTTCTGGATCGGCTTTAATATTGCGATGTTTCCCGCGAGCAAGGTGGTCAAGCACCATGGCGGACTGATCGTCATGGGCGCCGCCGGCCTGCTCGGCGCCTTGGCCGTCATCGTTGCGGAGATCGCGGGAACGTTGAACATCCTGATCGCGGCGCAGTTCATCGCCGGCGCGGCCTGGGGCTGCATGCTGATGAGCGCGGTCTCGGCGGCGCTGGCGATCGGCAATGGCGGGACCGAGGGCAAGGTCACGGGCCTGGTGTTTTCCGCGCTGGCGCTCGCGACCTTCGCGCGCATGGCCGCGGTCGCGGGCGGCATGCAGAAACTGCCCGACTACGCCCCGCTCCTGCACTGGGCGCCGGTGGCCTGCTGGTCGGTCGCGGGCGCCGGTCTTCTGGTGATCGCGGCTGCGCGGGTGCAGGGTGCGGGGAGGCCTAACAGGGCCTAGTGTTGGCTGTCATTCCGGGACGCGCCGCTTTGGCGCGGGCCCGGAATCCATAGTCTCGATGGTGGTTATGGATTCCGGGCTCGACGCTTCGCGTCGCCCCGGAATGACAGAGGTCACGGCTTCGCCGGATGAATGAAAGCCCAGGGCGAGACTTCCGAATCCTTGGGCACCTCGATGGCGATGAGATAGGGCCCGCCCTGCGCCAGTGCCTTCTCCAGCGCCAGGCGGAAATGATCCGGTGAGGTCACGCGCGCCGCTGCCACGCCAAAGGACTCCGCGAGCCTGACGAAGTCGGGATTGACCAGATCGGAGGCCACCACGCGGCCGTCGAAACGCTGCAGCTGGTCGCGCCGGACATTGCCGTAGGCGTTGTTGTTGAACACTAGCGTCACCACGCCGATGTTGAACTGCACGGCAGTCGCCAATTCCTGCACGGCGAACATGAAGCCGCCGTCGCCTGTGATCGCGACCACCGGCTTGTCGGGATTGGCGACCTTGGCGCCAAGCGCGGTCGGAAAGCCGGAGCCGAGCGTGCCCTGGTAGCCGGAGGTGATGAAGGTGCGCGGCTCGTAGATCGGAAAGCCGTACCAGGAGGCGAATCCGACCTGGGACAATTCGTCGGTGACGATCGCATCCGGCGGCAGCACCTCGCGCAGGATGTTGAGATAGGCCATCTGTGGCTGGACCTTCTGGATCTCCTCATGCGCGGCCGCGGTCGCCTCGCGGATCTCAGCGCGACGCCCGCTGGTCTTGCGGTAGCCGGCCTTGCTGACGGCGGTGACGAGATCGCGGGTCGCGGCCTTGGCATCCGCGACGACCGCGATGTTGTGAGCCAGCCTGCGCATTTCGACGGGGTCGATATCGATGCGGATCGATTTCAGGCCTTCGGGGCGGAATGGCCAGCGCGACATCGTCGGCAGCTCCAGTCGGGTGCCGATGCCGATCATGAGGTCGGTCCGCGGCCAGAGCCGGTAGGCCGCCGCCATCGTGAGGCCGAGTTCGTGGGCGTTGCTGACGATGCCGCGCCCGCTGCGAAAGGCCACCACCGGCGCATCGATCATCTCGGCCAGTTCGAGGATCTCCTCGCGCGCATGGATCGCGCCGCTGCCGACGAAGATCATCGGCCGTTTGCAGCCCGCGATCAGCGCCGCCGCCTGCTTGATGCGGGCGCTGTCCGGCAAGGGCGCCGGGAACGGATCGAACGGCTTTGCGACCGTGCCGTCGGCGATCTGCGTGAACACGTCCCACGGCATTTCCAGCGCCGCCGGACCGCGGCGGCCCGACATCATCTCCTGAAACGCGCGCGAGACCGCCGTCGGCGCGAGATCGGGATATTCGATGCGGTCGGCCCATTTGACGAAGGTCCGGAGCGTCGCGAGTTGGTCCGGCATTTCGTGCAGATGGCCGCGGCCCTTGCCGAGAAATTCCGTCGGCACCTGTCCGGTCAGGCATAGCACCGGCTCATTGGAGCCGAACGCGGTGAGCAGCGCCGCGCCCGCGTTCAACACCCCGGGACCGGGCACCACGCTGAATATGCCGGGCTTGCCGGTCGAGCGCGCATAGCCATAGGCCATGTAGCCGCAGGCCTGCTCGTGCCGCGCGCCGATCACCTTGAGCTGCGCCTGATGGAAGGCATCGAACAGGCCGTAGATCTGCGCGCCGGGCAGGCCGAACACCGTGGTCACGCCGTGCGCGACCAGGCCATTTACGATTGCTTCGCCGCCGGTCATGGAGGTCATGGTGTGATCCGTTCGATTGCGATTGTGGCTTCAGGCGGCTTCGTCGACCACGCCGTTGCGCAGCACGCCGATGTCGTCGGCCTCGACCTCGATGACGTCACCGGGCTTGAGATAACGCGGCGGATCGAACCGCGCGCCGGCGCCGGTCGGCGTTCCCGTGACGATGACGTCGCCGGGCACCAGCGTGGTGAAGGTCGAGATGTAATTGATCAGATAGCGGAAGGAGAAGACCAGCCGCGCGGTGCGGTCATCCTGTCGCGTCTCGCCGTTGACCCGCGTCGTCAGCCTGATGTCGGCGATCTGCGCTTCGTCGGTATAGGGGACCAGCCAGGGGCCGAGACTGCCGGTGGAATCGAAATTCTTGCCCTGCGTCACGTTGAACTTGGCGTGCCGGACCCAGTCGCGGATGGTGCCCTCGTTGCACAGCGTGACGGCGGCGACGTGGTCGAGCGCGCTTCCTTCCGGAATATGGCGGCCGGCCTTGCCGATCACCAGCACCAGCTCGCCCTCATAGTCGAGCTGTACGGATGCACACGGGCGCACCAGCGGCGTGTTGTGGCCGACGAAGGAGCGCGGCGTGCGCATGAACATGCTGGGATATTTCGGTGCGTCCTGACCATCCTTGTACTCCGCGTTGCGGTCGGGATAGTTGACACCGATGCAGATGATCTTTTCCGGCTGAGGGATCGGTGGCAGCCAGGTGACGGCGTCGAGCGGATGATCCGCCGCGCGCCCCGCGGCGTCCTCGGCGAGGCGCGCCAGCGCGCCGGCCGCGATGACTTCGCGCAAGGTCGGGTATTGGTCCCCGAAGCGCGCCGACAGCTCGACGATGCCGCGGTCGGTGACGGCGCCGTATTCGATCTCGCCGTTGACGGCGTAGGTTGCGAGGCGATGCATGGCCATGAGATGTCCTGGTCAACCCGGCGTCATGCCGGCGGCTTCGAGCGCGGCGCGCGCCGCTGGTGTCTTCAGATAGTCGATCAGCGCGTGTGCCGCCCCAGCCTCCTTGCTGTCGGCTGCAACGGCGGACGTGAAAACCAGGTCCTGCTGCAGCTCGGCCGGGAAGGGACCGGCAAGGTCAACGCCGGGCGCGATCAGCACGTTGGTCAGAAACACACCGAGCACGGCGTCACCGCTCGCGACTGCCGGCGCGATCTGCGCCGGCGTTGCTACCGCCTTCGTCCTGGCCTTCATCTCCTCGGTGATGCCGAGCCGCTCGAACACCTTGGTCACATAGGCGCCAGCCGCGCTTGACGGCACGAACGCAATCGACGCCGCATCGAGCAGGGCCTTCTTCAAACCCGCCGATGTCGCGATATCGGGCCTGGTCGCGCCGGCGCGGACGGCAATGCCGTAACCGACGCGCGCGATGTCGATCGTTGGTCCGCTCGTGAAATGCGACCTGGCAGTGGCGTCCTGAAACACATCAACCGGCACCACGGCGAGGTCGAAGGGAGTGCCTGCCGTGATCAGCTTGATGAGGTTGGGGGTGGAATCGAAATGGATGGACAATGTGTGGCCGCTGGCCTTCTCGAAGTCGGGACCAAGCCGGTTCAGCGCCGCCGTCATCGAGCCGCCGGCAATGACTTTGAGCTCCGCGGCCTGGCCTGTTGCGAGACCCAGCGCGAGGCCGAGGACCGATGCGACAATCGTGCTTGGCAAATTGATCATGGCGTCCTCCGTTCGCACAAAATCCCAAGGCCTGCTAGTCGAGCGTTTCCGAAGTTCGAATCATATCGACATCACGCTTGAACCTCATCCTGAGGAGCATCGCGGAACGCGATGCGTCTCGAAGGATGGCCGCACACGACGGCCGCGATGACTTTGTGCAAGGTCGGATATTGGTCCCCAAGGCTGACAGCTCGACGATTCCGCCGTCGGTGACGGCACCGTATTCGATCTCGCCGGCGACGGCGTGGGTTGCCAGGCGCGGGAGGGGCATCCGAGTCGTCCCGGCGAAGGCCGGGACCCATACGCCGTGTCCCATCAATCGGGCACGAAGGTCGTCATCCCCTGCAACATTGCCGCCGCGGGTTATGGGTCCCGGCCTTCGCCGGGACGACCCGTGACAAGAGCGATCGTCGAAGGCAGGTTGCGTGCTGTGGCTCCGAGTCATGCGCGATCTCAATCAGCCACCAGAACGTCGGCGACGAACTGGGGTTCGCGGACCGTCTGTCCGGTAAACGGCGAGCCCTGCTCGAACCACGAGCGCGGCGCGGGGGCGCCCCACAGCGTTTGCCGGCGCGGATCGCGCAGCGACCAGCGCAGCGGCTCGTGGTCGCGATCCCCGGTGAAATAGTCGCTGGTGTAAAGCTCCAGCCGGTGACCGTCGGGATCGCGCACATAGAGGAAGAACGCATTCGAAATGCCGTGGCGGCCGGGGCCGCGCTCGATGTTCTTCACATAGCCGCTGGACGCCATCATGTCGCAGAGATGGAGGATGTTCATCGGGGTCGGGACCCAATAGGCGATGTGGTGCAGGCGGGGACCCTTGCCGTTGGTGATCGCGAAATCATGCACGTTGCCCTTGCGATGCATCCAGGCGGCGGCAATCCGTCCGTTCGGCCCGTCCTCCTCGGCATATTCGGTGAGCCGGAAACCGAGCCTTGCGTAGAAATCGACCGTGCTCTGGACCTCGGCGGCGAAGACGTTGAAATGGTCGAGCCGCTGCGGATGGCAACCCTTGTAGAGGTCGTAGCGCCGCAGCAGATGCGGCCGCTTGTCCATGGTGGCGTAGAGTTCGATGCGATAGCCGAACGGATCGGTGAGCTGCAATGTGCGGCCCTGGAACGGCTGCTCGGCAAAGGCGTATTCGACGGCGTTTTCCGAAAGAAATTTCGCCGCCTTGTCGAGATCGCTATCGTCACCGACCTTGAAGCCGAGCCGGTTACAGGCGGGCGCCGGCGCTTTGCGCAGCACCAGCGAATGATGCTGATGCTCCTCGCTGCCGCGCAAATAGACCGCATTGTCGTCGGCGTCCTCGACGTGCAGACCTATGGTCGTCTCGTAGAAGTCGCGGCTGAGCTTGAGGTCGGTGACGTCGAGCACCGCATGGCTGCAGCGAATGATGTTGAAGGGCGGATCGAAGACGTGTTGCGGTACGGGCATGGTGATGATGTCCTCAAAATGCTAGGCAAGGTCGGTCTTCACCTCTCCCATTGGGAGAGGCATAGGCCGCCTTCGGCGGCCGTTCCTGAGAATGACGCCGAAGCGAAGCTTCGGCTACGGCGTAGCGCCGGGTGAGGGGGGCTTCTCTATCGAGAGACCGTACCCCCTCACCCCAGCCCTCTCCCCATGGGAGAGGGAGCGCACCGCCGTTGTTGACGCACCAGAGATCAAATTCCCAATCGCTGAATCTTGTGCGTGCCCCGCGCCAGCGAGACATGCTTGGTTTCCATGTAGAAGTCGAACGAGTAGTCGCCGCCGTCGCGGCCGATGCCGGACGCCTTCATGCCGCCGAACGGCGTCGGCAGATGCCGGACATTCTCGGAGTTGAGCCAGATCATGCCGGCTTCGAGCGCATCCGCGACGCGCAATGCGCGGCCCATGTCGCCGGTCCAGACATAGCCGGTGAGACCGTATTTCACGTCATTGGCGATCGCGATCGCCTCACGCTCGTCCTTGAAGGTCATCACCGTCAGGAACGGACCGAACACCTCTTCCTGGGCGATGCGCATGCCGGCATGGGCGCCGGTGACGAGCGTCGGTTGCACGTAATGACCGCCGCCGGGGCCGTCATGCGGCTTGCCGCCGACGGCGATTAGCGCGCCATCCTGCCGCGCGACGTCGACATAGGCGCAGACCTTGGCGAGATGCCGCTCGTGGATCAGCGGCCCGATTTCGGTGGCAGGATCGAGCGGGTGGCCGACCTTGAGCGCCTTGACGCGGCCTGCGAGCCTGTCGATGAAGGTTTCGGCGATGCTGCTCTGGATCAAGAGCCGGCTCGAGGAGGTACAGCGCTCGCCGTTCAGCGAGTAGATCATGAACACCACGGCATCGAGCGCGCGATCGAGATCGGCATCGTCGAACACGATCACCGGGTTCTTGCCACCGAGTTCGAAATGCACCCGCTTCAGGGTCGGTGCGCCCTGGGCCATGATCGCCGAGCCCGTCGCGCTTTCGCCGACAAAGCCGATCGCCTTGATGGCGGGATGTTCGGTGAGCGCCTTGCCGGCTTCCTCGCCGATGCCATGCACGGTGTTGAGCACCCCGTCCGGCACACCCGCCTGCTTCACGAGCTTCGCCAAAAGATCGGTCGTCACCGGCGACCATTCCGCGGGCTTGTGCACGACGGTGCAGCCGGCCGCCAGTGCCGGCGCGATCTTCCAGGTCGAGAGCATGAACGGCGTGTTCCACGGCGTGATGACGCCGACGGGCCCGATCGGCACCCGGGTCGAGATGTTCCAGTGCTCCTCGCTCGGCGTGTTCTTTCCGTCGCGGGCTTGCGCGCACCGGTCCGCGAAGAAGCGGAAGTTTTCGGCGGCCCGGATCGCCGCCTTGGCCATGAAGCGATGGGCCTGGCCGGTGTCGATGCATTCGAGCACCGCGATATCGTCGGCGTGATCCTCGATCGCATCGGCGACGCGGTGCAAGAGCTTGCCGCGCATGGCGGCCGGCATGTCGCGCCAGGATTTGAAGGCGAGGGAAGCGGCCGTCGCGGCGCGGTCGATATCCTCCGCATTGCCGCGCGCGACGTTGGCGAGCACCGTGTTGTCGATCGGCGATCGCGTCTCGAAGGTCAAGCCCGAGATCGACGGCACGATCTTGCCGTCAATCATGTGGCCGATGCCCTCGGCCTTCAGCTTGGCGAGCAGGGGGGCGGCACGCTCTTGGTTGGCCTGGAATACATCCGCTTTCGGCGTCACCTTATCCATGGGCGGCCTCCGCTTTCAAAGCGTCATGAATGGTGTTGCGCTTCCAGCTGACGTCCTTGTCGTTGATCTGCATGTCGAACGACAGCGCGAATTTGCCCTTCGCGAACAGCGGTTCGAGACGGGCGGAGAGCGCGCGGAAAATGTGCTCGCCCGCCTTCTGGCGGGCGGCCAGGTCGCGTCCCTCGCCAAGGCGCAGCAGCATCGCGAGAAAGCCGTAGCCAGGACGGCCGTCGGCGATGGCATAATGCTCGCAACGGATGGCACGGACGCGGATGCCACCGAGCGGAAAGATCCCGGTGTCCACCGCCGCCTTGCGGACCAGCTCGCAGATCTCGGACATGTCGACCTGCGCATCGAGATTGGCGGAATATTCGATCGAGAAATGCGGCATGGCAGGATCGCTCCCTAAGGTCTGATCGACCTAGATCGAGATTGCGCGTGATGTTGCGACAAAGAGCAGTGCGCTCCCTCTCCCATGGGGAGAGGGCTGGGGTGAGGGGGTACGGTCTAACGATAGTCCGTGACCCCTCACCCGGATCGCCGAGGCGATCCGACCTCTCCCGATGGGAGAGGTAAGCGCACCCGCGTGTTCTGCCTTGGGACTCATGAGCGGACTCTCGTTGTTGCAGCACTACGCGAAGTAACAGCTGACCGAGCCGTAGGGTCCGTAGTCGGCCTGGATGGTGTCGCCCTTGCGCGTCTCGATCGGGCGGATGAACGATCCTGCCAGCACCACCTGCCCGGGTTCGAGCGCAAGCCCGTGCGGCGCGATCTTGTTGGCGAGCCACGCCACGCCGGTCGCGGGATGATTGAGGACGCCGGCGGCGAGTCCGGTTTCCTCCAGCTGGCCGTTCTTGAAGCACAAGGCGCCGATCCAGCGCAGATCGGCATCGAGCGGCCGGAGCGGGCGGCCGCCCAGCACGATGCCGGCATTGGCCGCATTGTCGGCGATGGTGTCGAAGATCTTGCGCGTCGCCTTGGTGTCGCGGTCGACCCGCTCGATCCGTGTGTCGAGAATTTCCAGCGCGGGCACCACGAAATCGGTGGCGTTGAGCACGTCGAACAGGGTGCAATCGGGCCCGGCCAGGCGCGTCTTGATGATGAAGGCGAGTTCGGCCTCGACGCGGGTGGCGATGAAACGCTCCGACGGCACCAGCCCGCCATCGGCGAAGAACATGTCGTCGAGCAGCACGCCGGAATCCGGCTCGTCGATGTTGAGCGCGCTTTGCATGGCCCTGGAGGTGAGGCCGATCTTGTGGCCCTTGATGACGCGGCCTTCGGCGAGCTTGATGTCGATCCAGCTCTTCTGGATGGCATAGGCGTCCGCGAGGCTGATCGCGGGATGCTCCTGCGACAGCTGGCGGATCTGGCTGCGGCTTCGCTCCGCCTGATGCAGGCGTTGGGCGGCGCGGTTGATCTCGTCTGTTGTCAGGGTCATGACGTTTGCGCAAAAAAGCTGATGCCGGAATATGCTTAACATGTTAAATTGATCCGATCAAATCGAATCGAGCTTTGTTGCAGCGCGAAATTCGACGGGGCCTTGAGCATGGCGCGCAAGACATCTGGATCCACGAGTCCGCCGCCCTCGGGCCGGCAAGTTCCGATGCGCGATTTCTCGCGCTCGCTGCCGATGTCGCTGTTGCGCGCGCGCGAGGCCGTGATGCGGCAGTTCCGGCCTTCGTTGCGTGAGCACGGATTGACCGAGCAGCAATGGCGCATCCTGCGCGCGCTGGCCGCGATCGATTGCATCGAGGTGACGGAACTGGCGCGAATGGCCTTCCTGCTGGGGCCGAGCCTGTCGCGGATCCTGCGCGATCTCGAAACGCGCGGGCTGGTCGAGCGCCGCACGGCTGAAGCCGATCAGCGCCGCAGCATGGTCTCGATTTCGCCAAAGGGCGTCAAGCTGATGGCATCGGTCGCGCCCACCTCGGAGGCGATCTATGCCGCGATCACCAGGCGCTACGGCGTCCGCAAGCTTGCCGAACTGCAGCAGATGCTGGGTGAACTGGAGGTCAGCCTGAACGGCCTCGGCGCCGTCGATGACCATCACGAAACAGGGGAATGACCGGCAAATCTGCATGAAGACGGCCGCTGATCCGCGCTAGCGCATGGCACGCGGTCGAAGCCATGGACATCGGAGCTTTTTTTCGCTCAAAGTGCCGGCCAAGCCGTGCAAGACGGCAAGAAGGGAGGGGACCTGCGCGCCCCGCAGCTGATCCCAGATGCTGCTGATCCCGGATCAAGGTTAGAGGCAAAAAATCCATCCATGGTCACCATCCAGGTTGAGAGACTGATCGATTTTGTCGCCGACGTCTTCGCCCATGCGGAGTCTTCGCCCGAGGAAGCCCGGCGCATCGCGACCTACCTCACCACGGCCAATCTGACCGGCCATGACAGCCACGGCGTGATCCGCGTTCCCGTCTATATCCGCTGGAAGCAGATGGGGTCGGTGGTTCCGGACCAGACCATCGAGGTCGTGGTCGACACGCCGTCGCTGTCGGTGATCGACGGCAAGTTCGGCTACGGGCAGACGGTGACGCCGCAGGCGGTTCGGATCGGTATCGACAAGTGCAGGAAGGCAGGCCTCGCCGCGATCGCGCTGCGCAATGCCGGCCACATCGGCCGCGTCGGCGACTGGGCCGAGATGGCGGCGGCCGAGGGACTGGTGTCGGTGCATTTCGTCAACGCGGCGGGATCGCTGCTGGTGGCGCCCTATGGCGGCGTCGAGAAGCGGCTGTCCACCGCGCCCTATTGCGTCGGCATCCCGCGCCAGGGGCAGGATCCGATCGTGCTCGATTTCGCCACCTCGATCGTCGCCGAGGGCAAGGTGCTGGTGGCCAGCCGCGGCGGCAAGAAACTGCCTGATGGCGCGCTGGTCGATTCCGACGGCAGCCTGAGCGAGGATCCCGCCGTGCTCTATGGGCCCTACGACCCCGACGGTCCGCGTGACTACAGCAAGGGGAGCGGTGCAATCCGCGCGTTCGGCGAGCACAAGGGCTCAGGGCTTGCCTTCATCTGCGAATTGCTCGGCGGTGCGTTGACCGGAACCGGCGCGACGTCCGGAGACCGGCGTTTCGCCAATGGCATGCTCGCGGTTTATGTCGATCCCAAGGTGGTCGATCCTGCCAACTTCTTCGACGGCGAAGTCGCGCGCTATGTCGATTTCATCCGGGCCACCAAGCCGGTCGCCGGTGTCGAGAGCGTGCTGATCCCCGGCGATCCCGAGCGCAAGACGCGCGCCGAGCGCAGCAGGAACGGCATACCCTTGCCGGATGACACCTGGGCTGCGATCGTCCATACGGCGCGCGAGTTCGGCGTCGGCGAGGCCAGCATTCAGCGGGCGACC
>Ga0307509_10005538_pt1 | contig 17522 bp, 20 predicted proteins | sample 10_EM_MG_FD_202245 | JGI IMG/M metagenome (GOLD analysis project Ga0307509, IMG submission 202245) | Populus trichocarpa ectomycorrhiza microbial communities from riparian zone in the Pacific Northwest, United States - 10_EM | ecosystem: Host-associated > Plants > Roots > Unclassified | place...
AATGACTTTGTAGCTGGAAGGCAACCATCTTGTAGCTCCATGGATACCAGCAGACGGGGGACCAGAAAACATGGAGAAAAACATTTGAAATATTTGTTGCCCACTTAGCATCCCTCCGTTCTTTCAAATTGAGCCTCATTTTCAGAACATCCATGTTTGCCCTTTGCAACAGGAATACATGGCTAAAGATCAACACATTTTTATTTGAATTCATAAGCATTATTGTCATGTATTTCTCAGCAGCCATTTCTATTGTTTCCCTTGTAAAATGCATGCAAACTATCTTCCACGCACAACAATACAAAACAAAACACTAGAAATTGGAAAAGGTTATTCATCGGAAATCCGGACGGGATATGTTCACATTATCCTCATCAAGAATTATTTTTACTCCATTGTTTTTTAGGGCATTAACAATAGCCCAAATCTTGGTGCGGTTCTTAAAGCCTTTTTTCTCAACCTCTTTCTCCATATCGACATGAATCCCTCTTCCTTGTCCCTGTTCTAGACCCTCCACCTTGAGTCGCATTGCCAACACCTCTCCAACAACTGTAGCTGATTTTGCATTGCAAGATCGACCACACTCAAGGGTGTTCTTGATGGAATGTTCAACCGTTGATGCTGTTGCAACAATTCTCCCATTGTTTCTGTCCACAACATTTGCTGTGATGTATTTCAATGATATAAACAGCCTAAGGACATATCTCTTCAAGAGCGTCATTCTTTGACTATCCTGACATTTTGGTTAACAGCAAAAAGACTTAATAAGCTTTGGAAAATTAATTGTCAATTGACATAGAGACGACCAAACACAACCCATATCATCAAAGAAGCTAAGCATTAGCCTAACTAAGCTACACTACCACTAGTATTCTTATTTCAGCCCCTGGAAAAAACTGACAACATTTTCTTGGATCTCAAACTTGATTTGGAGGGAAGAAGAGGAACAAAATTTTAACTTGAGCAGTTTAATACCTCTTCTATATAGGTATTGTTTTTGCAGCACTTTGTCTATTTCTTCAGCCCCGCCAACTAGCAGAAATTTGTATTCCTACTATCTTACAAATTCACTTTCCAGTTTTAGAGCTCGACTTTCTCTGCCAGATAGAATAAAAAACATACCAATTGCAGACTTATATAATTGCTAATTTAATAGTGGTGATTATAAAAAAATCTGTTTATGCTCCTACTGGAAAGGCAACAGACATTTCTGAGAAATCCAAACAAAAAGAAAACATTAAATGCCAGACAAAAACACGCTCAAGCACGAACATGCTAACTACAAGTGGCAGCCTATAGACCATGCCAATAAACAGAAGATAAAGAACTAAGGTGGCTTTTAGTGGATTTCTATGATTGTTATCCACAGCTATATAGTGCATTGAGTATTGTAGCAGCAGACTTCCCTTTATACATTAAGCACAACAGAAACTTCAATGCATCTTCTGCAATATGTAGTTCTTAATTATAGACATGTAGATGGCATGACCGATGCAAGTAGGTAATATAACTTGTGTAAAATTCATGCAAGGTCACTTTCTTTCCTGTTTATGCACTATTCAACTGTTGACCTTCACGATCAGGACATGATTGAAGTCAGACTTCAAAGAAAATATCCACTCCAGAGGCAAATAGTCATTAACTGCAATTACAACAAGCAAACAAAGCATGCATGTACCAAAAATACTTGGTCCTGGTAATAAATTACAACTGTATGAGAGATAGCTTGACTACATAAGACGGTAAGACATGAAGCTTGAAACTCAGATTAATTAGATAATTTGACAAGTTTTCCAACTCCGTACATCTAGACTTTTCACAGTGGCAACAGCGTATTTAGATTCAGAATTTGTTGTCAAATAAAAAAAATGAGAAATCATAATGCAGAGGCAGGAGAAACAAACAATATCACTGGAAGCCAGAAACAAGGAGCAACAAAGTGTATTTTCCAATTGAATCAATTCCTCCAAGTTATCAGAACGAGGGAAGGAGTAATCGGAAATTTGCCAGGCTTCTTGACAGTCATTGATATAGGATATCTAAGTATCTTTGAGAACCTGAGAACTGTCATGGATCCTGATATGCTATGTATCACATAAGTTTCTCAAGGAATATGGGAGATTGAGAGGAGTCTTGTGAAGCAATGGAAGAAATGCTTTTCATACTAACAAAATTAAGTCTTGTAATAATAATCACCTGCCAAAATTGATGTCCAAAACTAAAACTAACAAATGAAGTCCTATGTTCAGATAGGCTAGAAAAGAACATAACCCGTATCAACTTTCCCTCCATACGGAACAAATTATCTCAAATCAACCTTCAACATTTCCCCCCCTTCAAGAATGGAGACAGTGAAGCATCATAGAAAAAACAACATATTACATAAGAGGAGCATGAACTGATCTCTAACTCGGGATCTAATTAGAAAATCTTATTTTGGGAATAGCTACCTTAATTTCAGATGAAAACTAAGGAAAATCTCCGTCAAAACAGGTAAAAAAATAAATAAAAGTAATTATTTTAGAGAGCAGCAAAGCAAACTCTCAGAGCAATGAAAAGCAACACCTTGAACCGATGTCAAATTAAGCATCATTTCACCAATTATCAATGCCCCTGCTAAGTGGAACATAAACTGGGCTTGCACTTGCAAGAACCCCATGAATTTTTGTATCCAAATTATAACAAAACTCTTTAACTACTATAGTATTGCTAATTGGCGGGCTCAACGGAACATTCATATGCTATATTTGAACAAAACAAAAATCCAATGTAACTAACACTGCTTTAATAAAAAACAAGGAAAGTAGCAGTTTTTAACATCAAAATTAATAAGTCAAGATTTTTTTTACTAATACATCTAAGAACATGGGCAAATTATTAGCATACCTCAAGTTGTCAGCCAGCCGTCTGCCCACCAATGGATAGGTGCTTCACCGTTTAGAACTAAGCCCAATACCCAGAATCTCTCTTATCCTAAAACTCTAATCGTAAATACGGTTGAAAACAGGACAGACCGTGTCTTCTGCTTTATTTAAGGTTGCACTTGCAGAGGAGAGAGGGAAGGGAGGGGAAGAGCATAGCAGAGCAGTGGGTTCTCTTCTTTGGGCCTGATCCGCTTCAGTTGGATAGGCTTTCAAGTTCGGCTGTTTTTGGGGTCTTAGCGTTTTTCTAAAACTAGTTTTCTTCATAAACGTGTGACTTATTCATCTGGATAGGTCGATTTAGAAACTGATTCTGATCATATTTCATAATAAATAAGAGAAGTTAATTATATATAATTTAATTAAAAACTCGAGTTAATTTATAATCTAGTTAACTTGATTAAAAATCTAAGATCGTTCGACTTGATAAAATAAAAATTATATTATTTTTTTTACTAAAGGAATATTGTAGCTTTTGTTGATTCAAGCGGCGCATGTAGTGGCAGACAGCGCGTTTCGGCTTTCTCTGTTAGCTGCAGTTGAGAGAGTGGATGGAGGATGGTGGTGATATCATCGAAGATGGTAGCTGGAGTTGTTATTGTGAGCAAGACATGGTCGCCTTCTTAGAGTGAAGTGACGAACGATTAGATTAGAGAATTGTTGGATGTGTAAGAGACTATAGGTTCAGTTTTTTGTAAGCTCTTTTCTTTGTATCCATTTTTTAAGGAGATATTTGTTTTACATAAATATGTTTTTATTTTTGTTTCTTTCATGTATTTATTTTTAGTATAAAACTATTAATATAAAATGTCTTATTATCAATTTATAAACTTAATTTATTTATTAAAAAAATATTTATAACTCATGAAATTCTATAAAATATTTTATGAATAATAATTTAATAATTATATCATCTAACAACTTTAAACATCGTCGCTACACCACTACTAATTCAACCCCAATGATATCAGTTATGATCTCCGCCACCACATTCATCATCATCGATACCATAATTGTCACCACCCCATCACCACACCATGTCCACCATAGTTTTAAAAATTGAACTGGTGTAGCAGGTAAGCTCGGGGCCTGGCCGGTTTAGGTTTAAAAAAATAAAGAAATTAATTGACCTGACTTGACTCGATAAAAAAATAAAACGTAACTCATAAATTGATCGACTCAGGTAAAACCTAATAAAAAAACCCATTAATTTTTTTTTATTTCAAGGTAAGCCCTAGACCCTAAACAATTTCAAGATTAACCTTTCCTTGTCATATTTTCAAACTATGATTTTCACCTACCTATCACTCCACCAACACCTTTATTATTGTCGGTTGTCACTATTTCACTACCACATCCACCTCACATTTTACTCCATCACTACTACCACAAACTCCATTTCCTCATCATTATAAGATATCTTCGTCATCATTTCACTATTATTATTTTTTTATATCACTACTTATCAAATATTATACATGTAAAATATTTTTTGATTACTAAAATATTTTGCACAAAAAAAATTCACCCTGAAAAAGGGATGAATACAATAGCCCTTTAAAGTTTTGGAACAAGCTAATTTATATGGAGTAGGTCTAAAGTATTTAACAAATTTCACTCTCTTTATTTTTTATTGTTGGGTTTGTCCATCTCTTTTGTTTTGGGCTCACTAATTGATCATGACAATAGTTGTTTAGACTTTATTAATTTATTGATTTGCATTATTGATTTGCATTATGCTATGTGTTGAATCAAATTAATTTTAACATAAAAAAATATTTAGGTCGTATGAAACTATTTAGTTTTGTTATTAAACTCGATCCAACATGTTAATCTTGAAATCTTCCAACCTAACTTCTTTCATAACCCAAGTTTAAAATTAATCTGTGTGGAAGTTATTCCAACATGACTCAGTAGACTTAGTGAATTTAAAGACAACTCAAACAACTAATAAAAAATATGGTTTAACTGTTAATATAAATTTAAGATGATATTTGTTTTTTTAATATTGAGATGATAACATGATGATGTGAACTCGGATGACACAACCCTAAAACCTACAATAAAAAATCTAAATACTTACCCAATAAAGCTGAAATCAAATTAAAAAACCTTAACTCGTTGATTATTTGAATCAAGAGCTAGACGTATATGGTTAGAACGCCACAAAGATGATCTCTTTGATTAGTTCTGAAAAAAGTTCAATGAAAAACTAAAAGCAAGAGTGTTCACACAATTTTTAATTCAAAATCCAATATGTTTTCACATCCTAAAAATAGAAGGTAATTATACGTTTGACTTAAATAAAAATAAACCCTAATTGATTATGGACTGAAAATTAAATTCAAATAACTAACTAAATTAAAAGTACGAGTAAAACAAAGCCAAAGTCATGTATAAATAAAATCTCAATCCATATATTTCTAAATAGTAATTTCTGGACCTTATCGAAAGGTCTTCTCAATATCTAATTGCTATGAAAATTCAGCCTTGTGAAAAACAAGGTCATTAAAATTCTCTAACAAACTTTCAACCAGATCCAACAATCAAATTAAAAGGCTTGACCATTAATATAAAGTTGTGTAGTCAAGCTCTTGTACATGTTAAGCAACCTCATCTCTTGTTTATATCACATTAATCAAGACTTGATTCTTCTTTGAAATCAACTTTGTGCTTAACGCCATTTTAGAAAGAATTCTCGAAGCTTGCTCGACCTGAATGTCATGAATCAATCTTTTAAAGGCCTTTTTTATCTTCCTGAATTTTGCCTTCGTAATTAGTTCAATCAGCACATGCAATGGATCCTGTGGTATTGCTTATTGATTCTCATCATTCCTCCTCTCCTAAAAATATATTCAATCTTGAATCTTGACCTACATCAAAAGGAGAAAGATTAGAAATATTAAATGTAACACTAACATTATACTCACCTGAAAGTTCCAGCTTGAATGCATTGTCGTTAATCCGTTAAAGGACTTGGAGTAGATCGTCCCCTCTAGGCTGCAACTTAGATTGTCTATAGGCTAGAAATATTTTCTTCCTCATATGCACTCAAACTCAATCACTAGGTTTAAAGATAACACGTCTACTATCTTTGTTGGTTTTAAATGCATATTGTTCATTCTTCTTTTCTATTTGTTGTCGAACACTCTCATGAAGTTTCTTCACTATTTCTATGCATTTTGCACTAACAATATAGCTAAAAAAAATTCATGCAAAAGTATACGTTTTTAAGTTAGCATATAATTTTTTATTTTTCAAAACATCAAATACGTTTACTATAAACCAAGATATCATCAAAATAGATTACCATAAAAATGTCTATAAAATGCATGTAATATTTGATTCATCAATCTCATAAATATGCTTAGTGCATTAACGATACCAAACGACATAAAAAACTCTTGGCATCACCTTCTTTTGCATAAAAAAACTCACAAACGTCTTTGTTTTTCACTCAACAACTCTCTTTTTTTTTTAATTTCTTCTCATGTGCCTCTCTCTTTTTTCTCTCATCTCGGTCACCTTTTTCTTTTAACTCCTCTCGCCTTTAGTCTCTTTTCTTAATTTCAATTGATTTTTATATACTTGTTTTTGGGTTAAAGATGCAAAGGTCATAAATTTATTAATTTTTACAAAAGAGTGACTATTCTTAAACCTATCATGAATAATCTTCCAATAAAACTATCATGATTTGCCCAATAGTAAGCGACCCATATGCATGAAAATAACATAACAAAGCACCTCATGACTACAACATATATGTTTTATGATGTTTTGTAGTAAGTAAACTGTGCTAGCTACATTGACACAATTTTTCTCATCCATGATCATACTAAGGTAAATAAGCGACATGTTAATAAAAAAATTTAACTTGATAATTTTTTTTTAATATGACTATTTTTTCAGGTTTGATAACAATAAAAAAAATTCTCTAAGACTTAAATAATTTTTTTGACATTTTTTTTTGGTTCCCTGCACGTGCAAACTAGTAATAATCAAAATATATGTATTTATATGAACAATGGCTTAGATTCAAAGTTTAGTTTAATGAAGTAATTTTTTATCCAATAATTTTTGCATTACTATGTTTTTTTTCCCCAAAAGACATCAAACTTTCTTAAATAGAATAATCACATTGCTCATTCACTGTCTCTGATGTCCGAAATTATCTCGTAAGATGGAATAAGCCGAGAGTTTGAGTCAACATATACGGACAGGGACAATGCTATTTATTTATATATTTGAGAATAATTTTATTTTAAAAACCACACACGTTTGGCTAACTATATCCGTACACGTGTCACTCCAATGGCTTATAAATACTTGATCCTCAACATTTCCCAAACACTCTCTCAGCGTAACCCTCCTTTACGGGTTCTATCACACCACCGATACAACCATCCGTCAAGCTACATCAAACCCAAGATACCTCCATCTCCCCTCCTCCGATCTCTCTAATTGTTTAATATAAAGATGGTTTCGGAAGCCAGCAAGAAGAAGGCTGCTCAAAAGAAGGCGGCCGCGGCGGCTAAGCGAGGTGGCAAAGCAGCAGCAACCTCCTCAAAAACGGCAGCGGCGACGGCGGCGTCTGATTCGCAGAATGAAGGTGTTGATAAGTTGTCGAATGGAGCTGGAGCCCTTCAGATATCCGATCGGACTTGTACAGGCGTCCTCTGTTCCCATCCTCTTTCCAGAGATATTCGAGTAAGTTTCTCGATCTTTATGTATTTTGTTTTCAAATAATATAGATTTATTTTTCTTATTTTTTAATTAATTATTAATTAATTAATTTTATTTCCATTAGATTTTTAGATTCTAAGAGTTTTTAATCACATGCTGTCGAAATTTGATGATAATCATTTTCATCTGGGCTATTTTTTGCTTAGTTAGAATTAAGTCACATAATCTAGGACCGCACTTGCAACTTGTATTATATGATTGCTAGTCTTTCACACATCATATAAAAGTTACAAAGTAGTCTCGCTACTAGCTTATTGTTGCTAGCTTGGTGCACCCACTACTAGACAAGTGCCCAGGCGAGCGGCTGGGCCTGTCACCTGGGCATTCTGACAACTGTGAACATGCAATGTATAGACTAAAAATTTTCATTTCTGAATGAATATATACAATTGTTCAGCTCATACTTCTGGGATTCTTTGGAGGAGGTAATATCAAGTGATAAGGGTTTTCTTTTCTTTGCTTATTGTGTAGAGTGGGATCTTGGTACAATGGGAGTGATATTAGTAATTAACCAACTTAGCTGTTCCTTGCAGATCGAGTCGTTGTCAGTTACTTTTCATGGACATGATCTCATTGTAGATTCTGAGCTGGAGCTTAACTATGGCAGGTTTGATACTCATACCTATTTGATTCAGGTATTATAGTACTTCATTGTGAAAATGAAATTCATTCTGTTCTTTTTTTCTTCTGTTCATTGTTTTGCACTTCAGACGATACGGATTACTTGGTTTAAATGGATGTGGGAAATCAACCCTCCTAGCTGCCATAGGGTGTCGGGAACTTCCAATTCCAGACCACATGGACATATATCACCTCACCAAGGAGATCGAAGCCTCTGACATGTCTTCACTTGAGGCTGTGATAAGCTGTGATGAGGAGAGGTTGAAATTGGAGAAGGAAGCCGAAGTCTTGGCAGCAGAGGTATATCCTTGTGACTAAATTGTTTTTTTTAGAGCTTGTGCGTGATGGATGTTTTTGTGACTTCCATCTATAATTGATTATTTATTTTTGGTTTGGATATAAGATAGGATGATGGAGGTGGAGAAGCTCTTGATCGTATTTATGAGCGTTTAGAGGCCATGGATGCATCAACTGCTGAGAAACGTGCTGCTGAAATTTTGTATGGTCTTGGGTTTAACAAGAAAATGCAAGAAAAGAAAACTCGAGATTTTTCTGGTGGCTGGAGAATGAGAATTGCTCTAGCTCGGGCTTTGTTCATGAACCCAACTATCCTCTTGCTTGATGAGCCAACCAATCATCTTGGTAAGTTGTACTTGTACTCTTATTGCACATAATGTTTTCTAACATTCCCATGTGTTGATGGAAAAAAGAAGAAAGAAGAAGAAGAAGCAAAACTGTAGATAAGAAAAGACTGCCATGGCTTGTTTTGTTGAATATGAGATTGGATGAGTACTCTTGAAGTCCTTGACACGTTATATCATAAGAAGCCAAAAAACACATCAAATTTAAGGGGGGAAAAAGAAGAAATTCCTCAATTCATGCTGACTTGTGGAAGGTTTTCAAGAGTCTCTCAATGACGCTTCTATGAACTTTTAAGCATAAACTTCACATGTCCTCGTAAGCTCTTCAATTTGTTTTCCTTTCAAAACATAGTATAAAATTAGTGATGGATCATCAAGATCTCCCATTGTTTGACATATATATCTCTAGCGTAATCAGAACTAGTTACTGCTTGTTTGGAAATTTGGGTGTGTTGTTCATTTCAATTCGATTCTATTAAATTTATTAGTTGAGTTGGGATCCATCCAAAACATAAGCTTTATAACGGCTGACACATTTTTAATCATTTATTGGTTTGTTTGTATTTTTACCTAATCACCAACACTTCTCCTTACATGCTAACTGCAATTTTATGTGAAATAGAATGTGTTTGGAATGGTGGATTTGTTAAGAACTTCAATTCTACATGTTAACACCTTTTAAAATTCCACATAAAATCATAGTTATAAGACCCAACCCGGGAGACAACCCGCTCAAGGCCTGGTATTGGGTTGGGCGGGTTGACTCGCATATTGGCCAGTCAACCCAAGCTATGTTTTTTTTAATAAAAAAACAAAAACAGCAAAAACCCCGAAACAATGTTGTTTTGGTAAAGAAGACTAGTTCGAAATAAAACTCGACATGGTCTAGGCTCTAGGTCAGCGGATTGATCCGCGGGCCGGGTCTTATAACTGTGCTGAAAAGGGTGGATTACTGCTGGATGGGTCCTGCACCATGCAGTGGTCATATATTCATGAAAACTAGTGTTTTGTTTTGCAAGTTTTATCCCTTTGCTTCCAGCTCTAAAGGGATAAAAAGGGAAATTTGAACACCAAATTGAACAACAATTTATTTTCAACAAATATTTGAATGTTCATCTTAATTCAATTCTACCAGTTGATTTGAATTAAACGATTCACTTGAATTTGTTCCATACAGGTTATTAGAGATCTTCTAAGTTTGACTTTTGTTGTGGTTAAAAAATGGAGTGCATGGGCCAAACTCAAGTAATTTATTTGCCTTGACCAGAAAACGAAGAAAATTCCTCCGTTCTAAGATAATAAAAAGGCCTTTTTGGAGTTCTCATTCGCAGATGCACGTTAGCATGGGGACTTTGTTTATTAGCTTGTGGCAACCACTATACTATTCTGAGTTCTTGTATTATTACCAAATCAAATATTGAAAATTATGGCCCTATAACTATTGGATGGTATTATTTTCTGTTGAAGTCTGTTTTTCTTGTTGGTTGGTGTATGAGTGTATTTAACTCTTTAAAGTTCAGTCGTAGATTGGAGAAAAGAATGACTTGGGAGGAGTGTTGGTTTGATGTTAATGATTAATCTTCTTTTGTTGTGACAGATCTAGAAGCCTGTGTCTGGTTGGAGGAAACTTTGAAGAAGTTTGACCGCATTCTAGTTGTGGTCTCACATTCCCAGGATTTCTTGAATGGTGTCTGCACAAACATTATCCATATGCAAAACAAGAAATTGAAAATCTACACTGGTAACTTCGATCAGTATGTTCAGACCCGTTCTGAACTGGAAGAAAATCAGATGAAACAATACAAGTGGGAGCAGGATCAAATTGCTTCCATGAAGGAGTATATTGCCCGATTTGGGCATGGGTCAGCAAAATTAGCTCGCCAGGCACAGAGCAAGGAGAAAACTCTTGCAAAAATGGAGCGGGGTGGACTTACAGAAAAGGTTGCGAGAGACAAGATTCTGGTCTTTCGCTTTGTCAATGTTGGAAAGCTCCCACCACCAGTGCTTCAGTTTGTGGAAGTAACCTTTGGCTACACACCTGATAATCTCATCTATAAGAGTATTGACTTCGGTGTTGATCTGGACTCTAGGATTGCGCTGGTTGGGCCAAATGGTGCTGGGAAGAGTACCCTACTGAAGCTTATGACGGGTGATTTGGTTCCTTTAGATGGTATGGTTCGGCGGCACAATCACTTGAGGATTGCACAATTTCACCAGCACTTGGCTGAGAAGCTTGACTTGGAAATGTCTGCCCTCCAGTATATGATTAAAGAGTATCCAGGGAATGAGGAGGAAAGAATGAGGGCAGCTATTGGGAAGTTTGGGTTGACAGGCAAGGCCCAGGTGATGCCCATGAAGAACTTGTCAGATGGGCAGAGGAGCAGGGTGATATTTGCTTGGCTGGCGTATAGGCAGCCCCACTTGCTACTGCTGGATGAGCCAACAAACCATTTGGATATTGAGACGATTGACTCTCTGGCTGAGGCATTGAATGAGTGGGATGGGGGTCTTGTTCTTGTTAGCCATGATTTCAGGCTCATAAATCAGGTAGCAGAGGAGATTTGGGTATGCGAAAATCAAGCTGTTACCCGGTGGGAGGGTGACATTATGGACTTCAAGAAGCACCTCAAGATGAAGGCCGGTTTGTCTGATTAAAGCTAGAACACAGGATGTATTTGGAGATCTTATCATATTATCCGCGTGCTTTGGCCTATGGTTTGTCTATCACTTTCTGTCCCAACAGCTGCATATTCGCAATGTTGGGTTTTCTGGATGACGACACATCCCAGGCAGAATCGTGATGAATGCTTGTAGAGGAGGACTGGTTAGGTGACAAGACTTGGTTATTGATTTGAGCCAATGATCATCTTATCCTCTGTGCTCATTACCAGGGAGTATATTTGTTTTCCTTGATTACGATTGGCGCCCCGCCCTAGTAGACTTGGTTGTTTACCAAGAAGATACTTATATAGGTTAGAGGTGATGCCAATGTGATCCTGATCCCCTTGTCCGTGCCTTTGTTATATGTGTAAGTACTTGAGGAATTGCTTATTATATGGTACCTTGTTTCTTGAGTTACTTAAATCTCAATCTTGAAAGTGTTTCTTATCGGTCTGCAGCATCTCCATGAAGAAACACTGGGCAACAAAGCAGGAAAAACCCTAAAGAAAGACAGGGAACAGCCAGATTACAAATCAGGTATCATGATACCAAACTTCAGCTAGTATTCTCCCTAGAAACAGAAGAGTTGGATCATCTCCCTTGGATCTTGGAAAGCACCCAGTCATCCAACATCTTATAATATAGGTCCTTGAAACGCAAACCCTGACTTGTCCTTAACAAACACCAACCCCAGGGAGCATGGCACGCTGTCTCAGCACATTGCCCGCAAAAAAGTTTTCTAATCAATAAATAATCTGATTGTGCAATAACAGCCATAGAAAAATCCCAACTTTCACACAATTGTAGAAATAGGACCCCGAGAATTACCTACAACTCTAAAAAAAAACTAGGATTTCTTATGGTAAACAGTGAAAGCGCTTGATCTAATTTTCACCAATATTCTTCTTATTGATCTAATTGTCTTATTTTTTTTTTAATTTTATCAATGTAGTTCACTTAATAAAAACCAAAGGTGATTAAAATAAAAATCCAAAACACTATGGAAGATCCAAAATATGGATAAAAACCTCTATATCCTCTTAATTTGCTTCATTTTTTGGAAATTTTTTCATCAAATTTTTTTTTTGAAGAAAAACAATTAGCAAATCATAAATGCAAATTTCAATAACAATAAATAATATTTTTATGATAATGTCGTGAACACGTTAAAAATATAAAAATAATTGACTAAAACTTTTTAAAATTTATTTTTTATGATAAACTATTAGTATGACCGACCAACATGAACAAGGTGTATCAAATTATCTAAATGGATTGAATCCATTTGTACACAAACTAAGTTGCACGTTACGTGGTTCCATTGAAAACTAAGGATACACCCTATTAAACTGCTTCTAAGCTTCACCATCAGAAAGATGTACCATTACTTCATTCTCCGCATCATGAGAATGATGTCATATAATGTGTTTGGCTTTCTTTGAAGACATAAATAACCTTTACAACCTAAGAATGATTGGAAAGTATCTCAGTTTTTTGTATGCCACAAATGTCATTCCTCTATCTATATTAGGTTTATACCAAGCATGTTTACAAGTTTTGCAGTTGATTAAATTTGCATCTTCACTATAGTACAACATGCAAAAATTTAAGCACATATCTTAAAATTTCTAGGTATTGAAATAATATAATAACTTATTTAGCAATTAGCTTAAAATTAAAAAAAAATGAAAAAAAGAAGAAGAAACGATTAAGTTAACTAAAAAGGTCGTAGTTTATGGTTTTCTAATGTTAAATCATATACATACATACATACATACATACATACTTGTATACATAAACACACACATTATTCAGTTTTCGATTAAAACCGAATAAAATAATTTTAAAAACTGCACTGGAACTGAAAAACTAAATTAAACTGGTCGATTTGAAAAAAAAAAAAAAAAACCTAATTAAAGTGAATAGTGTCACCCTATGACCTGCCATTATTGGCGCGCATGCATACAAACCTCCACGGAGATGTCTCCATCGCCGTCCCTGTCAATGACTATGACTAATCCAAAAGATCATTATAAATTGTTGAGTTTTTTCCTTACAAGCACAGTGTAAAAAAATTTTAAATTAGCACAAAACTTGAGACAAGAAACACGTGTTTGAAATTGTATTTTTTTTTTAATTTAAATCTTTTTATTTATAATTAATTTTTTTTGTATTTCTGAATTATTTTGATATCCTATATTAAAAATAATTTTATTTTAAAAAAATATTATTTTAATATATTTTTAAATAAAAGTATTTTAAAAATTATCAGAACGTGTTGCGCCTAGTTACCATTACATCCACCTCGATCTTAGCGAATTCAAAGTCGATAAGTACAAACAAAACGATCGATATATCAAAGAGGGACTGACGGATCAAAGCACCATAGATGCCTGCAAAAAGACGTCATTAACCTATATGTCGATTAGCTGAGATGACGAGCAGTTATGAAGAGTCTGGTCTCATCGTTGGTGCATATGCATCTTAATTAATTCTAGCTGCACGATCCTCTGATGTACGTAATCATAAGGTTGGATGATCATCTTCAATTTTATCTTGAAACTTCAATTTTGTTCAAAAGATTTCACTCAAAAAACAAAAAAGAAAAAAGAGTTGAAAAGGACTTGCCAAATTTATATGCATGCAAAAGCTCTGTTTAATCAAAAGTATCATCATCCCAGAGTATTCATAGGTTGGAAAAATACCACCTTGATGAAACACTTGAATTGCACTGCCAATCATATTCCGTCGGCCTCTTTTTTGCTTTTTCTCGAGGTATATCCTTAATTGAAGGCGGTTCTAGCTAGCAACTTCGACGGTGGGCATGGTAACAAGGGGCAGTTCTAGAATAGGAAAAAATGACACAGACCACCGGCATTAATCCCTGGCATTTTGGAAGTGCTTGCTTGATTTATAAAATTCTCTCTGATTAAAAAAAAAAATATATTTTTTAATTTTCTCTTTTTTATTTCTTTGTTTTCTTTATATTTATTTCTCTCCCGGTGATTATAGCCAAAAGATTTCTCCATACATACAACCTCTCCATAAATCTCCAGCTCTCTCTTCTTGTAACAAACCCTTCTCCCTCCCTCCCTCTTCCTCCTTGCAACAAAACCCTCATAGAAATATGGCAGAGACACACAAGAAACCCCATGTCCTCTTCAAGGCCATGTCATCCCAGCAGTTCACCTTGCCATCAAGCTGGCATCTCAAGGCTTCACCATCACCTTCATCAACACCCAGGCCATCCATCACCAAACCTCCAATGCTCAGCCCAGTAGTGAACCAGACATCTTCGCCAAGGTCCGAGAATCAGGCCTTGATATTCGGTATACAACTGTCTCCGATGGGCTTCCTATTGGGTTCGACCGGTCGTTGAACTTTGACCAATTCACGGCAGCCCTATTGCATGTGTTCTCGGCCCATGTGGATGAGATGGTGGGTCAGATTGTAAAGTCTGATGACAGTATTCGATGCTTGATTGCCGATACATTTTTTGTATGGCCATCAAAGATTGCAAAGAAATTTGGTTTGCTATATGTTTCCTTTTGGACAGAACCGGCTTTGGTGTTTTCCTTGTATTATCATATGGATCTTCTAATGATAAATGGTCACTTTGCTTGTCAAGGTAACTTGTTGATGTCCATGTTTAATCATGCCAATCATACTATATTATTGTTTCAATTGAGTTGTCTTTTGCATTAATTATGGATTGATACTAATTTTACTGCATGTTCTTCCCGAATTGAATGAGTAAATATCGTAAATCTAATTGTTGGAGCTTCTTGAAAACTGAATTCAGCAATATACTTTCGGTAAAATTAGCATTAATCTAGTTTATTAAAAAAATGTTGATATTTTAAAAAACTTCATGGTGGTATATGATCAATTTTTGGTAAATCTTGTGACTAGATTGCCGCGAGGACACCATAGATTACATACCAGGAGTTAAGGCCATAGAACCGAAGGACATGGTATCATATCTTCAAGAGACAGATACAACATCCATTAGCCATCAGCTTATTTTCAAGGCCTTCAACGACGCTAGAAATGCAGATTTTCTTTTATGCAACACTGTGCAAGAACTTGAGGTCGAGACTTTGTCAGCCTTACAAGCCAAGATGCCCTGCTATGCAATTGGACCCATTTTTCCTAATGGCTTCACCAAGAGCTTCGTGGCCACCAGCCTGTGGTCCGAGTCCGATTGCACCCAGTGGCTTGACAAAAAGCCTCATGGCTCAGTCTTGTATGTTTCATTTGGTAGCTTCGCACATGTTGCAAAAAGGGACCTCGTAGAGATTGCAAAAGGGCTTTCCCTTAGCAAAGTGAGTTTTGTTTGGGTGCTTCGGCCTGATATTGTGAGCTCCGATGACGCTGATCCCCTGCTTGGTGGGTTTGAGGAAGAGGTTGCGGACCGTGCAATGATCATACCTTGGTGCAGTCAAAGAGCAGTGTTGGCCCACCCAGCGATCGGAGGGTTCTTAACACATTGTGGATGGAACTCTGTACTAGAAAGTATATGGTGCCAGGTTCCACTACTGAGTCTCCCTTTGCAGACAGATCAATTCACAAATAGGAAATTAGTGGTTGATGACTGGAAGATAGGGTTTAATTTGAGTGATGGAAAGTTTGTCACTAAAGAGGAAGTTTCTTACAATGTCAAACGGTTGATGAGTGGAAAATCAGAGGACGGATTCAGGAACACAATCAAGGAGATGAAGAAAACATTAGAAAATGCATTGTCATGCAATGAGTCGTCAGAGAAAAATATGGCTCGGTTCGTCAAGGACCTAAGGACCAAGATCAGTGAAAAGATGAAGCCAGTAGACAGATCTGCATGCACCGGCAGCCAAAACCATTAGCCAGTAGACAGATCAGTTCATCTAGGACCTACAAGGCTAGAACCCGTTTGGAGATATTTAAGCCATGCATGCGATCCCCACTTCAAAATATTGTCAAGCTCCAAATTAGCTTCTCTAGCTTTTGCGAATTGGTCGGTAGTAGTATAATGGTAAATTAGCATTATACCCTCTTATTTTTATTGCATAATTAGATATACAGATACTTTATAATAATAATAATAATAATAAATCATTTTATTAATTATATCTCATTCTAATTAAAAAGAAATCTTCTTAATTATAACTCTACTAAAAATTCATTTTATGTAAAAATTCAAAATAATTAATATTCTTTTTTGTAATTTTATGACTGCACCAATAATTGTACCTTTAATTAAATATTATAGTTGTGATTATTTTTTAAATTATTTTTCGTTTAAAAATATATTAAAATAATTATTTTATTTTTAAAATAAACATATTAAAAACAAATCTGAAAATGTATAAAAAAATTCAAAACAAAAAATTTACTTTCAAATACAAAAATAAACGTATACAATTGCAGCTAAGGCTAGAAGCCAACCAACGTCTGCCAATTACACAGTTACAAGAACAAATTTCATGGCCACATATTCAGGCACCGTTCGCAAGCAAGTGGCAGAAATTGACATGACTTGTCGCAAAATTAACATGTACAAATTGACGGTGAGCTCGTCAGAAAACAATATGCCAGAGGTAACGTCAGGCAGAGTGACTTGCATGATGCATTATTGCTAGGGTATGGGCCCAAATGTTACATGTGGTTTCGCATGGGGTCTGATTGTGAAGTGAATGGTGAACATCACACCTTCCAATCATTGAGTTAGAAACTGTGATTTGTGTATTTCTTGCCATTTCTTAAAAATATTGAACTAAGTCTCCATAGACTACAGATCATAGAACTTCAATAAACTCTGGTGCGCTAGGACTTGATATATTGCCATGATTGCAGTAAGGATACCTTCCCTTTCCTCCTTTCTTTCACTTTCTTTTGAGATCAATGCTTGAATTCAAAATCAATACCAAGAAGAAAGAAAGGGTGGCTTCAAAATATT
>Ga0307509_10005539_pt1 | contig 17521 bp, 13 predicted proteins | sample 10_EM_MG_FD_202245 | JGI IMG/M metagenome (GOLD analysis project Ga0307509, IMG submission 202245) | Populus trichocarpa ectomycorrhiza microbial communities from riparian zone in the Pacific Northwest, United States - 10_EM | ecosystem: Host-associated > Plants > Roots > Unclassified | place...
CCTCCCAGGCTGGCACCCTACTGCTCCCCACCGGCTGGCACCCTACTGCTACTCACCGGCTGGCACCCTACTGCTCATCGTCGTTGGCTGGCATCCCCTCTGCCCGGTGGCTCCGCTCGCCCACCTGCCTCTCTCCCTCCTGCGATTTACTCTACGGTCGCAAACCTCGCTTAGGTTACGGTTGATCATGGTATTGCACTGCCTCCTTGGTCTCTCCTAAACGCCGACGTGTCGCCACCCTCCGGTCAGTCCCGACCGTGAACCGGCCTGCCCCTCACGGCGACTAGCCGCGGGGCCTTTTGGTTAGGCATATTGGCAATAGTAGTTACATCTAGGCGTTTCCTTGATTCTTTTCTTAGTGTTACCTGGGGGCCTGCTGAAGGGTTTGGGTCTCTCTCCTGTACGTTTCTATGAGTTGTTTCCCTACGTGTCTGAGGTGCGAGTCTTAGGTGCTAGGTGAGGGAGGTTTCGTCTATGGTCTCGGGGGGTTTGATTTTTCCTATGACGAGGTGAAGCGGGCGGGAAGACGTTTGCTTATAGGTTTTTTATCTCCATAGCTAACGCTGCATGAGCCTTTTGTACCTTTAAACATAATAACGATTTGATTACAAAAAAAGAAAAAAAAACGACCAAGAGACAGGACCCTGCCCCTGCGTTTCTTTCCATCATTCAACATAACTGCCTTGGGAGCTGGAATGTTTTTCTTTCTCTGTTCGAGTCGTTCAAAGAAGCGACCACCTACCCGTCCATAGTCCTCCTGCAGGATCCGCCTGTCAACATGGCTCACCTTCCTTCCTTTAATGGTTTCAAGTCCTTCTTTCCCCCGGTTAGGAAGCCACGTGTGGCTGCCTACGTTCATATGTCTTTTCTTTCCAATTACACGGTGCTCCCCAGGTTTTGCGGGGGTAGATGATGTTCTTGCCCTCGAGGTCTTCTCTAATGAGCCTCTTTTTGGCACCGCTTTCCACTCATTCAGGGTTATTAACGCTTACTCCACCAACACTGCTGACCACAGAATCCACTCCGTTTTACCAGAAGTTCTTTTCCCCGTTCTTGGGTTTCCCCTCCTAGTGGTAGGAGACCTCAACATACACAACCCCCTCTCGGCCCCTCTGCGGTACTTCTCACAACGGGAGATCTCGTCCTCGGCTCCCTATTTTGAGAAGGCGGCAGAATTTGGCTTCGCCCTCCTTAATCCCCAGGTGAGTACACAAGGTTTCCCTTAGTGGGAAAGGCTCGCCCTTCGGTCTTAGACCTCTCCTTCGCAAACCCCGCCCTTCTTCCCCTGGTTAAGGGCTGGGAAGCCTCTCTCCCCTCAACGGGTTCCGACCACATACCTATAACAATCACCCTCGCCGCACCCTCCCTGAGCCAAAAACCCCCGCGCCCGCGTTGGGCAGACACGGACTGGGAGACCCTGGACCCGATCGTTAAGGGTTTCAAGGTCCCGGCCGCACCGCCATGCCCCACCCCCCCGCAACTGGACGAATGGATGTCAGAGTCGCTTAACCGTCTGGTAGCTCTCCTCAAGGAACAAACGCCAGTATCCAGGCCTTCCCACCACTCCAAGCCTTGGTGGTCCCCCCACCTGTCTATCCTCCGTCGTGCGTATCAGAAAGCCGCGAGAGCGGCCAGGAAACACGACAGCCCACACATGCGAGAAGTTGCCGGCACCTCCAAGGCGGGGTACTTTAAGGCAATAAAGGCCGCCAAGAACAAACACTGGTCCTCCTTTCTGATGACTGCCACCCCCCAGAGCCTTTGGACGGCCAAGAGGTTCGCCTACGGGCGTGCCCAGCCACACTTCCCCTCCCTCCCCGGGGCAGAGACCCCGCTTCAGATGAACAATGTCCTTTTGGACCACTTCTTTCCCCCTAAAGAACCCTTCTCCCCGCCCGCTAGGCTAAGGCCAAACAAGTCGGCACCCCCCCTAACAGCAGCTGAGATAGCTTCGGCCCTCGGCAAGTGCTCCCCGACTTCGGCCCCTGGCCCGGACGGGATACCCTACTCTACCTGGAAGCAGGTTAACAAAATCAACACCTCTATCCTCCTCCATATACTTGCCCCGCTGGTCCTCCTGGGGTACCACCCCGCATCACTGAAAAGCTCGAATGGCGTGGTGCTTGACAAGGCAGGAAAGCCATCCTACGAATCACCCTCCTCCTTCAGGATAATAGTCCTGATCCGCACAATCTCAAAGATCCTCGAAAGGATTATAGCAGCCCGCCTACTCGTGGCAGCCCGACTCAGAGGGCTGTTGCACCCCAACCAATGCGGCTCGCTCCCTGGGCTCAGCACCTACGACGCGTGCCTCACCCTTACCAACGACGTCAGAACACTGCAAAGGCCACGTCTCAAGGTCTCCTCCCTGTTTCTGGATATAAAAGCGGGGTTCGACAACATCGCCAACAACACTCTGGCCCAAATCCTGATGGAAGGCGGGATACCCCCATACCTGGTGTCTTGGGTTTCATCTTTCTTAGGTGAACGAAGCTGCACCCTGATTTTCCAAGGGGCCCCAGGGACCCCCGCCCCCGTCAATGTAGGTGCCCCCCAAGGCTCTCCGATCTCCCGGCTTCTTTTTCTTCTCTATGTCAGCCCACTACATTTCGGGATCCCTCAGGGCCTGATGATCTCGTACGTGGACGACTTCGCCCTCACAGTGGCCTCCCTCTCCTATCGCGGCAACATCCGCCGGCTCCAGGATCTCTTCGACAAGCTTGAAAGAAAGGCGTCCCGCCTAGGCGGCTCTTTCTCGGTCGCAAAAACAGAACTGATACATTGAAGGACCCCCAGCCAGAAGCACTCGCCCAAGTGCGTCTCACCCATCCAAATCAAAGGGGAATTGTTTCACCCTGACAACTCTGTTCGGTGGCTCGGGTACTGGTTCACTCCGGCCCTTGACCCCGCTGCACATTTCTCACGGCGCCTGGCCCACGCCCAGGGTGCGTTCGCCCTCGTTCAACGCCTCAGCCTGCCCGGTGCGGGCCTCCCCCCTTACCTCTGCCATAGGCTGGCAACATCATTGATAGCCCCTATCCTACTCTACGGCGCAGATCTGTTCACACCTAGCGTGGGCACGACAAACCGCCTCGAGACATTCTGGCGCAAGGTCCAAAGGGGGACCACAAACTGCTTCTCGGCTACGCCCACCGGGATACTTTCGGCGGAGTCTTGCCTCCCGCCCATCTCCCTCCTGATCACCCACCGGCAGAGGCTGGCGGCGCTCAGGGTAGTCTGCTCCCCCCCCAGCCTGAACCCGGCGACAGCCCAACTTCACCCGTCATTTCCCTCACTCTCGGCCTACAGTGCGCCTCACTCCTCGCCGGCCCTGACCAGAGGCTTGTCATCCGTATACCTCCCCCTACACTGGAAATCGACCCGCCCTGTCCCACCAATAAGGAACCACCGGCCAGTTGATGCGGTGGCCCACCGGACAATACCTTTCACCCTCGGGCTATCTAGGATGCCCATGATCAACTCCCACCTTGTGTGCCCTGCCCGCGTCCTCCCGCCCCAGTCCCTGATGGACAACACTTACTCCGCCCTAAAGAAGAGCGTCAGAGAGGCACTCCTTGCGGAGTCGACCTCCCTTTTCCCGACCCCGGAGTACTACCTGCATCCTCCCCCCCTGCATCCGAGGCCTTTCATGGGCTTGGGCAAGTTCGTTGCCGGGAGAATCCACCAGATGAGAGCCGGAAAGAGTTATCTGGCAGCACACCCGACATGGAGGTCCCCCGACGCTGACACCTCCTGCCCCCGCTGCGGCCTTGAGCCTGAAACCTTCGAGCACGCCATTCTATGATGCCCCTTGAGACAACACAGCAGGTCACCCCTCCTCCACGGCGTTGCTGATGTTGGTCCCGAAGCCCCAGTCTGGTCATCCCTCCCACTGCTGAAAAGGCTCGCCTCCTTCATAGGCGTCACCTCCATGGGATTTCCCCCCACCATGTTCCCACCAACCACCCCCCCCTCTTCCCCTCCGTTCTCTCTCTCACCCCCCAGGGTGCCCCCCCCGGTTTTTCGTGTTTTTTCGCTAGCTGAGGTATAGGGTCTTTGGGTTTCTCTCCTTTGTCTTATGTAGGCTTTCCTTTCTAGAGGATCTAAGCTGTTAGTTTGTGCTTTCCTTGTTATATGTGGCCAATGGCCCGGCGGAGGAGAAACCTGCGCGATAGTGGATATTTAAACTGGTGCCGTGACTTTCTTTTGTTATTTGTTATTTGATTTATAGGTTTTGTTTTCTCCATAGCTAGCGCTGCATGAGGCTTTTTGTACCTAAAAACAATGAACGCATGATTACAAAAAAAAAAAAAGAAAAAAAAAAACCGACCAAGAGACAGGACCATGAACCATCTCTCCTCCACCTCCGGCGATTGAAATCTCAACACCACGGGAAATTATCGTCACCCTTCCGCACCCACCTCTCTTCTCCCACGATGGCTACTGCCTAGGAGTTGACGTTAAGCCATCTACCCTCCTCCTCTGGGGCACGCTTGCCTCCCCTCCTTGGGGTTCTTGTTCCCGTTCATCGTTGACACCCGCTCATGAAGTTCGGTTCTCCCCCTTACCCCGCACTTGCGTTGCACCTCGCTTAGCATTTTGCGCGGTCGGAAAGCTTCTCGCTTCGTTCACGGTCGGCGGTATGGCGTCCGGACTCTCGGTCGAAGTAAGGCTTTGGTTCTGCTGGGCTTGTACCTCTGATGGGGAAAGCTTCGGTTAGTAACATCACGGTCCCGCTCGGTTTCGCCGTCGTCCCAAAAGCCCTTGCTATGGCCCGTTTGTCGGTTGTGACTAGCCCGCTCACGATCCTTCCTCTACCCCCCTCCCGGTTCCGTCCGCTGGCACCGTACTACCCCTTAAGCTGGCACCTTACTGCTAAAACCCCTCCCCCGGCTGGCACCCTACTGCTTCCCCCCCTCTTTGGCTTGCACCCTACTGCTACTCACCGGCTGGCACCCTACTGCTAATCGTCGTTGGCTGGCATCCCCTCTGCCCGGTAGCTCCGCTCGCCATCTACCCTTCCGATCGGTTGGCCCCTCCTCGGTTACGCCCAGTCGTGGTATAGCACTGCCTCCGTGACTATTGTCCAATGCCTTGAATCGATGTAATGACCTGCCTGACCGTACAACATGGTTTCGGTAGGCCCTCTACTGGAGTTTTCCTATGTCGCCGATCAACGATCCTCTCCCCGCAGGCAGCGTTTCTGGCCGTTTGAGTCTTTTCTTTTGTTTTCGTGAGCCTGCGGAAGGGTTTGGGTCTCTCTACCCGTATGTTTCTATGTATTGCTTCCTTACGTGTCTGGGGTTTCTATCTTAGGCACTAGGTGAGGGGGACTTTTCCTATGGATTCAGGGTGCTTGATTTTTCCCATGAAGAGGTGAAGCGGGTCGTGGCTATTGTTTATAGGTTTTTTTCTCTCCATAGCTAGCGCTGCATGAGGCTGTTTGTACCCTAAAACAAATCACGCATGATTACAAAAGAAAAAAGAAAAAAAAAGCGACCAAGAGACAGGATCTTCACGCAACCATCTAAGTACTTTTCTATACTAAAGATATTGCAATACGATTACGCTTTACTCTCTTTACATACACTCCTCCTCTACGAGATCCTACACTCTAAGAACCCTGAGACTATTGTCATAGTCTCGACGGGCTGCCCGAACATAGAACTATTGTGATAGTTCTATCAAGTATGCCAATCACCCCATCTTACTATCTAAAGAAATAGTATCTCTCGCGAACTACCAAAGACAAGCAAACCAGTTCCGTACTATCTGAAGAGATAGTACTCCCATACCTGTTCGTGTGAGATAACGATACTCACATACGCAAGAGACGATTGTCGTTGCCTGTTGCATATAAACTTAACAATAGGATTGTTACACTGTGGATATTCCTGACTTTAACATCCAACTTTGCCAAATTCTAAGTACTTGTAAATAGGTTCATCAAAGACTATGATAGTAAGCCTTGCTTACCTTCTGAAGTGTATTGAATTTATCAACAGAGATGCAGGCACTATTTCCCAATTCGTCTCCCTGGGAGTTAGTTTCTTCCATCTCACTTGCCCCGCATTCAATGTTAGTATCAGGACAGGAGGCCTCTGGAATCATGGGTATGTTTGTGACTGAGCTTCACCCACAGGTGCTGGGGATTATTAATGGGTGTAGTAACAAGGGAATCAATTGTCTTGATATAGTGCGCAGCATTGATAGTCGTAGTACACATTAGGTGGTGGGTGATGGGGGATTGGTAACGCAAAGAGGAAGAGAAGTATGTGATAAAAGACTTTTTTTTTGTAAGGGGAAAAGAATTGGCAGTGTGTGGTGTTTGGTTCTTCAGCTGTTTGGTGGATGTAAGGAAAGGTTTGGCCCTCAACCACTGAAAAGGCACCTTATAGACCACTAAGTGCAGCAAGCGCTACCAAACGATTGACTAATTTTTCACTGACTATGCATACCTTAAGCTGACCAAAGAGACAAATAAACTCTCCAGATTAGCCCTTAAGCAAAAGTCATATCCTAAATTAGACTCTGAGATTCCTACTTGAGCTGTTTATTTCCTTCATTTCTTCCGATTTCGTGGTAGAGACAAGCAAACTCGGCAGTATAATCACAAAGAATGAGTCATCTCGTTCCCCACTCCTCTTTGTTGAATATGGAGTTATTGTCTTTCTTTACCCTCAAAGAAGTGCTTTGTCTAAAGCGTTTCTTTGCAATATGATTCAGTGCTATTCGCTTGTATCTTTTAAGGTGGTGTAACAATCCTATTGTTGAGATAATATGCATCAGACAACGAGAGTCGTCTCCTATGTAAGCAGGTCCTGTATTTCTGCACCAAGGGGTAGCAGGGTACTATCTCTTCAGATAGTATGGACTAGCTTGCTTGTCTTTGAGTGTTCATTCAAATAATACTCTCTGATCAAATAGTAATAAGTATGGATTGTCATGTCTTGATAAAACTATCACAATATCATAGTTCTATGTCAGGCAACCCGTCACTGAGACTATTACAATAGTCTCTGTGTTCTTTGTGCGTAGACCTTCGTACAGGTGCGGTGTATGAAGAGAGAGAAAGAGTAATCATATTGGAACTTAAGTATAGAAAAGTACTTAGATGGTTGCGTGAAAATCCCATCTCTTGGTTGGAACCAAGCCTCTTATATAGGCATCTTCCCACAACTCTAACTCTGGTGACTCATCACCTCACGTAACATAACCTCTATGACACATAGTGAGTTATAGCGTGCAATCCATCACCTGACTCACCTGAGTCAACTGCAGAACCTCTTTTAACCAATCAAAACCCATAAACCAAATCATGTGCTCAAAGGAGTTACCTGCATACAAACTATGACTCATAATCTGAGTCATGTGTAAAAGGCATTACATTGTATGACGTCACAATCGTGAGTCATGAAACTATCAACTAATTATAATATAACAATAAATCGCAAGTGCACACTCATATGAGAACTATAATTCAAGTGATATCATAGTGTAGAAACCAACATACCTTTATGACTAATAAGTATTAGTCATGTGAAATCTGCCTTGCTTAGTCACGATTTGTGACAGGTAGTGCGAGATCATCAGTTGAGTTGGTATGCTGCTCACAATAAAACCGTCCGGGGCTCGAAGCCACATCACTACTCATACTAGGAGTTTTAACTCCATCTCAAGACAGAGGTTCATTAGATCTAGCGTAAGCGTCCTTATCCTGCTCGTAAAAATATCCACCAGAACTCGCAGGCAGATCATCACTAATACCAGAGGTTTTAACTTCATCGCTAGGTACGGATTCATCAGGCTTAGCATAAGTGTCTGTATCCTGCTCATCATAAAATTGACCTAGTTCCAAGGCCCATCCTCAGTAATTTCAGGTGTCTTGACATTATCATCCTAACCAGATCCATCATCTTTTTTGTCAAAACCTGCAGCTTGTCCCTCATCAGACACACCGCCCACAACCCTTTCATTTCCTGATGTCAGACTCTTCCTTGATCGCTTTTGAGCTCTACCCACAGGATCCAACTTGCTTTTACAAGTAGGGTTTGGCTCTTGAGAGTGGAAATTGCGCTAGGCATACTACGAGACTTACGCGGTATGCTTAAAATCACATCCTCGACCGGTTAGGGGTAGTTGAGATATTGGAGTTCTTGGAACTCCTGCGAGGCTATTAGTGCTGGATCTAGTGTAGGCCCGAGATAGCTATTATGAAACCCAGACTGGTGCTACCTAGTTCACCTTTTCTGGAGATGGCAACTTCGATATCTTCAGCCCCCGTGGTAGCAAACTGGTCGTCACAGCACCGGATGGCATTTAGACCCAGATGAGGTATATCTTTGTTTATATGAGAGTTATGGGAAGAACCATGGCCTGCATTGTCGGCTGTAATTGGCTACCGGAAATGTCCTAACCATGGATCCAAGATACTGCTAGTTGTCTGAGTCTAACGGGGGCACTCAGTAGGAAGACGGATCCTAAGATTGCGACCGCATCGAAGATTCAAAGTGGAAATTAGGATCAAAATAAAGATAATGATAATTCAAAGTAGAATCAAGCGGTAAAACTTAATATCATTAAGCCTGTAAGCTTTACTCAATAGGTTCTCTCAAGGATTGTTGGATATCAGAATAGGGTGTCTCTCGCTTTAGTTAAGTAGAATAATGTAGAGCCAGAGGACACCCATCAACCATTCTAACCTTTCGCGAGCACCATGCTCAGCTCAGGGCTTACCAACTCACCTGGCTAAAGTGAGCTAACACTGGGAGGCAGTCGGACGGCTTGGATATTAACTATCTCCACAAATAAAAACTGCTTCCGCTGATATCTCTCCAACTACATCTGCATGAGGGAAAACCCTTTCCTAATGGTAGCATGTCAGTGGCTGATCGACATGCGCACCATAGAGATAATATCCAGTGGGACTCACTGGCCCAGCAGTGGTTTCGTCTATACAAGCTACGCAGTCCATCGGCAAATCTACTTGACTATACTAAGCTTCGAAACCTGACTGCATGGACATTATCCACAGTCAACCATGCAGGACCCTCTTAAATAGTGACAAGGCTTACACCTCTAGAGTCCACTAATAACCCATGGTAATACTACAGTTCGCGGGGTAGCCGGGGACTGGCTTTACATCAGCAAGAAAAAAAGGTTACACGCGGACGCACCCTGTGCACCCTGTGCGTCCGGCGGTCCAGGCGCATAGAATGTAAACTCGCGTTCTGGGTGTGCGGTCTTTTATTGGGTGCTTGTGGACAGGGGCCCATGCCGCCCGGACGCACCAGACGCAACCAAGGACTCAGAAGGTACCCGACGCAGAAAGGTTCTCCAGACGCAAAAAGGTTCTCCAGACGCAACCCGATAGGATAGTACCATAGTGGAAGTGCTCAGGTGTTACTGGCTATCATCACATACCTCCTATGTCAACAACTCTACCTTCGAGGACTTTGAATGAGTTAGTGAAATCTGTGGAGAATATCCAAATTGTCCGGAAAGATCCATCCAGTATTACTCATGTTTACTTATTTGAGTCATTTAGATACTAAAATAGGTATATATTTATTAAAGCTAGTCTAGAAAACAGTAGCACTCGGTAGCTAAGAATTTGAAAGTACTTGCCCGGAGAACTAAAGTACAAAAGTATCGATAACCCTTAAAGCAGCGGTCGGACAGCGTCCGCATGCCTGTAGCACCCAGTAGCGGACAATTTGAAAGTACCTGCCCGGGGAACTCAAGTACAAAGGTTTGGATATCATTTCAACTAGCGGTCGGACAGCGTCGGGACAGGGGGCGTTGGAATCCGCCAGTCGAGGGGAATTGAATGGTATAGGTTTCGAAGCGTCCGCATGGCTATTGAGGTCAGCAGGATGAAAAAGGCAGCTATCTCAGGGGGCAGATGTCCGCCAGAGTCGGGAAGGGTCTCATTGGAGTCCGCTCGCCGAGGGGAATCGAATGGTCTAGGTCTCTAAGTGTCCGCATGCCAATAGCACCCAGTAGCCGCCAATTTGAAAGTACTTGCCCGGGGAACTCAAGTGCAAAGGTTTGGATAACATTTCAACCAGCGGTCGGACAGCGTCGGGACAGGGTGCGTTGGAATCCGCCGGTCGAGGGGAATTGAATGGTATAGGTTTCGAAGCGTCCGCATTGTTATAGAGGTCAGCAGGATGAAAAAGGCAGATACCTCAGTGGGCAGATGGCCGCCAGAGTCGGGAAGGGTCTCATTCCAGTCTGCTCGCCGCGGGGAATCGAATGGTATAGGCCTCGAAGCTTCCGCATGCCTGTAGCACCCACTAGCCAACAATTTGAAAGTACTTGCCGGTGGAACTCAAGTACAAAGGTTTGGATAACATTTCAACCAGCGGTCGGACAGCGTCGGGACAGGGTGCGTTAAAATCCGCCCGTCGAGCGGAATTGAATGGTATTGGTTTCGAAGCGTTGGCATTGCTATAGAGGTCAGCAGGATGAAAGCGGCAGATATCTCAGGGGGCAGATGTCCGCCAGAGTCGGGAAGGGGCTCTTCGAAGTCCGCTCGCCGTGGGGAATCGAATGGTATAGGTCTCGAAGCGTCCGCATGACTATAGAGGTCAGCAGGAAGAAAAAGGCAGATACCTCACCGGGCACTGGCCGATGTCCACGAGGGTCTGGCAGGGCCACATTGCAATCCGCTAGAGTCTGCCAGTGGCAGGGCCTCATTGCAATCCGCTAGAGTCAGGAAGGGCCACAGTGGAATCCGCTCGCTTAGGAGTAATGAATAGTGTCAACCTGTATGGAAGAGCATGCCCCTCTCTGAAGGTTCATACTATTCAATAGTTCCACTAATTCGATCATGAAGACTGATACGAGGTGGGAAGAACTTAAAAAGCTTTTGCGGGAGTTTTTCGCAGTGATTAAATAAGGGGTAGGTTTTGGGTCGTTACCAGGACAATAGATGGTTAGTCATCCTATCTTTAGGTCCTTTTTCATCCGAAGAGCCTTTACCTGGTGATAAAGTAGTCCATTGTAAGTAGAGGCCACCTGGGCCAGGGAGAGTTCCCCAATGCAGAGCCCTATGGGTCACTTACGTTGGGTTTCTTCGGGAGATTAGGGTCTGAAATGGACCATCCAGGTGCACAGGGTGGACAGGATGCGGGTTGTATTGCGCCCAACGGACTAGGATGCAACCATTGTGCTAGGGCCATCTGAGGGCAGGCTGGGCGGACAGGATGCTCCAGACGGATTTCCTGCGTCCGGACGCAATGCCTATCCGCCCGGAGCAAACACTTTTTTTGCTGATGTAGGGTGGTTGTCCTGGAAGCCTTGCAGCTTCCCCGGTCAGCCCCCAGCCCTCTACTCTTAACCATACAACTACCCGGAGGTCAAAGTATACCCGTAGGTTGTTCTCAGGTGTTATCCAGGTAGCGCCCCAGGAGGCAGTCACCATTTTTTTTTACTTTTTTTTATTTTATTTTTTATATCATGTATTCGTTGATTAAGGTACAAGAAACAGTGTGGAGCGCTAGCTATGACCGAAACAAAACCTGTAAACAATCCAACGACCCGCTTCACCCCCTCATGGGAAAAATCAAACCCCTCCAACCCAGAGCTCATCCTCCCCCCTCGCAGCACCTAAGACGAAAGCAAGACGGAGCAGTATCTTCCTCCAGACACGTACGGAAAGACAAGTATAGGAAAGAAACCAGGGAAAGACACAAACCCTTCGGCGGACCCCCCGAAACAAAAGAAAAGATTCTCGCGGCACCAAGTGCCGACAGGGAGGAAAGAATAAAACTACTATTGCTCAACCTTAAACGAATAGTGGATCGAGACCCCAAACCAAGAGGCTACAGGGGCAGGCTATATCCCAACAAGGCAAAAGGCAGGGGGCGGCAACGCTTCGGACTTTAGCATTGGCCAAGGAGGTAGTGCTATACCATGACACAGCGTAACCTAATGTGAGGTTCGCGACTGTAGAGTACAATCGCGGGAGCGGGAGGAGGCCGAGGGGAGTCACCCGGCGAGGAGAGCCACTCAGCAGTGGAGGTGTCAGCTATGGTAAGGGGCAGTAGGGTGCCAGCCGAGGCCGCAGGTAAGGTTCCCGCTAAGGAGGTGCGTAGCAGTTCGGTGCAAGCGGATCTAATCGCGTGGGAAGCGGGAGAGAGACAGCTCGCCAAAGACCGAGAAGTACGAACGCGGAGGACCGAAACAGGGTCACGACCTTTCGAATGCCGACCGTACCGACTGAGCAACTGAGGAGAGAGTGCAATACCAGAGACCAGGGCCACCAGGGCAACTACTTCACTGATAGCCCGAGAGTAGCGACCGCGTGTTGACAAGGAAAAAGGGTTGCCGACCGTTCAAATCGCTAAGCGAGACGCGTGACGAAGTGCGGGGTAAAGGGTAGGAACATCAACGCGAACGAAGACGAACGGAACCAGAAAGGAATCCACGACCCCCGGGAGGGGAGGCCAAAGGCCCCAGAGAGAGGAAGGAGATGAAGGCGTGATAAACCCCCGAGCAGTTGCCACGGGCGGGGTAGATCAGAGGCAGGGGACACTCTGACGATGATTTCCCATGGTGTTGAGATTTCAATCGCTGGAGGTGGAGCGGACTAGAAAGATGCGGAGGCAGTCACACTCACACCCCTTATATATCTTGCGAACAGCTTCTGGTCCGTTGGACTGCCACAACTCATCCGGTGTTGTAGGAGTGTTCCTATGAATCTCACTTTACTTGGAAGCACACAACTAGACAGCCGTACAGTGCTGTCGCGCCGTACCAACGCTGGGGCCGCAGGGGGGTGTTAGGAATAGCCCCTGAAGCTTACAGGAGGTTCGGACCACTCCTTTTCTGTCAGTAGTCCGTTTCGTACCATACGAAGTGGCCCTATAAATATCTAAGAGCTCCACTCTAGTGGGATAACTTTCCCCTAAGTCCGCAGATAACTTTGTTGGTGAACGTAGTGTAACTGGGGTATCTTAGTAGGGTAACTGACTCCCTAAGGTAGGGTAATCATGTTTTCAAGGTAGGGTAACTCTACCCTTTTATGCCTTTATTCCCTTCACGGGTCCGCGCAACCTCCTATAATGTTACCCCAGAGACCCGTGCAACGTTTACTATTTGTCCTTAACTTTACCTGAACATGTCGTCTGAAGGTTACCCTGTCTAACCCGATGTCACCAGGTCACTTTGGAGACACTTGTACCAACTCATGTCTACCCCTAGTATACTAAGTATACTGGTCTATCCTCAATCTGGTTACCTCTTGGTATACCATATAGGCTTGAGTTTAGTCCACTGTAGCTACCTCTCCATAGGGTCGTTACACTGGGTGGGTCCAGATCCGAATCCTGTCAGAAACACATCAGGATGAATGGAGACCAAATTAGAGGTCGCAGGGGAGGTAGTAACTCAATCTATCATGTTTGTAGGTGGGATATGTAGCACAAAGCCTATGTGTGAGTAGTTAAGTTGGAGAGGTAGAGGGGAACAGGGCAGCTATGAAAGTACAATGTGGAGGTTAATAAAGGCAAATCCAAAGATGGCCAATACAGTAGACTATTCCAATAGTTCTTGAGGAAATCCCTCTCATTCCTAACAACTTCCGCAAATTAGTTATTTGACCTGCTTGCCACACTACTAAACTAATTACAAAGGGAGATTTATTGAAGTTCTTAAAAACAAAATTGAAGGTGGGAGAGGAATAAATTTATTTGGTTTCATCTTAGTACTCAGAGGACCTGATTATCCATTTAGCCTTCCTATATCTTGTAGGTATATCATTTGCTTTACATGTTATATAGCCTCAGCATATATCACTCATAGTTCATCTGTAGTTTCTCACCCTCCCTGTTGTTTTGATTTCCCTATACCCCCCCATTATCCATCATACCAGCTGTGGATGGCAGCCCCTATATTGTTTTACCACCCCTGCAGTGCCTGTGGAGCATCTTGAGGGTTTAGCACACTAGACAAGAGGCGAAATAAAGGGAGAGTGGCTCAAATAATAAGCAACTTCAGTATGCTTTAATGATATTATACGTTCTGATTCAGGAACATATTCTACAATGGGCGCACATTCTTAGCTAAGAGTAGGAGTACAAGCGAAGACCAGACAAGCTCCACAGGATCTTTATTCAATGAACACTTCAGATAATGAAAATGGAGCCCTTTTTCTGTGCTTATATTTTGAAAACCAAAAAAGGAACCGCTCACCCAAAGTCCGCTGTCTAGGAAAATGGTTAGTCTAATACTCCATAAACTGATCAAAAAGACACACTACTCTGATCACTCACTAGCTAGACATAGAGGAATTACTTTGCCGCATTCGCTCTATTCCAATTCCTCTCGTATCTAAAGAGGTCGAAGGCTCCCCTGAGACTAACTACACACATGAGCACAAACAAGGCTCTATCCGACTTTTGTATTAATACCAATGACTCATTTGACAGATTGCTTTAGGAAGGCTTTGTAAAGAATCTAAACTTAGTTAGTAACATCAATACTGTAGAACTCTGATAAACATTTGACTCACTGATGAATCTTGATAGCATGTCAGTTGATTGGGCACATGTGGGGTTATTAGATATTGTGGAATTAGAAAGGTATTTGAAAACAGGTTTGGGATATGTCTGGGGTTAAAGTAGCCCTCTCTACCCCTCCACCCATTCCTATTGTCATTGTGCTTCTATTAATATATGACTAATACATTCAGGAAGGTTTTGCATTTAATGAGGGATGAGTAATGATTGTTGTGTATGTTGTGATCCTCTACTATCATGATGGTCTTATTATCAGATAGCTTTATAACAATAAGACTGGGAGATACAAGGTCCTATCAATAAAGGACTAGGAACTTCCGTGCGAGTTGAGTGAAGAATCTATTTACTTGTCAGTCATAGCATTAAATCCATCAGATTACTCATATGAGTCACTGCACAACATACCATTAACCAATCTAGTGTTCGTTACGGGGCGGGCCGGGGCGGGTTTTCACTCCCCAGACCCCGCCCTTACACCGGGCCGGGGGGGGTAGGTTTTGAGTAATCCCCACCCTGCCCTGTCAGGGGCCCACCCCCACTCATTCCTTGGACGGGGCCCCGTTTGTTACCACCTATTGTTAATGGGGACCTGTCTGGGGTATGGGTGGGGCCGGGGCCTGAGCGGGGACAGGGGCAGGGAATGCCGAAAAAGACACCCTGCCCGAGGCCGTTGAGTGGGGCGGGGCGGGGAAAAGGGCCGGGGGCCCGCTTTTTTCGGGGCCCCGTCCGCCCCGTAACGAACTCTAAACCAATCACTACTCATAAATCCAACCATGTACTTGAATAAGTCACATGCGTGAAACCCCTGACTCATAATTTGAGTCAGCTGCACAAGTCCTTATATCATGTGACTCATGATTGTGAGTCACTAAACTATTAGCCAATCATAAGATAACAATGACTGACCATTGCGTAGCCATGTGAGATACTATGAGTCAACTAACTGCATAGCCTGAAATAACCATAGGGGATGACTACTAACAGATTAGTCATCTGAAAACAATTTGGCTATGTCACAATTGGTGACAGAATATGCCAAGCTACTTCAAGCGAATCATCAGAAGACGGTCCCCTTTCCAAGTCTCAAAAATTGTGCATGACGGTGGAGAGAGAATTTGGATCCTTATGCTTTCTATATCGCCAGTGGTGTCCTATATATATAGTCTTGATTTTACAGATGAACCTTTCATCACCATCGCCCATAGTTTTCACCAAGGCTCCATCCACACAGCCTCTTCGAAATTTCCCAAAACTTCTATTTCCAGATCCCGTGTCTAGTTTCGTCCTCTTAGAGAGTTTCCCTCATCATACACGATCCGCTACAGCCCTGCCACCGTCCTGTGCGCCCTAACCATTATAGCGCGACACCAATCTGTTCCACCTTCTAGTTAACCTTAATCCTTAACCTCTGGCTGTCCCTAGTGTCGATTCCTAAAACATCCCAATCATTTCTCCTTCGTCTAACTCCTGAGCCAAACATACCATCGTCCTTCTGTTACCATACTTTTCTATCATGCAACTATCATCAAACGAGATCCGTCTCTTCCATCCACCATCATAGTTTCAATACTTCCGAGATATGGAACCTTTGTGAATTTTGAACACAAAGAACCCACACATCTTGGATAGGTCTTGCTCACACTGGGATTCTGATAACACAACACGAGAGCCTTACTGATTCCACCCCCACCCTCCTACCATTCCTGTAGGGCGTTCATTTCTGGAGACTGGTCTCCGACCCCGCCAAACCAGGCCGTACCTCACATCATGAGATCAATTATCGATTCTGTTGGAGAAGTCTAAGATTAACATATAACATGGGCATCGAACATGGAGCCGTGTATCTTGCTCTGTCTCCCTCCTCGGTGGCCGAAGTTGACATTGTTGTTGCCGCATTTGCTCGACCCCAGATGCTTAGACTAACCATTATGTTCCAACCAAAATATTTCTTAAGTGTAGGAGATGGTATCCAACTACAATAGGTAGTGTTAGTGGGGGAGTTTTAAAAAACTTTCAGCGAGCAAAGCTGCAAAAAAGCGGCGCCGTGTTGGTTGCTCTTGTAGCAACAACCTGACCATTCAATCATTTCCATGCCAAGCACATTACTGTGTAGAGGCAAAATAAGGCAGAGTTGTCAACGATACAGATACCCAGTGAAAGTCTGCGTGATAATATTGCGAAACATATTTAACTACAACAGTGCGATCAAGCATGAGGGCTCAGCGGGTTCCGTGAGTCTTTCTCGAATTCTCATGTGGATAATTAAATTGTTGTAAAGATATCAAATTTTCTCAACATTGGAGTACAAGAGTAACAGAATAACGACGATCCACCACCGGCCAACCAGGAAGTCATACATCCAGATAAATCAATCATGCCCCTCACTCAGCTGTCTTACAGTCCCATCCTCGGAGTAGGTCAGAAATGTATACGAATTCTCTTCAGTAACTATCCTTTTAACCCACCATATATGGACCGTAGGTGGGAGACGAACTGTAGAGAGCAATAAAGAATCGTACAAGCAGAAGAAGGGAAACGCGCCAGCAAGAATTTATAGCCAGAGGGAAATGAAGTACAATATGAGGGAGGAAAGCTGCAAGCTGGACCTTGAACCTTCTCATAATAATAGGATTACTGTACGGCACTTCACCGGACGGACCGGCTGGCAACACCCCACTATACTTTGCTAGCCAAAATCCATCAATGCTCACTCGACCAAGTTAGACACAGAGTCGAAGCCAGATGCAACTGCATATATGTGCATTCCCATCCCATGATGGGGAATCTTAGCCAAAGGCTAGGCACATTCTATCACTCGGTCTGCCCAGTCCGACCAGGCCCGGTCCGGCCAGTTCCAACAATCAAGACTATCCAGTCGGTCTAGTTTCCACCATCAGACTAGACTTGACTTTGACTGCGCTGACTAAGTCCAGTCCAGTCCTCCGCCGACCATTCGCAACCCTGGTTCCCATACTCCCGCGCAACCTTCTACTTTT
>Ga0307509_10005540_pt1 | contig 17516 bp, 17 predicted proteins | sample 10_EM_MG_FD_202245 | JGI IMG/M metagenome (GOLD analysis project Ga0307509, IMG submission 202245) | Populus trichocarpa ectomycorrhiza microbial communities from riparian zone in the Pacific Northwest, United States - 10_EM | ecosystem: Host-associated > Plants > Roots > Unclassified | place...
GTCCGATCAAGACCTGCGCCGACATGAAGGGGCTCAAGATGCGGGTGCCGGACGTTCCGGCCTACCTCGCGATGCCGCGCGCCTGCGGCGCCAACACCGCCCCGATTGCGTTTGCGGAAGTCTATCTTGCGCTGCAGAACGGCACGGTGGAAGCGCAGGAAAATCCGCTCACCACCATCGAGGCGAAGAAATTCTACGAGGTGCAGAAACATATCGTGCTGACCGGCCACATCGTCGATCACCTCAATACCGTGGTTGCCGGCGCGCTCTGGAAGAAGCTCTCCGAAGAGGACCGCAAGATCTTCACCGACGTGGCCCAGGAAGCCGCGGCGAAGGCCACCGCCGAGATCAAGGAGAAGGAGGCCAAGCTGGTCGCTTTCTTCAAGGAGAAGGGCCTGACCGTGACCGAGGTCGACAAGAACGAATTCCGCGACGCGGTGATGAAGAATGTGAGCTTCGAGAGCTTCGACTACCGCAAGTCCGACTGGGATCGCATCCAGGCGGTGAAATGACCGGGAGCCTTTCGCTCTCCCTGCCGCGACGTCGGCGGGGAGCGCGCGAAAGCCGTGCCGCAGTTTCAACGCCAAGCTTCGGAAAGAGAGCAGATGTCGACGGCTGAAATCCACAAGACCATTACGGCGGATGAGATTGCGCATACCTTCGAGGAAGAGACGCCCAAGGCCGCCGATCTCAGCCAATATGCGCCCGAGGACTGGCTGACGCTGGCGATCTTCTGGATCATGGCGCTGTGCGTGTTCCTGCAATTCTTCACGCGCTATGTCCTCAACGACAGCTACGCCTGGACCGAGGAGATCGCGACCTACTGCCTGATCGGCGTGGTCTTCCTCGGAGCCGCGATGTGCGTGCGCCTGTCGCGACACATTCAGGTCGACCTCGTCTATCGCTACCTGCCGCATTGGCCCGGGCGCGTGTTGTCGACCGCGATCGACCTGATCCGGATCGCCTTCTTCGGCTACGCGATCAAGCTGGTCTGGGTCTTCATCCAGGTCGTCGCCGACGAGCGGATGACGACGATCAAGTTTCCGAAAGGATTCGTCTATTACGCCGTGCTGCTCGGGTTCATTCTGATGTTCGCGCGAAGTGTGCAGATCGCGGTCGAGAATTGGCGGCGCGGCTATTCGATCCTGGAGCGCCCCGGCGCATTCGACGGTACGGAAGGTTAAGGCGATGTTGCTCTTGCTTGGGGCTTTTCTGATCCTGATGCTGCTGGGGCTTCCGGTCGCGCTCGCGATGGCGACCTCGTCACTGCTGTACATCCTCGTCACCGGCATCACACCCGACGTGACCCTGGCGCAACGCATGATCGCCGGTGTCGAGAGCTTTCCGCTGCTGGCCGTGCCGTTCTTCATTCTGGCCGGCAATCTCATGAACATCGCCGGCGTCACCGGGCGGATCTACCGCTTCGCGGTCGCGCTGGTGGGCTGGATGCGCGGCGGCCTCGGCCACGTCAACATCATCGGCTCGGTGATCTTTTCGGGGATGTCGGGCACCGCGATCGCGGATGCGGCGGGGCTCGGCACCATCGAGATCAAGGCGATGCAGGATCACGGCTATTCGACGGAGTTCTCCGTCGGTGTGACCGCGGCCTCGGCGACCTTGGGGCCGATCATCCCGCCGTCGCTGCCGTTCGTGATCTACGGCATGATGGCGAACGTCTCGATCGGCGCGCTGTTTCTCGGCGGCGTCATTCCCGGCGCGGTCATGACCTTGTTCATGATGGCCACCGTGGCCTATTTCGCCCACAAGAACGGCTGGGGCAGCGACTCGCCGTTTTCCTGGCCGCAATTGGGATCCGCGATGCTCGAGGTCGCGATCGTCCTCAGCTTTCCGCTGGCGATCTGGCTGCTGACGGTCGCCGGCCTCTCGGTCAATCTGGCGGTCGGGCTCGGGCTCGCGGTGCTGCTTGCGATCGACTGGTACTTCGATTTCTCCGCGGTGATGGCGCTGATGGCGCCGGTCATCCTGATCGGCGGCATGACGCTCGGCTGGTTCACGCCGACGGAAGCGGCGGTCGCGGCCGTGATCTGGTCGCTGTTCCTGGGACTGGTGCGTTACCGCAGCATGACCTTGCAGACGGTCGCCAAGGCGACCTTCGACACCATCGAGACCACGGCGTCGGTGCTGTTCATCGTCACCGCCGCCTCGATCTTCGCCTGGCTCTTGACGGTGTCGCAGGCCGCCCAGACGCTGACCGATGCGATGCTGGGCTTTACCCATAACAAGTGGGTGTTCCTGCTGCTCGCCAACATCCTGATTCTCTTCGTCGGCTGCTTCATCGACACCATCGCGGCGATCACCATCCTGGTGCCGATCCTGCTGCCGATCGTGCTCAAGCTCGGCATCGATCCGATCCATTTCGGCCTGATCGTGACGCTCAATCTGATGATCGGCCTGTTGCACCCGCCGCTCGGCATGGTGCTGTTCGTCCTCGCCCGTGTCGCCAAGCTCTCGGTCGAACGAACGACGATGGCCATCCTACCCTGGCTGGTGCCGCTGTTCCTGGCGCTCGCCGCCATCACCTACATCCCTGAGCTGACACTCTTCCTGCCGAAATACATGGGACTCGTGAAATGACATCGATGGCTTTGGCCGCAACGCTGTTCGGCCCCGAAGATCTGCGCATGGTGGAGCGGCCGCTCGATCCGCTTGGCGACGGCATGGTGCGAATTCGGTTCGGCGCAGGTGGAATCTGCGGCTCCGACATGCATTATTACCGGCATGCCCGGACCGGCGATTTCGTCGTGACAGCCCCGCTTGTGCTTGGCCACGAGATCGCGGGCGACGTTATTGGGATTGCCGGCCACGCGCCCGGCGTCAAGGTTGGCGACCGGGTTGCCGTCAACCCGTCGCGCTGGTGCGGCCACTGCCGGGCTTGCCGCGAGAACCGGCCGAACCTGTGCGAGAACATCTTCTTCATGGGGTCGGCCTCGAAGACACCGCATATGCAGGGCGGCTTCGCCACCATCTTCGATGCCGTTCCCGCGCAATGCGTGAAGATACCCGATCACGTGTCGTACCAGGCAGCGGCACTCGCGGAGCCGCTTGCGGTCTGCCTGCACGCGGTCGCCCGTGCCGGCGATGTCAGCGGCAAGCGCGCGGTGGTGTTCGGCGCCGGTCCGATCGGCCTTTTGACCATGCTGGCGGCGCGTCGCGCCGGGATTGCCGAGGTCACGGTGGCCGACGTGGCCGTGGCGCCTCTTGCATTCGCAAACCGGCTCGGCGCCGACCATGTCGTCGATGTCTCAGGCGGCGATACCGCCCTGAGGGCGCACGGTGCCGCCCGCCCGTTCGATGTCGCGTTCGAAGTCTCGGGCACGGCTGCCGGTCTTTCCAGCGCTATCGGCGTCGTCAGGCGCGGTGGCGTCGTGGTCCAGATCGGTAATCTGCCGGGCAACCTGATCCTGGTGCCGGCGAATGCAGTCATGGCCAAGGAGATTGACTTGAGAGGTTCGTTCCGCTTCGGGTTCGAATTTGCCACCGCGGTCGAGCTGATCTCCGACGGCAGCATCGACGTGCTGGCGCTGGTGACCGCGGAACGGCCGCTGGCTGTGGCGCCCGACGCCGTGAGGCTGGCGCTCGATCGTTCCCAGAGCGTCAAGGTCGTACTGACGGCGCATTGATTGGAAGCAAGGGAGCTGGCGTGATGCTGCAGGGATGGCGATGGTATGGGCCCAATGATCCCGTATCGCTGGATGATATTCGTCAGGCCGGGGCGACCGATGTCGTGACCGCGCTGCATCAGGTGCCGATCGGCGAGGCCTGGACGCGCGCCGCTGTCGAGGAGCGCAAGGCGATCATCGAGAACGGACCGCCCGGCCGGACACCGCTGACATGGTCAGTCGTGGAATCGATTCCCGTACCCGACGACGTCAAGCGGCTCGGCGGTGGGGCGACCCGCTCGATCGAGGGGTGGATCGCAAGCCTCGAGGCTGTGGCCTCAGCGGGCATCAAGATCATCTGCTACAATTTCATGCCGGTGGTCGATTGGTGCCGCACCGATCTCGAATGGGAACTGCCGAACGGCGCCCGTGCGTTGCGTTTCGATCAGGACCGCTTCGCCGCTTTCGATCTGCACATTCTCGAACGGCCCGGCGCTGTCGCCGATTATTCGCCGGCCGCGCAGGCGCGGGCCAAAGCCGTCTTCGACGCGATGGGTCAGGCCGATATCGACTATATGGTGATGGCGATCGCCAGCGCCTTGCCCGGCTCGACCACGGATCCGCTGTCAATTCCGCAATTCCGCGACCGGCTCGAACAATACCGCGGCATCACCTCGCAAGTGCTGCACCAGCACCTGATCGAATTTCTCGCCCGCGTCGCGCCGGTCGCCGAAGCACTCGGCGTGATCTTGACACTGCATCCCGACGATCCGCCGCGCTCGCTGTTCGGCCTGCCGCGGATCGCATCCACCGCAGAGGATTATCAGGCGCTGTTCGATGCGGTGCCATCGAAGGCGAACGGAATCTGCCTGTGCACCGGCTCGCTCGGCGTGCGCGCGGAGAACGATCTTCCCGCCATGGCGCGGCGTTTCGCGCGCCGCATCGGCTTTGCCCATCTGCGGGCGACCAGGCGACTGGCCGACGGCCTATCGTTCTTCGAGGCCGATCATCTCGACGGCGATGTCGACATGATCGCGGTCCTGAAGGCGTTGCTTGCGGAAAACCATCGGCGCGCGGCCGGCGACAAGATCGTGTTCCGGCCCGATCACGGCCATCGCATGCTTGACGATCTCGCCGAGGCCAAGCGGACCAATCCCGGCTACACCGCGATCGGCAGGTTGCGGGGGCTTGCCGAACTGCGTGGCGCAATCCGCGCCATCGAGCATGCGGACTGATCGTTGGCGCCAGATCATCTTCGTCTTCGAAGCTGGTATCTCCGCGACGGTCTGGCCTTGCCCGCGGTTTCAACGTCCATGGATGAAAGTTAATTTTGCTGACGTAAGCTTAATCCGGAGAACAGGCTTTTGTAATGTGCGATCCCCAATTTTGAGACATCGCCACTCTCAAGATCGGAGATCCCCTCATGAACGATCCACTGAACAATCCCAATCACACCCCACGGAAAATCCTGCGGTCGCGGCGCCTCGCGCTGCTCGCGTCCGTCGCCGGGCTGAGCCTTGCGATCCTAGGTCTCGGACCGCTCGATCACGCGCTGAGCTCGAATTGGACCTCCGCCGCGCAGGCGACGGAAGCGGCTCAAGCGCCTGCGGGCTTCGCCGATCTCGTCGGCAAGGTCAAACCGGCGGTCATCTCGGTTCGCGTCAAGATCGACGACGATGGCAGCAATGGCATGGTAACGGAGCGACGCGGCAACAATGATCCGGATCCGTCTGATTTGCCTGAACAGTTCTTTGAGCAATTCGGTTTCCGCGGGCCGAACGGGATGCCGCGTCAGCATCACGAGATCACGGGCGAAGGCTCGGGCTTCTTCGTCTCGGCGGATGGCTATGCGGTCACGAACAATCATGTCGTCGACCATGCCAGTTCGGTGCAGGTCACCGCTGACGATGGCACGATCTATACCGCCAAAGTGATTGGGACCGATTCCAAGACCGATCTGGCGCTGATCAAGGTGGATGGCAAGACCGACTTTCCTTACGTCAAGTTCGCCGACCAGGTCCCGCGCATCGGCGATTGGGTGGTCGCGGTCGGCAATCCCTTCGGTCTCGGCGGAACGGTGACCGCCGGCATCGTGTCGGCGCGCGGGCGCGACATCGGCGCGGGTCCCTATGATGACTACGTTCAGATCGATGCCCCCATCAACAAGGGCAATTCCGGCGGTCCGGCCTTCGACATGAACGGCAATGTGATCGGGGTGAACACGGCGATATTCTCGCCGTCGGGCGGCTCCGTGGGCATCGGCTTCGACATTCCAGCCGCCACGGCGAAGCTCGTCGTCAACCAGCTCAAGGACAATGGCACCGTCACCCGCGGCTGGCTCGGCGTGCAGGTGCAGGCGGTCACACCCGAGGTCGCCGACAGCATCGGCCTGAAACAGGCGCGCGGCGCGATGGTGGATAATCCGCAACCCGGCAGTCCGGCGGCGAAGGCGGGCATCGAGGCGGGGGACGTCATCACCGCGGTCAACGACACGCAGGTCAAGGATTCCCGCGATCTGGCTCGCACCATCAGCATGATGGCCCCCGGTACCTCGGTGAAGCTCGACGTGCTCCACAAGGGGCAGTCGAAGACCTTGACCGTGGCCATTGGCGAGATGCCGAATGATCACGAGGCCAATGCTGGCCCAGACCGTCGACCGAACGCGGCGGCAGGCGGACCGCATCTCGGTCTCAGCCTGGCCCCCGCGGGCGAGGTCGACGGTGCCGGCCCAAAGGGCGTGGTGGTGACGGCCGTCGATCCCCGAGGGCCCGCCGCCGAGCATGGCATTCAGACCGGTGACGTGATCCTCAACGTGGGCGGCAAGGCCGTTGCCAATGTCGGCGACGTCAGGTCTGCCATCGCAGACGCCACCGCGACCGGGAAGCACAGCGTGCTTCTGCAGCTGAAAAGTGCCGATGCGACGAAGTTTGTCGCGGTGCCGCTGGCAAAAGGCTAGTCTGGCAGTTGATGAACTGTGAGAGGGGCCGGACCTGAGGTCCGGCCTTTTCCATGATGAAGACAGTGCCGCGAGCGGGTGATCCCACCTCGGGGCAGCTGCGGGGGGAGGCACAAGGATGCTGGAGAGCTACAGCGGCGCGACGCGGATCTATGTCATCCTGGGCGATCCGATCGCGCAGGTGAAGGCGCCCGCGGGGCTGACCCGCGAGTTCGAGCGGCGCGGCCGCGATGCGATCGTCGTGCCGCTGCAGATCGCGCCGGCCGATATCGGAGCGGGGATCGCGGCGCTGTCGCGCGCCGCAAATGTCGACGGATTGATCGCGACGATCCCGCATAAATTTGCCCTTGTCGCGCACTGCGCGACATTGTCGGACCGCGCGCGATTCCTCGGCGTGGCCAACGTGGCGCGCCGCAACACCGACGGAAGCTGGCATGGCGACATGCTCGACGGAGAGGGATTTGCCGATGCGATCGCCGCGGCCGGCTGCCGGTTCGAGGGTCGGCGCGCGCTGCTGATCGGTGCCGGCGGTGCGGGAAGCGCGATCGCGCTTGCCTTGCTCGAGCGCGGCGTGGCGACGCTCGCCGTTCACGATAGTGATCCGGCGCGACGCGATGTCCTGATCGGCAAGCTCGCGGTGAAATTCGGCGACCGTGTGCGCCCGGGCTCCGAGGATCCAGCGGATGCCGACATCCTTGTCAATGCGACGCCGCGCGGCATGGCGCCGGATGATCCGATGCCGGTGAATGTGTCAAGACTCGGGGCCGAGACTTTCGTCGGCGACGTCATCACGATCCCGGAAGTGACGCCGCTGCTTCAGGCCGCCCGCGCGCGGGGCTGCCTTACCCAGACCGGCGTCGGCATGTTCATGAATGTCCTTGGCCGGATGGCGGATTTTTTTTAAGGGCCGCGCCTGGGTCGGGCTGGAAAACAAAACCCTCCGCGCGGCTCGGCCGGGTAAAACAAAGCATTCGTTTTCGGTTGAACATTGAAACTTCCATCCATTGTTTCGCGCCGCCGCCCTTGCAATATAAGAGACCGTTGAAACCGCGCCGGAACAACGCGATGTCGACCGAAAGATACGATGCCTATGGTGAGGCATTGCCGGAAGCCTCGGCTCGCCGGAGCGAAGCCACATCCGCTGCCGTGCTGCTGAGCCGCATCGGTCAGGTCGTGTTCTGGCTGCTCGTCATCACGATCGTTGCTGCCCGGATCATCTATTATCCAGCCAGCCCCGCGTTTGACGTCGGCAGCGCAGGGCAGGTGCCGCTCGCTGTGACTAAATAGCTTTTTCAGCCAGTCATCCGGCCGAAGTCGAGCGATCCAGCAGCATCTTCTCGAAAACGCGGGCCGCGGGCATGGCGACCCGTCCGGGCATGGTCAGTTGCCACAGGGTGCGTTCGATCGTCATGCCGCCGAGATCGAGCACTTTCAACCGGCCGAGCCGCACCTGGTCGTCGACGGTGGCGACCGACACGATCGAGACGCCGAGGCCGGCAGCGACGACCTGCTTGATCGCCGCAGTGCTGCCGATCTCGAGCGTCCGGAGCGGTTCGATACCGTGCGCCGCCAGCGCCTGCGCCACCACTTCGCGAGACCCCGAGCCTGGTTCGCGCACGATCAGGACCTCGTTTTCGAGTCCCTTCGGATCAATGGGTTCACTGGCGACCGCGAAGGCGTGATCTGGCGCCACGATGAGTTTCATCACATCGGTGCGCCACGGTTCGGCGACGAGGTTCTTGTCGTCGACCGGGCCTTCCACCAGACCGATATCGATCTCGTGCTCGACCATCTGTGCGGCGATATCGCGGGTGTTGGCACTGATCAGATGGAGGTCGACGCCCGGATAGGCCCGATGAAACGCGCCGAGATAGCGCGGGATCATGTAGGTCGCAATGGTGGTGCTGGCGCCGATCCGCAAGGAGCCGTTGTGCAGTCCGCGCAGGGCCGACAATTCTTCCTCGGCCGCGCGCTCGACCGCGAACAGCGCGTCCGCGCGGCGCGACAACGCGAGCCCCTCCGGGGTCGGCACCACGCCTCTTGGCGAGCGATTGAGCAGCCTGCAGCCGACCTGAAGCTCGAAGTCGCGCACGCCCTTCGAGATCGCGGGCTGGCTGATATTGAGGATGTCGGCAGCCTTCGAAAAGCTTCCGCAGCGAACGACGGTTGCGAACATGCGGAGCAGATGAAGGTTCAGGGACATAACCTCGCTCTATCGGGTTATCTGGAATTGATATTTTCTATTTTGACCGACTTAGCGCATATTTTCTTCTCTTTGAAGGATGTCGCGTGCCGAATCGGGTCGATTCTCCCGGTATTTCCGGGCTCTCCAGCAGGGTGATCGCCAAGGCTGTCCCGTTGGCCCACGGCGTCGCGCTCTGCGCCGCCGTGACGCTCGCAGCGGTTACGATCCAGGCTGTCGAGGAGAGGCTTGCCGGTCATCCCTATGTCGAAGCCATCGTGATCGCGATCCTGCTTGGCACCGCGATTCGAACGATCTGGGAGCCGGGTCATCGATGGCAAGCCGGCATTGCCTTCAGCGCGAAGCAGTTGCTGGAGATCGCCGTGGCCTTGCTCGGGGCTTCGCTGGCCTTTGCCGCGGTCGCTGCATCCGGCCTTTGGCTGCTCGGCACCATCGTCGGAATCGTGGTTCTCACGCTCGCGGTCTCTTTCGGCATCAGCCGGTCGCTGGGCTTGCCGGTCCGGATGTCGATCCTGATCGCCTGCGGCAATTCGATCTGCGGCAACTCGGCCATTGCCGCGGTGGCGCCGGTGATCGGAGCCAGCACCGACGATGTGGCGTCGTCGATCTCCTTCACGGCGGTGCTGGGCGTCGTGGTGGTTCTGGGGCTGCCGCTGCTGATCCCGCTGCTGCATCTTTCGGGCGCGCAATATGGCGTGCTGGCCGGCATGACGGTCTATGCCGTTCCGCAGGTGCTGGCGGCGACGGTGCCGGCGGGGCTCGTGAGCACGCAGATCGGCACGCTGGTCAAACTGGTGCGGGTGATGATGCTCGGCCCGGTGGTCGCCTGCATCGCCGTGTCCGCTCGCGGACTCCGCAACGACCGCCCGCCGGGTGGCTCCCGGACGCACACCTTCTTCAAGACCGTGCCATGGTTCATCGTCGCCTTCTTTGCGCTGGCAACGCTGCGTTCGCTCTCCATTTTGCCTGATGCTGCCGTTGTCCCGTTGCGCAGCGCGGCGAGCATTCTGACCGTGATGTCGATGGCGGCGCTTGGCCTTGGCGTCGACCTGCGCGTGATCGGTCGTGTCGGCGGCAGGGTGACCGCGGCGGTGACGCTGTCGTTGTTGTTTCTTTTTGCCGTCAGCCTTTGTATCGTCAAGTATATCGCCATCGTCTGAGACGATCCGCCGGGGGCATCGCGGCCGTCGGTGCAACATGGTAGCTTGATGAGTCCCGTTCTACGCGACTGGCTTGATGATCTCGGGGCCGCGGCCTCGTTTCTGACGCGCCTGCCGGTGCCCCAGGGTGATGCGCCTCCCAATCTTGCGCGCGCCTATCGTGCATTTCCGCTGGTCGGCGCCGTGATCGGCGCGGCGGTCGGTGCGGTCGATCTGTTGCTGCTGCGGATCGGACTGCCGGCCATCGCCGCCGCGGCGCTGGCGCTGGGCGGCGGCGCGCTCTTGACCGGGGCGTTGCACGATGACGGGCTTGCCGATGTCGCCGACGGCTTCGGCGGCGGCAGAGACAAGGCCGCGAAGCTCGCGGTGATGCGCGACAGCCGGCTCGGCACCTATGGTGCCCTGGTCCTTGTGACCGCGTTCGTGGCCAAGGTCGGGGCGCTCGCCGTGTTGCCGCGCGGAGATGTCATCCTCGCGTTGATAGCGACCCATGCGCTGGCGCGGGCACCATTGGCGGCGCTGGCAGCGACGATGCCCTATGCGCGCGAAGGACTGGCCGCGTCCGTCGGACGGCCGGACCCATCCACGGCCTTCGCAGCCGCCCTGGTGGCCGCGGCCATCGCATTCCTTGCGCTGCCGGCAGGCATGGCCATGACTGCGATCATCGTCACCGCCGCTGGCGCGACGTGTTTCGCCGTCTTGGCGCAGCGGCAGGTCGGCGGACAGACCGGCGATGTTCTCGGCGCTGCCGAGCAGGTCTGTGAGGTCGCCGTTCTGCTGACGCTGGCCGCTCGCTTTACGCAGGCCTAGCCCGTGACACGCGTGACCCGGTTCTGGCTGATCCGGCACGCGCCTGTCGTCGGGCTGCATGGTGTCATCCACGATATCGATGCTCCGGCCGATGTCGGCGACACGGCCGCCTTGTCGCGGTTGCGATCGCTGCTTCCGAAGACGCATGTGGCGATCTCGAGCCCCGCGAGGCGCGCCTGCGATACGGCTGACGCACTGGGATTGGTCGCGGCGCTCGAACCTGCGTTCGGCGAACAGGATTTCGGTCGCTGGACCGGGCGCACGCACGAGGATATCCGACGGGATTCTGAAGCGGCCTATGATGATTTCTGGCGCGCGCCGGCGACCAATCGTCCGCCTGAAGGCGAATGCTTCGTCGAGCAGATCGCGCGGGTGAGGGGCGGGATCGCGGCGCTGCCCGCAGGCGATGTCATCGTCGTCGCCCATGCCGGCACGATTCGCGCCGCGCTGGCTGTCGCGCTCGAGATGCCCCCGGACAGGGCGCTGCGTTTCGTGATCGATCCCTTGTCGCTGACGCGGCTAGATCGCCTCGACAATGGCTGGCGCGTGGTCGCGGTCAACCGGATTTGAATCAACGCGCTATTTCAGCCGCATCGGCAATCCCGCGACGACGAATTCGACCTCGTCGGCGCCGCGCGCGATCATCTGGTTCAGGAGGCCCGCCGCGTCACGGAAGGCGCGCGCCAGTGCATTGTCCGGCACGATGCCGAGCCCGACTTCGTTGGTGACCAATACCACCGGGCTTTTCTGGCGGAGAAGCGCGTCGGCAAGCGTTGCGGCCTCCTGCGAGCAATCTCCGTTGGCATGCATCAGGTTGGACAGCCACAGCGTCAGGCAATCGACCAACCGGGCGCCGGCGCCATCGGTGGCGTCAAGGGCTTCGACCAGCGCCAGCGGGGCCTCGCGCTCGATCCAGTCGTTGCCGCGCCGCGCCCGGTGCCGCGCAATGCGCTCCTGCATTTCTCCATCGAGCGCTTCGGCGGTCGCGATATAGATGGGCTGGCCCGGAAAGCTCCGCGCGCGGAATTCCGCTCGGAGGCTCTTGCCCGATCGTGCGCCTCCCGTGATGAGAATGATGGTCATGTCGGCCTCCCGTTTGGTTCTCACATTCGCTAAGGAACCCGCCGTGACGGAGGCGAATGTTTGAACCGGGACATTAGGCGATGACAAGGCAAATCCGTACTTGCGCCGGACCCGCATTCTTGCGCATCAGGACGTCGTGATCACGGGAGAGACTGGGTGGGCTTCGTAGGTGCGATGGCGGTGGCGATGGCGGTGGACGCCCTGGCGGGGTGGCCAGCCCCCTTGTTCGCGCGCATCGGTCACCCCGTGACCTGGCTCGGCGCGATTATCGACGGCCTGGACGCGCGCTGGAACCGGACGACGGATACGCCGATGGTGCGGCGGGTGGCTGGGCTCGCGGCTGCGCTTCTTGTGATCGGGCTGGCAGGCGGACTTGGCTGGGTGCTGCAAGCCTCGTTTCCCACGGGCTGGAGCCGCACGGTCCTGATCGGAATCGTCGCGTGGCCCTTCGTCGCGCTGCGTTCGCTGCATGATCATGTGGCCGCGGTCTCTGCTCCCCTGCAGGCCGGCGATCTTGCGGGGGCGCGCGTCGCAGTTAGCCAGATCGTCGGGCGCGATCCCGCAACCCTGGATGAGGCCGGCATTGCCCGCGCGGCCATCGAAAGCCTTGCGGAGAATACGTCCGACGGCGTCATGGCGCCGCTGTTCTGGGGCGCGCTGTTCGGTCTGCCCGGCATCGTCGGCTACAAGGCGATCAATACGCTTGATTCCATGATCGGCCACCGTACCGTGCGGCATGAGGCATTCGGCTGGGCCAGCGCGCGCATCGATGATCTCGTCAATCTCGTGCCAGCACGTCTGACCGGATTGCTGTTCGTGCTGGTTGCGCCGCGCCGGTCCGAGGCGATGGCCTGCATGCTCCGGGATGCGCGGCGCCACCGTTCGATCAACGCCGGCTGGCCGGAAGCGGCGATGGCCGGCGCGCTCGGCGTGCGGCTGAGCGGACCGCGTGTCTATCACGGCGGCATGGCCGATGAGCCCTGGCTGAACGGGGCCGCGCGCGATCCGCTCGCGGCCGATATCGCCGGCGGATTGGCGATCTATGTGCGCGCGATGACCGTGCTGGCGGGATGTCTCGCCTTCCTGAGCTTTATGTGATTGGGACTGCGGATGTTGGAACACGGCGGCAATCTCGATCTGGCCATGCAGCGTTTCGGCGGGCGGCTGGACGACTGGATCGACCTGTCGACCGGCATCAACCGGCGCCCTTATCCGCTGCCGAAACTTGAGCCGCGACACTGGGGCGCGCTGCCGTCCCGGTCCGACATCGAGTCGCTCCATGACGCGGCGCGCGAGGCCTATGGCACGCGCGCGCCGATCATCGGGCTCGCCGGCGCGCAGGCGGCAATCCAATTGCTGCCGCGCCTGTCGTCGCCGGGACGGGCGCGGATTGTCGCGCCGAGCTATAACGAGTACGCGGCCGTCTTGCGCGCCGCTGGCTGGGACGTGGCCGAGGTCGCTGATCTCGCCGCGCTCGCCGGCGCCGATCTCGCCATCGTGGTCAATCCCAACAATCCCGACGGCCAGCGCCACGATCCAGCCGCGCTGCTGGCGCTCTCGTCTCGCGTCGGCCGTCTTGTGGTCGACGAAAGCTTTGCTGACCCGGCGCCCGAACTGTCGCTCGCAGCCGAGGCGGGACGACCGGGATTGCTGATCCTGCGTTCGTTCGGAAAGTTCTATGGGCTTGCCGGCGTCAGGCTGGGCTTTGCGCTCGGCAGCGAGCCGGATATCGCCGCGCTCTCTGCGCTGGCAGGTCCATGGCCGGTCTCGGGAGTTGCCATCGCCATCGGACGGTGCGCGCTGCTCGACCGCGATTGGGCCGCCGCAACATCGGCGCGTCTGGTGGGTGAAGCCCAACGGCTCGACGGCCTCATTCAGGCGCAAGGCTGGACGCTGGTCGGGGAAACACCGCTGTTCCGGCTCTATGACGCCGGCGACGCTATGGCCGCGCAGGTGCGCCTCGCCACCGCGCGGATCTGGTCGCGCATGTTCGCGGGGCGACCGGGCTGGCTGCGCCTTGGCCTGCCCGGCGACGAGACCGAATGGGCGCGTCTCGCCGCTGCGCTATCGCGCTGAGCGCATGTTCGCGCACTCAGCGCGCCAGCGCCAGCAGCCCTTCGACGTCCAGATGTGCCTCGATATGATCGGCCAGCGCATCGAGCGTCTGGTCGACACGGGCGCTGTAGGACTGGTCTGAGCCGGCGATTCCCAGCCGGTCGAGATAGGCACGCCGGAATCCGTCCGAGGTGAACAGGCCATGCAGATAGGTACCGTGTAAGCGGCCATCGCCGGCAACGGCGCCTTCCGGTGCACCGTCGACGAACGCGAACGGGCGGGCGCGGTCCGGTCCATCGGTCTGGCCGATATGGATTTCGTAGGCGCTCACGCTCTCGCCGCTTGCGGCATGAACCGCATCGACGCGGGTGAGGCTCTTCTGCGCCGTCATCAGGGTCGTCACGTCCAGCAGCCCGAGTCCCGGCGTGTCTCCCGCCGGTCCTTCGATTCCATCGGGATCAGCGACGCTGCGGCCGAGCATCTGATAGCCGCCGCAGAGGCCCAGCACGTGTCCGCCGCGGCGATGATGCGCAAAAAGGTCAATGTCCCAGCCCTGCGCGCGCAGGAAGGCGAGATCGCCACGGGTGGACTTCGAGCCGGGAATGATCACGAGCGTCGCATCGCCGGGGATGGCTTCGCCGGGCCGGATCATCACGAGATCGACCTCGGGCTCGAGCTTGAGCGGATCGAGGTCGTCGAAATTCGCGATTCTGGATAATGCCAGGCAAACGATCTTGCGGCGGCCGGGCTTGCGAGCACCGCTAAGGCCCAGGGCATCTTCCGCCGGGAGTTCACGGGCGCGCGCGAAATAGGGCAGGACGCCGAAGCCGCGCCAGGCGGTGCGGGTTTCGATCAGTTTGTAGCCGTCGTCGAACAAGGTAGGATCGCCGCGGAACTTGTTGATGATGAAGCCCGCGATGACAGCAGCATCATCGGGATCGAGCACGCACCTGATGCCGACGAGCTGCGCGATGACGCCGCCGCGATCGATGTCGCCGACGAGAACGACGGGTACGTCAGCCTTTCGCGCGAAGCCCATATTGGCGATGTCGGCCGCGCGTAAATTCACCTCGGCGGGGCTGCCGGCGCCCTCGACCAGAACCAGGTCGGCGCGCGCCTTCAGCCGCTCGAAACTTTCCAGCACCGGCGCCATCAGCGACGGCTTCATCTTGGCATAGTCGCGCGCGCGCAAGGTCGCAACGCGGCGGCCCTGCACGATGATCTGGGCACCGACATCGGTCTCCGGTTTCAGCAGTACCGGATTCATATCGGTATGCGGCTCGGCTTTCGCGGCCTGCGCCTGCAAGGCCTGGGCGCGGCCGATCTCGCCGCCGTCGACGGTGACGGCGGCGTTGTTCGACATGTTCTGCGGCTTGAAGGGGAGCACGCGCAGGCCGCGCCGGGTGGCGGCGCGCGCGAGGCCTGCGACGATGAGCGACTTGCCCACGTCCGAACCGGCTCCCTGGATCATCAGCGCGCGCGCCATCGGATTCTGTTCGAGCATGATCTTTCTCCGAAAACCGGTTCCCACTTTTCGGGATCATGCTCGCGCTAGAATTCAACGCCGGGCTGCGCCTTGATGCCGGACCGGAACGGATGCTTCACCAGCGTCATCTCGGTGACGAGATCGGCGACGTCGATCAATTCCTGCTTGGCGTTGCGGCCGGTGAGCACGACATGGGTCAGTGGCGGCTTCGATGTCGTCAGGAATTCCACGACCTCGGTGATATCAAGATAGTCATAGCGCAGCGCGATGTTGATCTCGTCGAGCACGATCATGCGCAGGCTGTCGTCTGATATCAGCTCCTTGGCCTTGGCCCAGCCGGCCTGGGCGGCTGCGACATCGCGGGCGCGATCCTGCGTTTCCCAGGTGAAGCCTTCGCCCATGGCGTGGAACTGGCACAGCTCGCCGAAATGCCCGGTCAGCAGCCTGCGTTCGCCGGTGTCCCAGGCGCCCTTGATGAACTGCACGACGGCGCAGGGAAAGCCATGTGCGACACAGCGCACGATCATGCCGAAGGCGGAGGACGATTTTCCCTTGCCCGCGCCGGTGTGCACGATGATGAGGCCCTTTTCCCCGCTCTTGGTCGCCATCATGCGGTCGCGCGCGGCCTTCTTCTTGGCCATCTTGGTGGCATGACGCGCGTCGAGCGACGCGCCGGGAACCTCGGTCTGGTCGTCCTCGGCCACATCATGTTCTGATGTCATGTGGGCGCTCCTTTGGCTTGACAAGTTCCGGGCTTGGGCAAATGGTGGCCCTGCATTGGTTCCTGTCCTACGACAGGCTAAGAGGGAATGCGATAGGGCAAGAGCCTTCACATCTTGAGCCCGAAACGCAGCCGCCCCCGCGACCGTGACCGGAGAGATCCTCACAGCCACTGACCTTAACGGTCGGGAAGGCGGGGATCGGAGGGGAAACCCTGCTCCGCAAGCCGGGAGACCTGCCAGCGCGAGAGTTGAAACCGGCGGACGGGGTGTTCCGCGACGGGGAACGAACCTTGTTCGCGGGGTTCGTCTGCCTCATCGCCTCCCGCAACGATCCGTGCAAGGACCCGAGGAGAACGATGAGCGTCACGCTTCACGTCTGCATCACCTGTCGCGCCGGCCTAACGCTGGGCGAGGGCGAGACGCCGCCGGGCGCTCGCCTGCATGCCGCGATCCTTGAGGCCGGCGCGCCGGCCAGTGTCAACGTCGTTCCGGTCGAGTGCCTGTCCGCATGCAGCCAGGGCTGCTCGGTCGCGCTCAGCGCGCCGGGGCGCTGGTCCTATGTCTATGGCCGTCTCTCGGAGGTCAACGCACGGGACATCGTCGCCGGGGCCGCGGCCTATGCCGCCGCGCCCGACGGCATCGTGCCATGGCGCACGCGCCCCGAGATCTTCCGCAAGCAATCGCTCGCCCGTCTGCCGCCGATCGCCATGCTGCCGGAGGCCGCCGAATGAGTTCGCTGGCAAAAATTCCGGTGACCGTCATCACCGGCTTTCTCGGCTCCGGCAAGACCACGCTGATCCGGCATCTCCTCAGCAACGCCAACGGCAAGAAGCTTGCCGTGCTGGTCAACGAGTTCGGCAGCGAGGGCGTCGACGGCGAGATCCTGAAGTCCTGCGCCGACGCTAACTGTCCGGAGGAGAATATCGTCGAACTCGCCAATGGCTGCATCTGCTGCACGGTGGCCGACGACTTCATTCCGACCATCGAAAAATTGCTGTCGCGACGCGTCAGGCCCGACCACATCCTGATCGAAACCTCGGGGCTTGCGCTGCCGAAGCCGCTGTTGAAGGCGTTCGACTGGCCGGAGATCCGTTCGCGCATCACCGTCGATGGTGTGATTGCGCTGGCCGATGCCGAGGCCGTGGCGGCGGGCCGCTTCGCGCCCGATCCGGCCGCGGTCGAAGCCCAGCGCGCGGCGGATGGCAATATCGACCACGAGACGCCGCTGTCGGAAGTGTTCGAAGACCAGATCTGTTGCGCCGATATCGTGCTGCTGACCAAGGCCGATCTTGCGGGCGAAGACGGACTAACGGCGGCGAGGGCGGTGATTGCGGCGGAGATGCCGCGCTCCGTTCCGATGCTGCCGGTCACCGATGGCGCGATCGATCCGCGGCTGATTCTCGGTCTCGGAGCGTCCGCCG
>Ga0307509_10005541_pt1 | contig 17516 bp, 22 predicted proteins | sample 10_EM_MG_FD_202245 | JGI IMG/M metagenome (GOLD analysis project Ga0307509, IMG submission 202245) | Populus trichocarpa ectomycorrhiza microbial communities from riparian zone in the Pacific Northwest, United States - 10_EM | ecosystem: Host-associated > Plants > Roots > Unclassified | place...
CGCACAGCAGGAACAGAGCAGAAAGGGGGGAGTTTTCATCCTGGCACGGCAAAAAATTTGGAATGGAATTGCCGCAAAAAATGGACAGAACCTCGGAAGCCAACACAGCAACGGTGTCCCGATGATACACAACCCCACTCTGGTTCCTCTCCTCCCGATGCAATCGATGATTCTGGGGGAACCAACGCACAACCCATATCCGTGAGCGGCTATCGTCTCCCACTCCCCACGGTATTCAGCATTGTTACAGATCTGGATGGTCCATCGATTAGTGCACGAATGCCATAGAAACTCTCAGAATTCGGCACAAATGTCCAGGGCGGTGATGACCACACCCACACGGACCACCCACACGGAAAACACACGCCCGCGCTTCCCATCCGCTTTTGGTTTCTCTTGCTCGAAAGGATCAAAAATGATTCCCCCACGCCACTTGGCAGGAAGGAGGTCGTATTACATCTCCATTCCGGGACAAGCGCGTCATTGACGGCACCCGCTTATTTCCAGATCCCATATTCGGTGCGGCAGATGGCAACGTCGCTCGCGTGGACATAACCAGGGTCGGTATCATCAAAAGAACTGCACCCCTGGCGAACGTTTCTTTTATTTCAACCGCCATTCACTACATCACGCACCGACCGTGAATGGGAATTCTGAATGCCGGTAGCCAAATCGAACGACGTTGATCGCGACTCTCGAGTGTACCCGTGCCACGTGAATGTCTCGAAGACCCAGTCCCTCGTTTCGTCCTTCCGAGCGGCAAGTTGACCAGGATCTAAGGCTGCGAGTGTCGTGATGACGTTCTGTCCCGAGTTCGCACCATCGGTTCTCCGGAACCACGGCATGATGATCCCCTACTTTGGGGTCACGGTTCCCCGCAGTCGGTCCGACCTCGCCCACGCAGAGAGATCCCACGTTCCTCGCCCAGAAAAGAGGCAGAACCGATGAAAATCTGCGTTTGATCGACCCACCGTTTTTTCAGGGGTGACCCTCTCGGTCATGCCAGGCGTTCGAAGCAACCCGACGGGCCATCCCGGCGGCTGTGTCGGGAAACAGCCCCTGCGGAGAAACCTCGCTGAAACGGGCGACTTGGCACCCCACACGAATGCAGACCCAACCAAAAGTCCGGGGATGCGGTCTGAATGGGAGACGAATTTCACCAGCGCGGTCATCGCAAAGTGCTTCGTCCGACGAACCGGGGGTGTTGGGTTGATGATCTAGAATAATGCCAGTCGAAAGGGCATGAGCGTGTGGCCTCCCTCGCCATTCAGACCTTCATGAAGCGAGGTGAGTCCGCCCCCTCGCCGCCACCTCTGCCCAGGGTTGTAATATGATTTCGTGATTTTTCTGGCGTCCCCATCGCGAGAGACGCCAGGTTGACTGATTGGCGTTGAAGGACCTCCGTTTTCATGGACGTTAATCGGGTTTCACTGCCGTTGAAACGGTCTTAACCAACCTGAGAAGCCAGGGGGAGCCAGGGCGCCCTCGGGTGATCACCGACTTCTGAGTGCTGTCACCTCTCGTACGGCGATTATCACAATGATGTCCCATATGCGGCGGTCGTGGTCATCCTCTCCTGAGCGGAGATGAACATCTGCCGCGACGAAGGTTACGGGAGCGCCCATCGCCACCGTCATTGCACGGGATCAATGACGAAGATGACCGTCACAAACCTGGGAAGACAAATGGCCCAAGTGAGGAGCCACCCTTCCACAGGGAACATCCAGGCGGTAGGCGAAAACCTTAGACCCAGCACCATTTATCAATCAGCGACGACCGCGCTCCGCCTGTTCGCTTCTCCAACTCCTGTTCATACATTAGAGTATATCCTCGACGAATGAGATGGCCGACCTCCATCCACGCTGCGTGGCGCTTTGAGGTGGCTCTCCAGGGCGATCATGCGAGTGTGCCGCCCAAAAACTTTGGTTCTTATCGCATCAGATTCCATGGGGAGGGCGAGGGTTAGCATTTGATTTTTCCTTTACCAAGTAAAGCCTACCGCCGAAGTCGCACGCCGGAGTACATCATGAAGCTCCGGATGGGGTGGTGCGACCGATATGCCAGGTGATAATAAGAGATGTCAATGTGTTGTATGCCGTGGCCGCGTTCACGGACACACTCACCCAGAATTGCTGTCATCAGTTGCGACTTCGGAATACGACAGAGTCGAGGCTGACTGACATCGAACCGGATATCTGTCGGATCTGTGTGATAAATCACTGAAGGGCTGACCTATGGAACTGCTGACCGTTCGGTGTCAAATGATTCTCAACTCAGGGCTGAGCGCTGAGCAACGAGAAATTGGCGATTTCTCAAGCCACAAAAAAAACGCTCCGAGACCGTCTCTTACCTCGTCGTTGTAAAACGTCGAGGATCGGTCTCCTGAGTTCGTGAACCACAGGGTCTCGGTTTGAGGCTCGCCGTCACAGGGAACCACATCCGGAGAAAAAATGGCCAAGCCACGTGATCTTCTTCTCAGCCTCCCCTCGTCGCCGTCGTTGTTGTCAACGAATTCGAACCCTCTTTCTCCCTTCCAGACTCTCCCCTTTCTCCCTCCTTCCTCTCGCATATTGTCCCCGCTCAGTCCTACTACGACCACCCTCACACTCCTTTGGCACGCTGAAAGCCGTATCGTCGACAACTCAAACCCTTTACGATGGGGATCCAGTTCGGGTCTTTTGACGCAGTTTGCGAGACAGCTGCGCTTGTCATATGTCCACTCATAGGATCAGCGCATGGGATCGAACCTTCGTGCTACAGCAGGAACGTTGAGATATCGGGACGATTATTTTTCCAACCATGCAAGTCCTTTCTCCAATTTCTCACTTCGTTTGCGTGAGGGCGGGAAATAATATTGTCTTGCTCGATACTTTGTCTTGGGGTTATACAGCAACATGTTTCGTGCACATCGTCGCAATCCTCATGACGATAATCATGATCCTACATATCAGGAGCAAGTACACCGCAGTCGGTGCGTCGCGTTCAACAGGTGGCCAAAATGGACTACGACTCACCATGAGACATGTACAGGGCGAAAAGAGATCGTCATGTTCTTCTACATGTATGCATTCATTGAGCTGCTCGCGTTTTTCCTGGACTCCGGGGTTATACCTTCGGCACATGACAGCTATCCGGTGCGCCACCTCGTGATTTCCCGAACCTGGTCCGAATGTCTTATCTCCTCTGCTAGTGGTTCGCCGCAGTCTATACCGGGTTTGTAGCATCAGCGTATGCCTGTCTGCTAATCAACGGTTTTGTCGGATTCCAATTTGCAGAGGACGGAACGCCATTATCGTTATGGGTACGCGCGCCTCATACCGGTGCAGTTGACCCTCCGGCTCACATGGCGTCTTATTTCATCACCCTAGTTCCTGCGGATCTCTTGCCTCGTCGTCTTCGGTGCTGGGTTCTTCCTCGCTATCGCCACCTTCAAGCAATATGCCGGGTTTAGCTTCTCCAAGCCCATCGCCCTGTGGATCGTGTACATCCTGTGGCCCTTGATCTGCACCGTGGTCTACATCGTCTCGCAGCTCATCCTCGTGTTCCGAACGCTTGAAGACCGTTGGCCCGTCGGAGATATCGTGTTCGGGGCCGCGTTCTTCGCCGTTGCTCAAGTGATCCTGTTCGCTTTCAGCATCACGATCTGCGACGCCATCAAACACTACATCGATGGCCTCTTTTTCTTCACCCTCTGCATGCTCCTGAGCGTCATGATGGTCTACAAGTACTGGGACAGTATCACTGTACGTAAATGCCGGTCATCTTGGAACCTTCTTACCTCTCTTGCCATTTTACGTCTTTCGGACGAACGCTAACGTTGATCTTTTGTGCTTTAACAGCGAGAGGATCTGGAGTTCTCCGTCGGATCTAAAGCCGCCGTCTGGGAAGTGAAAGACCCTTCATTGGCAACCGACTACCACGAAGAGGATAGCAGCCAGTATCATGGGAACGGGTATGGAGGTGGTGGACGTGGCTACCCTCCGCAGGGATACTAGCTGCCCTTGTTTCCGCCCCACACGCGCCAACCCGGCGTTCGCATTCTCCCTGATTAGTGTAACTTCTCTTGTTTGTTGTCTATATCATTCTCTCCCTCTTCTTCACTGAAAGGTTCCTCGGTTCTTTCTATACTTTCACAGTTCGCATACACATGCCTGCATACACCCCACGGACTCTGGAACTTTTCCTCCTACCACCATTTCCGTCTCACCTCCCCCCTTTTCCCCTCTTGTTTCTTCCTCACGCAGAGACAATAATTTCGGCTGAGAAATGCGACGTACGGATACTCCCTTTATATGGCTCCGCGAGAGCTGCGTATGCCACGGGTTGGCGATATGGGCGTTTTATTCGGCCGTATAACAAAGACCATTCACGTTGCATCGTGTCTTCACGGCCTCGCGGTCGTTGGGGTTTTACCAAGTGCCTCTCCCGTATCGTGGGCCATTGACATGACACGAGGTGGCATATGTAAATATAGGATGGCAGAGTTCATAAGACACTCTATTTCCAGACTCCGAACAATGGCAACGAACGTGTAGTGAACCGCCCCAGGCCCCACCAGACCACTTCAAGTTCGTTCGAGGTGTCCACCCGTGAGAGCTCGAGATTAAAAAGGCGCCTGGAATGAAAGGTTCCGTCCACATTCCGAGAAGTCTTGGTATGCGCGCGCATTGCGGAAGTGCCGGGCGACTAATCCCATACCAGTACTAGACGGGCTTAAGTCCCGCTTGTCAGTGCTCATAATCAATGGGAGAAGTGAGGAGAAATCATTCATGCAGGTAAAGCGCCGCCTTTGCCGTTTTGGAGGCTCTGCGTGCCCAAGGGTTGGCAGTCGGCGGGCTCTAGTCCTTCAACAAAGTCGTGGCTTCCTCCGCTCTCGGGTTTTCATTCCCAGCGGGGGCGATGATCAAGCATGGGACGACTGTCAACAGCACACTTGCTCCCCCCCCCCCCACGGGATCCGCAACACCGAAAGATAGAATGAGTGGTTTGGCTGGTTCCCGGGGTTTTGGGGCGAGTAAACTGCGCGTGGACAGGCTCTTAATCTTCTGTCCCTGCTGACAGTGATAAGGAAGTTAATGAAAGGGCGAGAGAGGTTCGATGGAAGACGGTTGGTATTGAGATTTCGGTGGGGTTTTTTGGGACCTTCTGCATGTGCGCGTCAGCCCATGGACGCGCCATAGTTTACCCCCCTGACGTATCTGGTTTAGCATTGGCATTGGTCGAAATCGAAGGAGCCGTTCGAAGGAGTTACCCCGAAAAATGATAGGACCAAATCGACGCGAAGAGGGATGAAAATTGGTCCGCGGTTCGTGGTGCCCGGGTTCTTGGTGTAATAAACGGCAAGCCAGAATGGTGTGTGGAATTTTTGGGGATTCTCGTTGTCCGGGATCTGGATTCTGGAGGGTCTGGAGCGTGTGTCGTAAGCACGAAGCCTGACTGCTTTTTTTTCCTTTTCTTTTTCATTCAGGATTGAATTCCACACCTTGTTTGATGAGGTTCCAGCGGTGGGTATACGCACTTACCAAACGTAGTCGTTGCACCGCAATCGCGGTACCGATTACCGTCCCACTGGTTGGGCGGGGGGGATTATTGCCCCCGAATGGGCAGATCACCTGAACGTGGAGAGGGAGATTGTCGCATCCTGAAGAGGTCGCGGTGGACGATAAACGCCTTTCATCCCATCAGTGGGGGAACTGTCGAACGAAACAAGGTGCTTTGTCAGGACAAACAAGACTCCGAATGGTAAGGTGGCCGTCCTTGCGAATTTGCTTTTTCGAAATTTCACTCACCGGATGTTGATCATGCCCGGGTCAGACGGACGGATAGACACGAGCGCGCGCATGTGCAAGCGTCTTGTGGATGTTGTATAAGTGTCTCTATACATTGCCGTAACAGCCCAGGGAGACGGGCGATAAGAGATGGACCAATGACGGTGTGGGCCTGAACCTTGAACCTGAACTTTGACCTGTGGGTTCTCCGCGCCCTCGTGAGCAGATTGACGTGTGGATCCGTAAATTGAGCGTCTGTCCGCTCTGACGTATTTGCCGGTCGGAAAGCCCGACAGGTCCACGGGGTGAGCGGTTGCCTATCCTCGGCTCGTGAGTGGCTGAGCAAGATCCAGCAACTATGGAACACATGAAACATTGGGAGGGTTTCTTACCGCACACCGGACCTCCATCCCTCAGGAAATCGCGAGAGTCGGTTGCCTGCCAGAAATCCCGCCATTCAAGTCAATTAGAAGTCGAACCCAATCGGTGAGGTCTTTCGGAGGTCCGCAGATGGAAAGGGCCATTAGTCCACCTCAAGAATGGACGACGAGTCAAGTCAATCCTGTTAGACGCCGCTAGTGCGTGCCCACCCTCTCCGGTCTCGGGCTATCTGGACAAAGGCGTCCTCTGCAAAGCGACATACGAACTTGTGGCGGACCAGCGCCGTACGCTGAACGCCGTGCGCGTGATCACTACCCGACCCAGCGCGGTGGCGGTTAGTGGAAGATGCCAGGACGGGAACAAGTCATCGGTTAATCCTTGGTTCTTTTTTTGGCGCGAGACATATTAATCCCTACTTGCCCCAGGTTGGCTTTGAGAGCGCCAACCTTGGCAGCTGGCTTCGGGCCGAATGTGAGACTAAAGTGAGAGAAGAGTTAGCGAACTACGCCTTCGCGCTGACGGACCGTCCGTTTGGATGGAAGTCCAGCTCGGGTGACGATCTCACAGGTCTTGGACTGGCAATCTTTGTCTCAACACTCCTGGCGGGTCACCCGGGGAGTTTCTGATGGAGAAGCCGCTAGTTCACGCCGCTGCGACTCCGTTCGAGAGGAATACAAAGAAACCGAAGTCACTTACAAGAGACAGATACCACCCAGCACCATCACATACCAGATCCTGCCCAGGTCCTGTCGAATATTACAAGTAACTTTCTCACATAGTCTCCGCTGGCGGACTTGACGAGGTGACCAGACGTGGTGTAGCATCAAATGGAAGGCGACCCGGAACTGTCAGTGGTGCGACAGCAACGACGTCGCCGTACCACCCTTTCCGAGAATTTCCAAAATTGACGGAGAAGTGGACAGGGGAGTGGACGAAACTCCGCAAAGGATCTTCCGCGTTAATGGGGGGTAGAGGAGCTCTGCTAGTCCCAAGTAATCTTACATCCGGGTTCTATGGTGGAACAGGTAATATTGCCACCGCCTCGACACCAGATCTAATGATTGTGGAACCTTGTAACCGTGCTGGTGATAGTGGAGCCTAGCCATGGGGAGTAAGCACATCGCTGCAGTTTGCCCCCCTGAACGGAACCCCCAGAAGCGTGTGCGGGGATCTGGCGTGAGAGATGGAGACATCGATCCGGCTGGAATGTAGGAGGCCGGGAATGCGCAAATGGGTATGGCGATGTCCACATCCAGTGGAATGGCGGGGAAACCCCTCACGCGATGCCCTCCTGGCGTCGGGTGTTTGACAATCGCAAGGTTCGCAACAGTGCTAAACGTAACACGTAAGGTGTCGCGCTGCCCAAAGTGCATAAACGCCACTTGATGAGAGATGGCGGAGGGTTCCAAATCTTCCTGATAGTTACAACGTTCCTCAAAGCTTCGCGAGTAACTCGAGAACTCATCTCTCAGTGGGTGTGCCAGCGCAGATATGGCAAGTACGCCACGTACCAACATAATTATTCTGATATCGGGGAGGAGATCGTAGGGGTACGAGGTAAAGTGACAGCATTTTCCAGTTCCAGCATTCGGTCGGCTCTCGTCCGAAAATGACAATTCCCGGAAACGTCCATTTCCGCCATAGGCGGCGGCGGCGGCGGCGGCGTAAGTAGGTTCCTTCACAAAAACGGAATGGTCAGGCGGAGCAGGAAAATGCGAAACAAAGGGTTGTGGCGCGTCGCCGAGAGGTTTGTGCGGGCGAGTTGGCCGTCTCCGAAATCTGTCACTTGAGCTCCATGATCAACGATGTTCATCACCCGTCCACGAACAAGTGGATGACAGGGTCGGTATCTACTAGAACCAGCAACAGGTCCGGCCGCTAGACTGACACTCCTGGCAAGCCTGCCCATGCTCAGGGTTTGACGTTTGCCGATTACCGGTTGCCCGTTCCCCATCGGCTGCAGGTTTTGGGGCGGTGGTGACCAGTGTTCACGCTGACAGGAAGAATCGGGCTTAGAGAGTACGGTCGGTGCTGTCCAAGTGAAACGAAACCGTCGAGAACCCGTAAGATTGGTAGGCAGCACTCAGCCATACTGTGAATGGCGGAACTCATCGGATATCGTTCTCCGTATGATACGGGGATTGAGAATCCGAATTGGTTCCCAATGGGAAACCCCTCGCTCGCCGTAAAAGTGCACCGGGTCGGATGAACGGGGATAGCGCGCGTAGCTACGGCGCACTACCGCTGATGGGTGTTGTTTTTGGGAGCCGAAACTTCCTCCAAGGGAGGTTTTCGGAGGGTGACCCGTTCCTACTGAAGAGAGGCGTTTCACCGCGCTCAAGACGTTCAAGTACCACACTTGAAGCTTGACACTTGACCTAAGATCCCCGAGCGGTGATGAGCCGTGCGTCAAAGGGAATAATTCTTCCTCTCGCGAATTCCATATGGACAAGAATACAGCCGAGTTGCGTTGTGTACAGTATTCGGTCCACCCCAGCGGAGTTGCTGGATCGCTGAACTGAGGGGATTGAATTCCAGTTGCTCGGCGCAATTTATCTCTGGCGTCCCGTTACCACCCACCTCCTCACAACGTGCCTACCGGAACGCGTGTGTGGCGCAAGAGACCAGTTTCAACGAGTTCGTTGGTGCTTCGAGTGTGGGAATTCCCGGGCGCGGGCGGGGTTGCCGGTCGCCATCGTAGCGCTGATCGGATAATCCCGCTGCCTCCTTCCAAGCGAGCCACCCCGTGTTCGACCGGTCTTGGGTGGGTTTCGGTCTATCTGTGCCCCGCCTGGTAGTTCATTTACCTGCTTCGAATTTTTGGTCGACGATTCATCCCCCTTTCTGTCGTGGGGTCAAAACCTGGACTTCAAACCCGCTTGTGACGCGCGGAACGCGGAATCCTCCTTGGATTGCGTACCTTGATGTCCCAGGCGTCCCCGGCCTGAAGTACTCAATCTGTCAGGGCCGGGTGATGTGGACCTGCCAAGAGCGACGTCTCTGTGGAGCGTTACAATTTGGATTACGCTTGTCTGCCGCCTCGAACTCCACTCCCACCGGTCTGATCATCAGGTAGAGAGAGGTCTCTGTCTTGCGTATTCATGTCACATACCGTGGTGTGTCGGGTTGTTGCCCCCACCGATGGACCCGAGCGTAGAGTTTGAGTCGCGACCTCGCGACCTCAAGATCTCATCAACGACCGCTGGCGTGTGACGGACGCCCTTCACCAATCGACCCTGGCGTCGTCCGCAGCGTTCGCGAGGGTATCTCATCCACGACGTCCCAAACCCTGGATCTCGAGCTGTTTTCATCGTTTCGTTGGAGGTCGATCTACCCACCGTCTCAGTGATCACGGTGGAATGCTTGCCTTTCTTTGCTATGGCGCCCCACACGGACGTGTTCCTGAATCCCGGCTTGTCTTATTTGATCAGGCCTGTGCGCGTTCGCGTATGTACATTCCTGGTTGGACGTGGCTTTTGGACTGTGTTCGGGCATTCAGTCGTACACGTAAGTTCACCCGTTTGCTTGGTTCATCTCCACCGCTCGCCGCATGGAAGCAGTACGACTGCTGTACTTATCTTGACGTCCATCGATGCGTGTTTCCAGGCACGCATTGACAAGGATCATTCCAAGGCGGCGACCCCGGCCCGTATGTTCATGACCCACATCTGCCCTGTCCGTCGGGTACTGCCTATCCTGTTGTCTCAAAGGCGCAACTACGGTCTACTTTGCCCTCAATTTGGGTCGCTCGGCTCCCTGTCCGTTCCTCCGCCATTTCCCGAAGGACTTATCTCTTGGCGGCGGTCTCTTGTATACCACACGTTGCTTGTTACGCGGTCCGAAGTCCTGGTCGACCCACGCGGGTGCCTGCATGCATGTACTACCTAATGTACTTTAGGCCGCCCCACCCTTCCGTACTCTGTTTCGTGTGTTTGGGTGGGGTGTTTCTCAATCCAGCGCTATCTATGCTCCCCTCTCCAGTGACATGTCCGCATGGGATCAGCGATTTGGGGAACTCCAGCCTCCTTGATCGTCACAGGGTCGAAGTTCCGAGACTCATCAGGCAGCGGGGACGTTGTTTGGCGGAAGCTCGTAGCCGATTCCAAGATAGATTCGGCGGCGTTTCAGCTCGAACTCCGCTGTGGATTCCACAAGCCCCACCGCTCTTCTTTCGTTCTATGAACTTGGTTGAAGGTGGTAGAAATGTTCAGACTGACAGAATCATATTCTACGATTGGCCCAATCACCGCGCTCGCAGCTCTAGTAATGAATTCGTGGTAATGACGCCGCTCGTATGAACTCTTCCACCCCTTTGTGCCCAGCTCAGCCACCGATCGGACCGTTCATTCTGCCCAGCCTCCCGGCTTTCCGAACGCAGCACTGTGCACAGTGTTGGGCACAGGTCGTCTTCGCCTCTGCAGGTGGATGCTTCGGTTCCAAACGGTGGTTGAGCGTTCGGGTTCTGAAGGTTAACGTTGAACGTTGGAGATCGAGTTTCAAGTTGGACAAGGGTAGAAGACGTTCCAAGGCTTGGTCTTCTATTTCTTTGAATGTGGTCTGATTTTGAGATGTGGCTGTCGATCAGAACGAGTTGTGTCGGGCGGGGATAGCGTGGGTCGTTCTTTTGTTCAAGCGCGTGGACATCGCCTGGCGTTGTTCATCTCGAACCGGGCAGAGTCTGCCGTGTATCTCGATGGTTTTTGGGAGGAGATCACCCTCATGCGCTCCGTGTTGTATTACCGTAGGCATAACAGGTAACCTGAGGCCGAAAACCCGACCAAATGTACCCACACTGCCCGAAAAATGCTAGTCAGCGGCCAATTCCAAATTGTCCGGGTGGAAGTGACGGAGCATCCCAAAATGGGATTTGTTTCCATCTTGAGACAAGGATCACCTGCCCTCATAAACGCCTAGGATGGTTCCACCTCGCTCCATGCTCATACCATGTCTGTGACCACGACCGTATACCCTTCATCCTCGACGAAGGTGGCAGAATCTAGGGCAGTACGCTTCGAGAGCCAATGCGTGCTCATTCCAGAGCCGCAGGCTCAGTCCCTGATTTATAAGCTGGGAAAATCCCTCGCCTTGCCTTTGCGGAAGAGGTCACCAGAAGTCGAGCCCGACCCTCGTGGACGCACCATCGAAGAGCGATTCAGTGGAATGGGTGGCGGAAATTCTCCGAAGTAAGCTATCGCCTCTTCCATCGTACGCGACAGAAGAGGTGAACCGTGTATTTTGCTTTTATCCTAGGAACGCGAGAATGTCCCCTTCACCCGCCAGGGATGGCGCCGCATTGGTCTCTTGTCTAGTACAGCATGACGGACCGTCGTCTCCCATTCCACCCTCGCCAACTTCGGGGTTTAATCGTCCACGGATACCCAAACGCCGAGCTTCTCTCCCGACTCCCGCTCGGGTTGATGTCGTCACGATACCTTTACGACCTTGCTGCGTTGGTTGCGAAACTGTATGGGAAGAGTCGCAGAAGGAGGGGGATCAATGGAAAGAGAAATTTACGAGGGGTGCTAGGCGACGAAGAAGCTTGAGCTCCGACACTCGGCCGGTACTTCACCATCGTCATGGTTCCCTGGATTCTACGCATTCATTCACCCATCCTCCGGTCCTCACGATAAGGGTGGACGAGGTGGATAAACGGAGAAGTTCCGGGGAGTCTCGTTCCGTTGTCATCGACCCTACGAGTCCGATCGATCTGCCACCAAACAACGAGCGGAGACATGCCTCGGACTCTGCTGTTCCATCGTGCCTAACCACTGTAGGACGTGTCAGAACTCCTATCCCCGAAGACGATGAAGATCAGCTGTTCCCTCTCCCTCTCAACAGGCGTTCTCCCAGCGCCTCCCCCACCCCCAGTCCCAGCGGATCTTCGTCATCACTCCATGCCACCGGCCAGAAGCCTTCCCCCTCCGGCTCGAGGGAGTTGATCCCACAACGTAGGCGGATCCCCAGCCCCACCAATTTCGATCGTCCAACCTCGCCACCTCCGCCGTCGCCAATCACAAAATCCTTCAGTTCGCCCCTCCCCACGAAGACCCTTTCACGGTCAATGGGAAAAGGGTTGCAGAGGGGTGGATCCTTGGATTCGGACTCCATTCTTGGACCATCGATTGTTCGAGACACAAGGACTTCGCCAAAAAAGTCCAAGCTCTGGTCTACGGGCGTTTCGATTACTAAGGCCGCTGGCGCCGGTATCCTGAAGGGTGTCAGCGGCATAAATGTTGGCCCAGGAACGCCCCACGCGTGACGGTTCCCTTCTGATTTGCTTCTGTTCAGATGTCCATGTCGTGTTGTCCTTCCCTTCCAACCCACTCCGCTCGCATTTCGACTTCTTGTACATACCGTTGTCTTTGTATTTTGTTTTGTTCCACCGTGTAGAATACAGCTGAGGGTAATTCCGTGTACGTTAGCTCATAGCCTTTGATACCCGTCGCACTGTCAGATGATACTCTAGGCTCCCGTGCGAGGCACCGGCTTTTCTAATAGGATTCGACCTGCCAATTCATTCACCGTAACCGTACCCGTGCCGGGATCATGATGGAAAACTGTTCGAGTGCGAGGCCGCAATACTGAGACTCGAGAGAGAGCCGTGAGGATATAGACAAGACCCGCGGAGGTATCCGAAATGGATCACCATCAGAGAGGGATGCCCGCGTCACCGTGACCTCTCACCGACACCCCCCACCTCGACGTCCGACCACCAGCGTCCTCTGCTCTCCCTCGGCGGTGGGTTCCTGTTAACTGTCAACTCACGGGCGGCCCCCATCTTACGTGGGTTATCGATAGTTCGTCGCGGGGCACCCAATTAACTTGGTCGACAGAAGTCAACGCCCTGCTCTGATATCTCCGTTCTGCCTTCTTTCTCCTTGCCTCCCTTTTTTTCTCCTCCTTCCTTCGTACCACTTCCAACGCTTTGGGTTCCGGGAACTTCTAACTCTTCTTCTCTCTCCCACTCTCGTTAACAACGCTGCTATGGGTGCATGTATGTCATCATCAAATCCGGGGATAGAGGTGTCAGAGGAGGACAAGCGGATGCATCGAGACGCAGAAAAGGCTTTGAAAGAGGTCCGTCGCATGTCCTGCTCGTTGGCCAACTCTAACTTTACCTCCGTTGTGACAGGCAAAATCGAAGATGGCCTCGCAAGTCAAGGTACGAGATTCCGTTCTATCACATCCCCGCTTCCCGTCATGCCATCATATTAGGTTTTACTCCTGGGCTCTGGAGATTCTGGAAAGTCCACAATCCTCAAGGTACGTGTGTCTTGCTCCGCGAATATTCCAGCCGCACGGTCGAATTCACCGCTTTTCGTTCAGCAAATGCGGTTTATACACAGAGTCCCGTTCTCAACGCAGGAGATTGAAAATTACCGACAGTTGGTTTTCAATAATCTTACCTTTGGACTGCGATACGTTCTCGAGGCTATGGACGATATGGAACTCGAAGTGGCGGACGATAACATCAAGTACCTCGAGATGATGGCCGAGGTTACTGACCTCCCTGACGGCGAACCGTTCCCCGTTCACTATCTCGAGCCCCTCAGGGCTCTGTGGACAGACGTCAACGTCCAGAAAGCCTGTTCAAGGGGGAACGAAGCCGCCCTGCCGGAAAAGTAAGTACCGGACCATCAGTTCCCCATTCGGTGTTGATGACTCCCCGTCATCTTCCCCACCTATCTTGATCGACTTGATCGCTCACACGCGTCTCGTACAGCCTGTACTATTACTTCGCTGACTTGGAACGCCTTTTCGAGCCCCACTATATTCCGAACGAGCAAGACATAGTTCAGTGCCGAGCGCGGACGATCGGCATTACAGAAACGCGCTTCAACCTTCGAGATCATGAAATGCTGATGGTCGACGTGGGTGGTCAAAAGAGCGAGCGACGGAAGTGGATTCACTGTTTCCAAGACGTGACGAGTATCCTGTTCCTGGTCAGCCTGAGTGGATACGATCAATGTCTGGTGGAGGATCGAGACGCGGTACGGACGCGGCCCTCCGTGACTTCTCCAGATCCGTGCTCACCCGCATTTCTATACAGAACCAAATGCAGGACGCGATGACCATCTGGGACTCAATATGCCATTCGCAATGGTTCAAGTCGACCTCGATTGTGGGTGAACCTCTCTTCCACTCTCGCTGGGTGGTGTCCTCTCACAGGTTCTGATGACAACCGATAGATCCTGTTCTTGAACAAGAACGATTTGTTCGAAAAGAAGGTTCAGCACTCACAGATCAAAAGCTTCTTCCCGGTGGGTCTTGCACAAATTCTCCGTTCTATCTGGAGATCGACTGACCGTCGTTGGGCAGGATTACGAAGGTGAGCCGGGTGACCCCCGGGCTGGCAGAGATTACTTCAAACGCCGGTTCGCTCGGTTGGCCCAGAAAGCGAACGCAAAGGAGCGGGAGATCTACATACAGTTTGTGTCTCCTCCGTCGATTCGTTTCATTCCTAATATTATCCAGCATCACCACCGCCACTGACACCGCGATGCTGAGAGTTGTCATGGCTGCCGTTGAAGGTGAGTTTCTGGCATCCATCCCGCGTCTTGTATGCTAACAGACCGTTTGTAGAGTGAGTCCCTTTTTCCTTTTTCTCTCGTTCCGATTTCCAACGGTTCCCTCCCCCTCCCGTCCTCATCTACTTTGGCTATTCCAGCATCTTGCTGCGCCACAACCTGCAAAGTGTCAACTTGATTTGATTGTATGGGTTATGTTCCGGGAATATGCATCTCATCTGTGCTGCTCCGCCTTTGGAAACTGCTTTCTTCCTTTCCTCCTACATTATCTCACCGTCCAGACGGTCTATACTCTTTGCCCGAATTACCATTATTCTCTTGATCGCGCATTTGTATCACAACCGGCTAAACTGTTTCTTTTATCCATTGCATTGACCTCTCGTAGTACCATTGTCAGCAAGAACGTAGGTTCTCCCTCTCATTTCCTTTTCTCGAGTGCTGATCACCTGCTTTATTTGTCTATCGATCCAGATCCGTGAAGTTATGTTGTAATACCTACGGATCGGGTCCCCGCAGCCCGTTACCTCGACCGTCCCTCCCTCCGCCTCCCTGGTCTAAGCTTGCAAACCTCATTGTACACACTCGTCAAATTTACCCACGCATCCATCATCCCTCGATCCCCTTGCGCCTCAGGGGCCATCAATAGCCTACCGTACCTTTGGCTGTTGGTCGAGACCCCGCTGGTCACAATGTCCATAACTGTTGCCCGCCGTTCCTCCCGCGTTGGACGCAACATCTGTACGAAAAACCTACTCGCCGTTATTTTGGGCCCGATCAACCATGTTCTGCACCATCACGCCCGTACCTGTACATCCACCCGTCCGCAGGCCTTTTCTCAATGGTCGCCACTCATCCGGCCGTCTTCTTCTCGGAGAATCGACCGCGAATTCTTCTGGCGACGTTGCGATTACCTAGAACTGTCACCGTCGCCGTCAGTATGTACGGATTTCCCGTCAAGTTATCGTTATTCGTCCCGTTCTTCACTCGCTCCCTACCCGCTGTGTTTTCATCCATATCGTTCCCCCTCCGGTCGGAGGTTTTATCCTAGGCACAATGTTAGTCGTTGGTGGCCGCTTGTTGATGAGTTTCTATCGCCCTCACCTTTTTTCCTTGTTTTCCACTGTCGTTCCTCCCTCGCTTTGCATAGCGGTGACGAGGATACCGTGTTCTATTTCCCTTGATTCCCCTCGTCGATGTTTGTGGCTTCCAATCAATAAAGGAAGTTGGTAGATCGTGCGTGTGCTACCGTGTGATAGGGTCGAGGGTGACGGCTAAGTCAGGAACAGTGGGCGTGCCACGTCAAGTGGGTCCGAGTGGGGCAATCTGAGCAGCACAGGGGGTGATATCCTCAAGACGTGAGACCAAGGGCGAACGGGGGAGCCACAAGACAGGGGGGGAAGGGAGGTGTGAATCATCGCCCGTGATGGTTCCCACCGTCGTGGTTATATAGGCGAAAAATTGGTGATACGCGGATGGGGACACATTTAGCCTTCGACGGCGCGCCATGCGGAATCGGGGGAGTTCCTATCAGATTTTGGCTCGGTCGGTCCCGCAGTTGAGCGGGAAGGGGTGCGACGAACCGACATAGCTGCTTACGGTTCGAGTTCAAAATAGCACACGAGAATTTCTGTTGAACATGTGGGACTCCAGCGTCACCGACGTGGTCTGTAGTCCACTGCTTTGGGAACCCATGGTGGGGGGTGGGAGCCTCGGGTGCGTGCCTGGAATCCATCTTGCCTTTGAAACCCTTGGGATTGAATAGCAGCTTATTGACATACCCACTCCGGACAGGGTTGATTGGCTCTTTATTTATTCCCCCATTCATCGCCGTTCGCACTCAAATCGCTGCCGGGGTGCTGTGCTCCGGCTTCCAACGAACGATCTTTATGTGTGCGCTTTTCTACTAGGGAAGAGCTATCGGAATCGCGAGCGGACGATGCGGGTACTACCAAGTGCTTATTCCTGGTGTGGATAATGTGCGAATTTACCGGTTATGGGATTCTTCCGCAACTCCCGCGCCTCTTTTCTCCTAGACCCGGAGACTCTGTGGGATCGCTAGCGTCAGATGTTCGGATGGTTCTGACGGCTTAACCGCTGTGTTGCTATTGCACATGGTGGACGCACATCACCCTACCTGCTTATCCAACCACCCGAGCCACCCGGAGACTCACCACGATCGCGCGGTCTAACTTACAGAAAAGGGACGTTATCCGGTAATCAAATTCTCGATTGTCGTCCTCGAAGGTCTCTTCCCTTCGTCCTGTTCGTTTAGCGCGAATCTAGATCCGAGGCGTACCATACCTTATGTGGGACTAACCTCTCATCAGATCCTTCGGATTTGGCCAACTTGATGAGACTCGGTGAGATCCAAGGAGATCGGTTGCGATGTGACCTTTGAAGCTCGCATGGTCCATTTGTTGGTTAGATGGGGGTAGCTCCCTCCGTTTGTGGCGGGTCACGCGGTGGGGCCATGCTGGAGCTTGGGGTGTAGTCGGCTATCAACAAAAGCTGACGGAAGGTGGAACACCCAACCGTTCTGATGTGGGGAGGGGGCGGCTCACCCCTCACCCAAGCATCCGGAACCTCGGAACGGGCCTTATTCTGCCTCCTCCGCAGAACCCGCGGCGTAGTCGCATCGGATGTTGATCTAAGGGGTCGCCCCCGGACGGTTAGCCCCAAGCACTGTCTACGTTGGAGCCGCGCGGGCTGAGGGGAACGCCACCGTGATGTATTGTACTGCGTGCGCGAGCCATGACGGTCCCTGGTTACAGATTAGCGGGAGCATGGGTCGTGGGAGGGGTCGACCGGGCAACAACAGTTTTGAACATCCAATGTCTAC
>Ga0307509_10005542_pt1 | contig 17515 bp, 24 predicted proteins | sample 10_EM_MG_FD_202245 | JGI IMG/M metagenome (GOLD analysis project Ga0307509, IMG submission 202245) | Populus trichocarpa ectomycorrhiza microbial communities from riparian zone in the Pacific Northwest, United States - 10_EM | ecosystem: Host-associated > Plants > Roots > Unclassified | place...
GTGGACATTATATATATGTCACAGTTATGATATTTTGATTATAACCAAATATATTTGAATATAACTGAATGTAACAGTAGTTATCATAATTGTGATTTGTATATAATGTCTACAATTGAATACAAGCAACCTCCCTTTTTGCTGATGACCTGTGACCCTCTCCCATCGATTTTCCTTGACGAACAACGGACCTCGGAGCTTCCACAGTGGGTCCACTCATCTTAATTTGAAGACGCCTGAAACGCTCTGCTTTTAGGCTTCGTTGTTCTTACCCTAAATTAATTACCACACAATGGCCTGATTTCGTCGCTCGAATCAACATACCCGAAGCCGGGCCTCACGTTGGACAGTTGTGAGACTAAACTTCTTTGGCCTGCACGACACGAGGACACGGCGAAAGGTTCTCATTCTGCCACTGCGTCTGCCTATATCTTGTTCTGACAGTTCATAAGTTTCAATCACGAGAGAGGCGTCAGCCCATTGGAATTATAGGCTTTGTATACTAGGTCAAGGAATTCCAATTTTGATAGAAATCGAAATCTATGCAACACTTATGGACTATGCTGGTTCGGCAATTCTGTTCAATCACGACTACCGATTGGATTTGGGCTTCCGGTGTACATATCTCTGAACCCCCTTTTTTTTGGCATTCTATAAAATCGTTTGCTGGCGTGTCTTTCCGGCAAGGATCTGACACCAGACACTGGTCGATCTGCGGAAACACCCTTGATTCTTGTGCCACTAGATCCATCCATCATGCACGTTGGAACCTCTCCGCTTTTCCAAGAGGCAATGGATTGATTTCTTGTTAGCCACGTGGTGTGTTGTTTTGGGTCTTCAAGGGTCTTCACCGTGCTGGCCGACCTATCAGCGCTCGTCAAGGTATTGCAGCTTGGTCATGAGCTAGTCTCGTCCCCATTCCGTTCTGGGTAATTGACCATGGGGGGACGAGGCCAGTCATGAGCTAGAGATGGTGACTTTTATTTCTATCTCATTCTATTCCTGTCTCATCCAGAACCCATATCCTGTGAAAAAAAAAATCCACGATGTCTATCATTATAGCAAGAAAACGCGTGTGCGTTTTCAAATTCATGTCATCCTCGAAGACAGCGGAATATCACTTGTCCAGCTGTGTGATCTGTCGAAGGTTGGATTGCCCGAACTGGAACATCAAAGGTGGTGGCGGTGGCGGATAAAGAGGTTCCCCTTACCGTTCAACGCCATTGCCATCCGTCTACCTCGGGGGTACTGATAGACTATAGCTTTAGTGGTATTTCACGCGAAAACTGACAATATACCAATTCGTCTTTCATATGTAAATAACTACGGCAACAACGTTGACACGGAAGTAGAGCCAAATTTTACCGCTAACTTGATTCCGAAAGCATGAGACTGAGGTAATCGTTAGAGGAGTGCAAACCTGTCCTTCTCGTGTCTGATAATAATTTACTACGCCAAGTAAGGAGTTCGGTTAGAGGCTATACAAAGATGTTTTCAAGATTTCCGAGTTTCCTTCCATGGAGCATAATTGACGAACGATCACCCGTCCGCCATAATCAAGTCAGCCGTTTGCTGGGACCTTGGTTTAATGACACATTGGAAGGGTTTAGGATGGCTATGTTGTCCCATAAGGATAACAGAATCAGCAAAACAAAATCTTAAGGAAGCTCACCTAATCGTTCCCGTCGTTTGCTCTGGCACAGGTTCAATGACCACGCCGTCTTTCGAAATTTTCGAAATATCGAAGGCAGCTAGTGACATAGCACAAGAGATGAAGACGGAAGTGTCAGCCAACAAACGACCTGAAGCAATGTTAACTGGCCCGCACGAGAAAGAAACACGGCGTTAAGTCGTACCGGGGCATATTCTATCGGATGGGCATCAAAAACCTTCGGAAACAGTATTACGACGAATTACATACCTTCTTCCAAATCCGAAGCAAAAGTCCCTTGGATCCTGCTCTGGGTTGGTTCCTAGGAACCTTTCCGGTTTAAATTTGAAGGGTTCTGAGTAAACCTTTGGGTCGTGGGACATCTTCCTACAAACGAGTTCCCAGTGTCAGAGAAGGGGTTTTGTTTTTTCTTTATGCCTACCAGATATTCGGAATAACCAGTGTACCCTTAGGAATCCGATAACCGTTGTGAATATCGTCCTCACTTACCCGGTGAGGTACACCTATTTCCTAATTTTCAGTGGAAAGAGCTTTCAATCTCGGGGAGTGCTTACCAGTGGGGGTTACACTATGCCATCGTAGAACTTCGAGCGCAAGTGCATTTGTATAGGGCAGGTTGTCGCGGTCGGCAAAACCAGGAAGTCGATCTTTGCCGACCACTGCATCGATTTCTTGTTGAGCCTTGTGCATAGCATCCGGATGTAGTACCATTGCAAGAAATAGGGCGTAGATAGCAGAAACGGTCTGCATCCCCCTTTTTGTTGGTGAAGATTCGTGAAAGGAAAGATAAAACATACGGTATCAGCTCCACCAGAGTACAGTGACGCAGCAGACCATTTAATATCGTGTTCTTGTTCGGCTGTTAAATCCTCTGTCTCTAGGAGTCTAGAAGTAAATGACGTCTCGGCCGTTCCCAAGGCCTTGGAAGGGAAGTGAGCACTTTAGCAAGAAAAAATGATGCGGTGAGGTTACCATCTGCTGCTTAACGAATTGATGAGGCCCATCTGCCATCGTAGCCAAAGTATGAGCCCACGCCGCCGCCGTCTTCTTGAAGCCGCCTCCAGGGAACCATGCAGGTATATGGCGCACTGATAAAAAGAAAAGTAGAATGAATTTTCTATTTGATTGAGGCAACCAGGCCACTTACGTGCTGGAACAAGGTTCACCAAAAAGCCTCCGGGCGCAGTCGAGAGAGAAAACTGTACAGTGGCTTCGTCCGCTAACGTGACGAAGGGATCGTCCTTCTCCTTGACTTCATATCCATGGGAAATGCGGAGAATGATCGCCCCAGCGGTCCTATGGAGATTATTCGTTGGATACATATCCCACAAACCTTAACCTTCGCAATTGGGAACTCACTTTCGCACATGGGTTGCTAGGTCATCGGGGTTGACCAATACACTTTTCAGGAATTTGCGAGTTTCTGCTTCTTCTGCTGGGAGGAAGCGGTTCAACGAGGAGGGCGTCCCAATTATTTGGTGGAAAAGTTTGCGGTAGTTTCGGAAACGCTCGCCATAGGGAATGAGGACAAGTGTGTTTTTCCAGCCGACAAGTTCGCCTCCCATCTGCATGATTGGACGATCAGAGTAGATTGAACTCTTTTTTTCAAACATCTCATTCGCAGTTTTCGCCGAGTTCACAATAATCATTTGCTGGCCAAAGACGGACACAGATACCATGTCGCCTAAGATATGTTATCACAAGATAAGATGAGTAAGTAGACGAAACGTACCCCATTTTTCGCCCCACTCTGCGAACTTAAACCACTCATGCGACATTGGCATATCCAAAAGGTTCTCCAAAAGGGGTAATTTACGCGGACCTGGAGGGAGCTGATTTGACTTCTTGCTCATGAGTCCCTTTAATAATACGAGCATCAAAGCGAAGAGCGCGACGTCGAGGAACGTAAGAAGACCAGCCATGGCGGGAACGATAACCTCAAGAGGGTGGGTGGGGTGGGGGGGTCGAGAGGGAATCGAGCCGCCATGCCACACACCCACACCATTGTTATAGCCTCAAGCCCTTTCGTTCGTCAACCCTGCCAGACCCTGGTCGCGGGTCCTATTGATATTATTGATCAAAGTCCTCGGACGCCGTAGGTCGCATCTCTATCTGCCCAATCAAGGGTAAATGGCAAATGGGGACAAGAATGGCTCCGCGCTCCACTGATGGCGCTGAAATCATATCTCAATCGCAAGGGAGATACGGCGAGGGAAAGGGCGGCCACAGCCTACAGGCTACCACAACGTTGTTAACCGAGAGATCTCTAGAAGTAATAAGAGCTTCTGCTTCAAGTCTTCCCGTGCCGCAAATCAGAAGCAAGGTTCGTGATCAGTGCGAAAGGAATGGGAATGTCACTTTTGATGGGCCCACTAACCTTGGAACTAAAATTGACAACCGTGTCAGATTGCACACACCTTTCCGGGTTTTGAAAGTGAAGCACGAAAATTCAAGGCGTCAAACCTTAGATCTCGCAGCTTTCATTAAAACCATGGGGAGAGGCTTGAACTTAGTGGAGACTCGCTTTAACCTTATTCAAATTGTGCAGATCAAAAAGCGATCACCGGCTCCTCCTATCTGAGTTTGAAAATCATGAACCTCAGCCAATACCTCTACGCTAATACCTCGCGTTTGGCATCGTAAAAATATATAATATGACATACTACAGATCCACCACGGCCTAAAATCAAAGTGCAATATCCAAAACACCCGTTGTGAGGACAAACACCGATGTTGGATCGAAAAAATGTGACGGTTTTCGCCGGGAGCTTTCGCATTTGAGGAACTTGGAAATGACGTAAAGTTGAAAAGGTGACCCCATTCAAGTATAAAGCACCACCGAAATCTAATGAACAAGCACACGAAACAATTGATACCATCAAGGACCCTCTGGCATCTGCGCCCCGAAAAATTAAGCTGGTCCTATGCACGCGTGATCATATTTTGGTAAACATCTTCTACTTCAAGCGTCCAGTGTTCATATGATTCTCCCCCCTTGAGTCTAACTTGTTTGATCTTGGTTTAATATTCGCCCCACCCTCACCTATAGAGTGTGAGTTAAGTAACAGAAGTAATCACGAGCAATAGTCGAGCCTAACAATTTACTGTGATTGAAATAATCAGTTACTTAGCGCCTCAGCTTGTATTGACAGTGCCGTCACAGAGAAGGATGCTTATCTGTGGCTGCCAGGAGAGGACTTGTTATTCGGTCAAAGATAGCGAATTCTATATACTGGGCTGTACATAAATAACTAGTGATATATGAGGATGAGATCATGAACGGGTCAGAGGTCTTCAAGCCTTTGAAATCGATCAAGCGCCTAGGACGCGGCATCTAACATATTGATTTGTTGCATCTGTCAATACGCTCAAGCTCCTGTTCGGAGATTCCATACACACATTTGATCTTTTCTTGTTGAAGGTTTTTGAGATCTGGAAACGAGCTAGTCACCCCAATCGGGGGCACATATGTACTTTAAGGCTGGGGGGACTGGAATAACACAACCGTTTGATCAACCAAGGGTTGGAAAAGGTTCCCACATCCCTGGCGGTCTAGGAGATTTAGGAGACCACACCGACGTCGGGCTAATTGAATACTTCTTGATCTCCTGGTAGGTTATGCTGTGAATAAGGTTACTCGCCCAAGCACCCCAAGTAGCATTTGGGTTACCTAAATTTGCTAATCTGCAGTGTGTGCTGGTGCCATCAAGTCGCTGATGAGCGGAAGCGCTCGTATCGGGACTTGCCGTGTGCATTCGGCGTCGTCCGCCAAAATCTTAATCGAATCGGCACATTGCAGTCAAGTCTGGGACTAAAGCTTTCGAATAAAAAAATTCAACCAGAAATGTAGAACCTCGAGCTTTTTTCGAACGAACTGAACGAGGGGCCACTTCAATATTTTGATATAACCACTTTTATTTATGTAATGAAAACAAGCCCAAAAATCATATTTGAAGAACAGCAAACTGCACCTTTACGTGGGCTCCTATTTTATTCCTCCTCATAGATAGCGAGACCATCATACGTTTTTCTCAATTGTTCCAGTGCTTTCCATGAATTTACTTACGTAATCAAAGCAACCAAGTGAAAAGGCGAATTATCTTGAATACCCACCCCCACAGCTAAGCTTTCGAAATGGCCACACCCCAACGTCCAACTGCCTACTTTGACATTAGTATAGGGGACAAGGCTGCTGGAAGGGTAATCTTTTCGCTTTACAGCGACCTGGTGCCCAAAACCGCTGAGAACTTCCGTACGTGAGGCCGGCTCCACTCAGATACTGACAAAACCTCTTACTTTGAAATAGGTCAGCTATGTACAGGAGAAGCTGGAATTGGTCAATCTGGGAAGCTGTTGAGTTACAAGGGGTCCGGTTTCCATCGTGTAATTAAAGGGTGTGCATGTTTGTTAAAGTTGCGGGATGTGCACTGATGTACACCTCCCACTAGATTCATGTGTCAAGGAGGTGACTTCACAGCAGGAAATGGTGCGGTTTTTCTTGATAGTTGGGTCGTCGCGATATCTGATCGACCTTAACAGGGACCGGCGGCGAGTCGATCTACGGAGAAAAATTCCAGGATGAGGCTTTCCCGGTGAAGCACACCAAACCCTTCCTTTTGTCCATGGTATGTCAAAGTGCCATGCCTTGGCGACCGATTCCTCACCGAAATCAAGGCAAACGCAGGCCCCAATACAAATGGATCACAATTCTTCATCACAGTCGCGCCTACCCCTCATTTAGACGATAAGCATGTTGTTTTCGGAGAAGTCATCAAGGGAAAATCGATAGGTACCGCTGTTTTAACACTTTACTTCCCTCTCTCACACTTTTCCCTGCCAAGTCCGTCAGGTTGAGAACTATCCAACATCCTCTGGAGACGTTCCATCGTCACCGATCATTATCTCGGATTGCGGCGTCCTTTCCCATGATGATTCGTTTCTCCAAGACGATGCCGCCTCCCAGGCAGGAGATCCATACGAAGATTACCCGGAGGATGAAGATAAGGACTCTGAAAACCCTGAAATTGCGCTGCAGATCGCGCAGGTCGTTAGAGAGATTGGAAATAAATTGTTCAAGGAAGGAAAAACTGAGGAAGCCCTACAAAAATATCAAAGTGAGTACCCCAATATGTAATCATCTACACTGTGAACCTTTAACTGAATTTCGATATGAAGAATCACTTCGCTACTTAGACGTTCATCCCGTTCTCCCAGAAGGATCTTCACAAGAATTACAAGATAGATATAATGCCTTGATTGCACCATTACTCCTTAATTCTGCACTAGCTGCCATCCGTGCGCAGCCCCACTCATCCGCCAACTCCTCGATCGCCATTCTTAATACTACGCGTGCATTGGACAAGCTCACCCTCAGTGATGCTGACAAAGGTACTATTCATTCTTCAACATCGGAAAAGTAACACAGGTTGAACACCTTTTAGCGAAAGCCTTGTACCGCCGTGCTTTGGCCTACGTGCAACGCAAAGATGAGGAAAACGCAGAGCGGGATCTCCTTGAAGCTGGCCACCTGGTTCCAGACGACGCAGCCATTCAGAGCGAGCTTGCTAAGATTAGGCAGCAGCGAAAGGAGAAGAGGGATAAGGAAAAGAAGCAGTTCAAGAAGATGTTCGCTTGATGGTTTATCTCTCTGAGGGAAAGGGCGATGAAGGAATCTAGTCAATAAATGTACTTGGAAATGTAAATTTGGAAAATAAGATAAGATTGCACTCGGCTCTCCAAAAAAGGCATTGTGATCAAAGTGAAACGCCCCTTTCTTTTCTTGGTTCACACCACCAGAGACCCACACATTGGCATGCCTGCAACATCTTTGGTCAGCGACCTGTTAAGGTCCCCAGATGAAGCCAGAGTTGTCCTCGAAGCCACTTTGGTGACTGCTTCCGAGATGAGCCAAGATCTCCAGAACAGACGTGTTTTGGCCGTGATCTCTCATAAGGATGATTGGGATCTTACGGAGGAGGGAAGGTACGTATTTCTGCTTCCTACCTTCAACTTCGCGACTATAACTAAATTCTACAAGTCTCTTCGTGTGCAAGTACAAGAATCATGTCAATGGTCAACTGGACCAACTCGAAATCCAGCGAGTATTTCCAATCTACGGTGAATTCTCTGTCGTCATAAGCCAGATGCACCGTGGAGCCGTCGATCTCAGACCAAAGATGTCCTCCAAGTCAGTTCTGGAACAACCTCGCGCTGGTGAGGGGAGTCAGATATACTGAAGACTCGCAGCTGAAGGCTTCGCCAGTTATAACTCTCAGTATCACACCTCCAGAGGGACATCCGACCGACGTGCAGCCTTCCACTTTTTTCACCTATGACGTTCAGGGGCTAAGACGCTTAGTTGCCGAATGCAAGAGGATGAAGGAAGTGTCCGGTGGGTCTCTCGATGTTGCTGTCATCTCGCGAACCTACAGTAAAGCTAATGGTTGCCATCTATAATTGGGTCCTGCATAATCACCACTTGTCGATGAAAACTTAGATATTGAGGCCAATTCCGTGATCAACCTCGCGCAATCGACGACCCACTTCAGTTGGCTGAAACCCTACTTTGCGAAGCATACAACCATTACCACTCGTGAGTGATGTTCTCTGGAAACTCAGCTTTATTGTATATCCGACCTTGTTCAGTTGCTTCAACATCCCAGGACTTACGCCAGATTACCCTACCCCTGTTGGAACGCTTGTCGCCTGCATGTGCTGGTCAAACGGGGGACGACCACGCGGATGCTCAAGCGATAAGGGATGATTGGATTCGCCTCAGAGCTCGAAATCTATCCAGGAATGGTCGTAGACGCCTGACGTGAGTACCTGCGGACCCGCATTTATGTCAAGCTGACAATCATTGAGAGCGAAGGATGAGGGTTGGAACATTTAACGTAAACGGAAAGATGCCCTCACAAGATCTATCTGCTTGGGTTCAGACGAACGTCAATACAATGTCGAGATCTCAAGCAGACACTGCTGCCTCGGTCCTTCCACCCATAAAGAGCACATCTCCACTGTCTCTTGGAAAGGTCGTTCCGAATCCCTTTACCTGGCGTGGGTCATTGTGAAATTATCATTGTATTGTGGTTGACCCCTTTGAGCAGTTTCTAGCCGATCCAGGTCCGTTCCTGGGGCAAATACATCTCAGAGGGAGGAACCTATAATGCGGGTAGATTCTGCAGACCCGGACGACCCGGACTTGCTTGTCTTCGGGTTTCAGGAACTGGACCTCTCTACTGAGGCTCTGATCTATTCAACTGGACCGGCGCGAGAAGACGCGTGGTGCCTTGCTATCTTCGCAGCTCTAGGCGAGAAGGCAGTGAAATACGAGAAGGTCACTCCTCATACATTAATCTGGTCCGCAGAAGCCCCTTAAAATTCGGATTGTTTCTAGCTAGTCTCGAGGCAGCTTGTGGGGATGCTCATTGTAATCATCGTGAAGAAATGTTTGAAAGATTGTTTCGGAAACATCCAATCCGCCGTTGCTGGAGCTGGAATTCTAGGCGTAATGGTATTGTTGAATCAAATCCACCTTACTGAATTCTTGTATCTCACTTCCATGTCCAGGGAAACAAAGGTGCAACGGCTATTCGTCTCTTGTTCACTCCCCCTAGCCACAACTCTGAAGGGGAATCAAAGGCCTCATTGGGTTCGACTTCTCTCACTTTCGTGAATGCTCACCTCGCTGCATTTGACGAGATGGTTGATAAGCGAAACTCGGATTTCCAAGACCTTTCGAAGAGACTGTTATTCGAAGGGATTTCCGCACGTCCATCCTCTCCTGTTCCCGAATCAGAAGGCGGTATCGATGATTCAATGAGTTCTGATATTCCTGTAACGCCGTCCCTAGGGCTTTCCCCTTCATTGAGCATGTATGAAACCGATGCTTTATTTTGGTTGGCAAGTCATCGAGTTTGTGAATTTAGAGTTTTAATGCTGACCAATTTCCAGGGAGGTGTGTTGTCCATTGTCAGTTTCCATCGCATTCATATCACCAATGACCTGAAACAGACTTGAATTATCGAGTCGATGTTTCAGATGTTGATATGAGAAAGATTCTTCGTGATGAGGACTGGGAGAATGCGCCGAAATTAGAGGCCTTACTTCGATTCGACCAGGTCGGTGACTCACTGATAACCTCCGAAGCGTTAGATTTCAGTTCTATAATCTTCAAACACAGCTAAAAAAGGCGATGCACTCCAAAAAAGCCTTTTTTGGATTCCAAGAGTCGCCCATAACCCATCTTCCGTGCGTGATTTCCTGTTCTTGAATGCTGACTCTGGACGACCGGCTTACTCCGTGTGTCAGAACATATCGCTTTAGTCCTGGCTTGACGATGGACAAGCTCGGCTATGATTACAAGTTTGTGTATACTTAGATCTTTGGGTATTGGTTCTGACCGCATCTGGAGGCGAAAACCTGCTTGGACTGACCGAATTTTGTATATGAACGGCCCTGCGTGTCGCGTCAAGCAGTTTTCGTATACTGGGCACCCCCAAATCATGATGAGCGATCATCGACCGGTATCTGCAGACTTTTCTGTGGATGTACGTGTTTCTTCAATATCTTGTTGAATATTCTTTTCTAAATTCGTTTTTTTATTATTTCCAGGTGGATGTCTTCGACCCCATTGCTTTGTACACAAATGTTCAGAAGTTATTCAATGACGTCGAGCGGCTCGATGGTGAAAGTACCCATGAAAAAGGGGGATTAAGGGTCTTGGATACCTATGTGGACTTCGAGAAAGTTTCGTGAGTGCTTCGAGTCGCTAAAATGCTTTGGATACCAATTTTCCTTTGTGTTTTTAGATACGGTGTCCCTGTGGAACGTAGGGTCACCGTCAAAAATATGAGCAAGGTGTGTCTTATGTTCATGTGCAAATCAAAGACTAAAGAGCTGGTACAAGGGACCTTGCGCCTTTCGATTCGTGCCCATTCAATTGGACTCCCCGATCCGTAAGTGAATAGTATCAGGGTTTATAAAGGCGCCTCCGACCATCGACGCTAGATCCTGAATGGCTCCGAGTTCATCCGAAGACGGTACGATAACACAAGTGGCGCGCTACCGATAATCCTAATAACCTAATTACCTTGTTTCTTTAGGGAATTTTACTTCCAGACCAGGTTGTGGAGATATCCCTGGTAGCATATGTTGATAACGCAATTGCATCCATTCTAAATCTCAGGCCGAAAGACCTCAGTGGGACGTTAATTTTGCATACCATGTTAGGAAAGGATCACTTCATCTCGGTATCGGGGGAATATCGTCAGTCTTTTCTTCCTCCGCACTCGGATCAATTACTTTGCGGAAGTGCTAAAGGTTCTTACCAGAATATACCTGCTTTGCTAATAAACTATCGCACCTCAATCGCCTCCGAGGACCCGTCAGGGCGAAGGAGTCTCCCAGTGACCTTCTCCCAGAGGTTCGCTCGACAAATGCTCCAGCCGAAATGATGCGGCTCCTGGATTGGATTATGACTAACAAACCAGCTCTGGTATGGTACGCTCCAGTATTTATGGTCCTTTGTCCTAACATTTTGCAGGATAATCTGTTCCTTGCTCCTGGAAATGATACCATGATCCAGCGGATTCAAGAGGTGAGGCAGTCAAGCCCGGAAAAGAGACAAGTTTGGCTCAAACCCATTCCACTTTCTAGTGTCTAGACACGGGAGATGCTTTCCCGTACGATGCACGTGTACCAGCCAATGATGAACATATACCCAAATCATTCGCCGCCACACTCGTAAGATTCTTAGCTTCACTAGTGGACTCGATAATTCCTGCGCATTTGCACCCCCGATGCCTTGAAATGACTAACCGTGATGAAGCTTTTGAGGTTCGTCCGTGTTTCCTTTTTCTTCCAACGTAATTCAGCCATCATCGTACATGGCCTAGCTGCTCAATGAACTTTCCCCCTCCGCGATTAATGTCAGTATTTTATTAATTTAGGTTCACATTATTTTCACGGAAATCGCTCATCAGGTTTGGATAACTGTCACCTCATTCTTGCATTTTGTTTGTAAGGACTCTAAGAACGAACATCAGGCAGAACGTATCGGTAAGTCGACAGGTTTCGTTGTAGTCCACTCTTCAACGGTCTGGAATTATATAGCCGCGGTGTTCGCACCCATTATGATGCACGATGACCCGCATGCCCCTACACCTCCGATATCGCCTAACGCCAAATGTAAATTCTTCTTGTATTTTGTGGGTTGACTGGGTTTACGGTTTTTCGGTCATGATGACCTTGGATGTATTATCTCTGTCTTTCCTTATGTATTCTGGGGTGACTCTTCTTGTTGTGGAATATTGTAGACATTAGCTTTGGACAATCATCGGAGAATTGACTACCTGTTGAAGAAGTACCACGGGCGCCTAACCTTACGATCGTCGCGATCAGGCACCTTCGAAAGTCTTAGCTGGGCATGACACCAGCAAAGTCAGTCGCGTCTTGTAGCCGAGGTATTTCATCAACTTATATATCTGGGAATCGCCTTATTGACTACTCTTCCCGATAGAATGTACGTACCTTCACGAAGGCGGAGAGAAATCTCGTAACCCCAAATTTCAAGTTTCTCGGTGTCTCCAAGGATGCGGCTCAGATGGGGGCGCACCGAAATCCTATGACACCTCGCCAGTGTCCACGGAGGTGAGGTAGTCCTCTGAGGTTCGGACATTGACAAGAATAGATATGCTGTTCGTAAGAGGTATGGAAAGTTCTCCCGGACCTTTCGGACATCTCTAGTCGGTTTTAGCTTATTTCAATGAATAAAGCATCGATGGAGACTGGAGTCTTAACTATTAATTTCCAAAAGTCGACTCCAGAGCTCGCGCCCAAAAAAATTGCGGTTGACTAACTTTCGTTTGACTTGTTTCACCAATAATCCAAAAAAAAGTGTATGTTGCGCCACTGCCAGTTGCAAGTCGGTATCAATTTGGAGGGAATTGTCCATACATTTTTTGGCAGCATATAACGCCTGTTTACGGAGTGAAAACAGTTGATCCGACTTATGTATAGTTGAATTCCAGGAGAGGGTACTTGTGGACAACTCACAGAAGGTGGCTAAGCGCGTTTCCAATTGAAAGCTCATTAGACCGTAGACAGGAAATGTAGAAGGAGAATTAGTTTTGGTTCATCACCAGGCATATGTTCAGACAATGTACCCACACTTAATCCCGCATATGCAATTAATATGTACCTAAGTCTGAAATTTTGCACGAACTTTTGCAATTTGGGATTCATTTCTCGTGAACTTTCTGTGCGCTCCTGTTTCGTAGATAACATAAGCAGGCTCACGTACACACGGGTTATGTAAACTCACGAAGAACGTTCAACCAGAGCGATTGTGCGATTGGGGCACGTTTCTTTGCTTCCAATTTGTTTTCCTGTCCAATTTTTTTTTTGAGAAGGGCAAGGGCCAGAGTTGGCAACTATCGTCACGCGTAACATTGACATTTGTCGCAGCTTTATTTTCGGATTTCAACAAGAACAAATAATTCTTCCTTTCGGGCCTTTCCCACTGCATCCACTATATCGGTCTTACTTCAAGGCGCTCGTCGCGCGCTACGCGCCTCTATCCGCATCTTCATGTCCGCGAATTCCCAAGAAATTTCGATAATGCCCAAGAAGCTGGGTGGATACCAGTTTTATCGTGATGTGTTGGGGAGTCCGAGGTACATCGTTGCGCCGATGGTAGATCAGAGTGAGCTGGTGGGTTTACTATTTCGTTTGGGTCATAGCTAAGTGTTCATTATACTATAGGCATGGAGAAGGCTTTCTAGACGATACGGAGCCCAGGTGCGCTTGGTGAGATTCTTTCGATCGCGACAGAAGGTTTAAGTCGTTGTTTCATTGTTAGCTCATCTATACACCCATGATCAATGCCAAAGTTTGTTATTTCTGTTCTAATTAAAGTAACTTTATTGATTGGAGTGTTAGATTTTTGTAGATGCAAGCAACAAAACCTACCGGAACTCAAATTTCGATATGATAAACGGAGAAGAGGGCGACCCTACGACAGATCGGCCACTTATCGTCCAGTTTTGTGCGAACGACCCCGAACAGCTCCTCATTTCTGCTAAAGCCGTTGAAAATCATTGCGAAGCTGTGGATTTGAACCTTGGGTGCCCTCAGGATATCGCCAAACGAGGTCGCTATGGGTCCTTTCTTCAGGACGATTGGGAGTTGATATACAAGCTCAGTGAGTCATACTGATTCGGACGTCCTACTAACCCTGATCACTCCCTTCGCAGTTAATGCTCTGCATATAAACCTATCAATACCCGTCACAGCTAAATTCCGTGTGTTCCCAACCGTGGAAAAGACTGTCGAATATGCAAGGATGTTGGAGAGTGCAGGAGCGCAAATTATAACCTGCCATGGTCGTATTCGAGAGCAGAGAGGACAGAATACTGTGCGTCTTTTCGTTAATTTGACATGTGGATTAACCGTTCATCGTTCCTCCAGGGTCTGGCAGACTGGGACAAAATCCGAGCAGTCAAACAAGCCGTCTCTGTCCCTGTTTTCGCTAACGGGAACATCTTGTACCAATCCGACATAGACGCATGCCTCAAAGCCACTGGTGCCGATGGAGTCATGAGCGCCGAAGGGCAATTGTACAACCCTGCTCTGTTTGCTGGCATCGAGCACCCACTCACCTCCCCAGAGTACGACTCTGATACGCAAATCCTCATCCGGCACCCAAGGCATGCCGACTTGGCCCTGGAATACCTGGATATTGTGAAAGACTTGAAGACGACAACGAGTGTTAGTGGGATCAAAGGACATTTGTTCAAGATCATGCGGCCCGGATTGGTGAGGGAGGTGGATTTGAGGGAGAAACTTGGGAGGGTGAAAATTAACCCGAAAGGAGTCAAGGAGGGTTTGCAAGCGTATGCGGATGTGTGCTTGGAAATGAAGGAGAGGATGGATGTATGTTCATTTTTTTTTCTACTAGTTGCCCCATTGACACTTTCTTCCTTCCTTTCCAGCGCGATGCAAAAGTGGCGGAGGGTACCCCACTCAAGGACCTTATCACTACTGAACCTATTACCGGAATCAAAGTGATGCCACACTGGCTTGCACAACCTTACTTCCGACCCTCACCAGAACAAAAGAAGGCGTATGGTAGGTGGTACAACTCTCTTTTTTGATTGAGAATTTGCCTGATTATCCGATGTAACAGCTGCAGCACATGCCCCAGTCACCGTGGACTCATCATCACAGGCCATGGCAATAGATCCCACCCCTCAACCACATTCAGCCGCACCAAAGCGATCCTTAGAGGGCAATGACTCCTCATACTCCGCTGACGAATTATCTACCTCGAAAAAAGCGCGTCTTGAGCCGACAGCATTGCCAGCCCCATCGGAAGCTCTAGCAGCCTCATTGCCTCCTCCTGATCGTGAATCTCGATCTGCTGGTACGGTTTGCCCGCCCGCGTAGCCATTTTATTGGAGGGTTTTTGCAGTTTAAAACTCGCTTTTAGCATGCGGCGCTCATGTTTGCGTATAGAGGGTGATGTGCGGTTTTTCTTTTATTCTTAGACTACCTTATTTTCGGGCTTTTTGGCTCTTAATACTTTTTGTTGTTGTTTTTATTGGCGTTTCTGTCATTTTTGGATCAACATACTCTTCATCCACGGCCGCCCATGAAATATGGAAGTGGAGACAGGACAGCTATTCAGAATGGTTGGAGCCGTCTTTCCTGTATTCCAAACCTCATTTGAAGCTTCCTCAAGTCACCGACAGCCAAACGGGACTGGCGATGACATTCGTTGGGGATTCTGTTGCGCCTTGGGGCTTCGTTTGAAACTTCCTCAAGTCGTCAACAACCAAACACCATTGGCAATGACTTTCGCACTCTGGTTATCTGGTACTACTCTTGGATCACTGCTTCGGGAATTCTGCGGCTCAAGGCTGTCAAGTTCGAGGAAGAGAAGCACATTGACGGCTAGAGCCGTGTGCTTCCCCGCATTGCCTACCCCGCGTTAACTACCCCACAATTAAGGGGAAGTACGTCCCTTCGCGGCCTAGATCCGAGAGAAAAGGGCCACTGGGTTTTGGGAGGAGGGCCGACCCTGCGTGAGCGCATGAGCTGGTGACGCACTATTGCTCGGGGCAGGACTGTAAACATTAGATTCTGTATCAGTGAGTTACTATGTGGGGCCTAAGTGTTATCGGTGGATATATAGTTCGAGCTTATCTGTTGCTATTTTGCTTATCTGTTACTTGTTGCAAATTTGACCCACTCCGGTGTCGAGATACGTGCAAACGTTCGTATGTACACGCGAATTTGGGGATTTCGGAACCCTATGGTGATTTCCGATGTCATAAATTCCATTGGTTGTGAGGGGAATCGGCGGATCTAAATTACATACCTCCACAACATCACACGACCAAAAGGCTGTGGGGTCACACGACCGTCGTGAAAGGCTCCCACCGAGCCAAGTTCTGCAAAGACAGGGTTTCGGATTTCGCCATTCATTGGAGAAGGTTTAGGAATTGAATGGTAAGCACTAGAACCCGCTTTAGGGGCGTTTTCTCTAAAGACGGCAAGATGGGGAAGACGGAAATAAACAAGCTTTTTGATTGACATTCTTGGGAGTGGTGGTGCGACAACATGAACACCGTTTTTACAAATACAATTGTGACAAGGTATGCTGGTGACAATGCAGGATAACAAAAGTGCTAGCGCTTGTGGCTAGGAGGGAATTGGCGATGTAATAAGTTAGACAGGGGAAGGGATCTATTGAGGGAAGAAAGAGAAGGACTGGATCTGAGTATAAGAAAATGATGGATTTAGTCTGCGAACTCACGGAGCTGGCAGCGGAGACGCGCTTGTTCTCTTGGCCTGGACGAGAGCTGCCCTGTGGGGGAGAACCAACGACTACGGAGGTCCTTGCGATGGCGGTCAGGTCAATCTCTAGAGACGGCAGTGAGAATGAATGGAGGTTACATAAGAGATACAACGTACCTCCTGTCTTCTTGAACGTATTCTTCCTGAACTGACGCGCCTTCTCCAGCTCTTCCTCGGACATTTCGCTAGATACCTCGGGCTTGCCTGCTGGAGAAAGGGCTACAGTGGCATGAACAAATACGTCGCGTGGGGAAAAAGTGAAACTTACACCTAGCGGACCTAGTGGAGTTAGTGTCCTCAGCGGCAACGGCAGCGAAGGATTCGGTGGTTTCCTCTTCCTCAAGAGTCCGGTCGTTGAGGGCGGCAAACTCGAGCTGTTGCTCGTCTGCGAGGCTGCCCCAGTTGTGGTGACCTGCACCAGCTTTGCGCAAGGAAGAATCAAGACCAGAGCGCGACTCTGAGCGGTCCTTGATGACGGCTCGAGGGTATGCGGCGCGGGCTGTACGAGTCATTGTGGATGTAATGTGGATGGAAGTGATGATTTGTGGTGGTGGAGAGAAAGCCGGGAAATGGTCGGCTTTATATACCTATTACGCCATCACCAAAGGGGTGGTGCGAGCACCTGACAATCTCGGTTCTAGAGTATTCCACAACAACAACCGCCCTTTGTGGGCCCTTGTTTCCCTTTCTCTTCTTCCTTTCCCTATGGTTACAAGGATCTATCTCACAACAAAGGCGCTGAAAACCACAGCTCAAAGTCTTTTGCAATGGCAGAATGTGGGGTATGGGGAATCACAGCACGTGTGATCGAGAACATTTCTAGGTCCGCCTCGACCCTGCTCGGATCTGTCTCGATCGTCCCGTTCAACGAGCATGTCTAGGAAATACCTAATGGCGTAGGTAAAATGAAGTGCGCCACGTTTGTGAGAGTATGGAAATAAGTCCCAAGCTCCGAATTTCCGCTGGAAATTCGGTTGCTCGAAA
>Ga0307509_10005543_pt1 | contig 17514 bp, 18 predicted proteins | sample 10_EM_MG_FD_202245 | JGI IMG/M metagenome (GOLD analysis project Ga0307509, IMG submission 202245) | Populus trichocarpa ectomycorrhiza microbial communities from riparian zone in the Pacific Northwest, United States - 10_EM | ecosystem: Host-associated > Plants > Roots > Unclassified | place...
TATAGCCAGACATGGCAATTGATGCAGAGGGGGTTCAAATATCGCTGTGTAGCATCCGGAAGACTAAGCATCCGGATAGTCTTCCGGATGCTAGAGTGGAGTTGGATTCCGCCATGACGAGGGAGGCACAGGAAGGAGATCGTCGGGATGCGGGAGAGCTGAGGGTCTGAGGGCATCTGGATGCATGCGCTTGGTGGTGGACGTCGTCGGGACGTCGAGGACGCAGGGGTAGATAGGGAATGGCGTCCGGACGTGACGTCCGGCCAACGTCGCATCCAGAGTAACGGTTAACGTTCTGAGCGTCCTGAGCGTCTGATGCACGGGACGCTCAGGACGCATATAATAATTTTTGCTGATGCAGGACGCAGTGTCCAGGCTAGGAGAGTCCGAACGCAACACTACTGTGTCTGACGCAGGCCACCTTTTCGCTAATGATAACACTCTCTATCCATCCAACTACTACCATAATACTGTAACTGGGGCACTCTGTAGAAAGACAGATTCTAAGATTGCAACCACACCGAAGACTCAAAGTAAATGTACCGATCAAAATAAAGATAAGGATAATTCAAAGTAAAATCAAGCAGTAAAACTTAATATCGTTAAACCTGAAAGCCTCACTCAGTAAGTTCTCTCGAGGAACGTTCATTATCAGAATAGTGTGTCTCTCGCTTTAGTTAAGTAGAATAATATAAAGCCAGAGGACACTCATCCACCATTCTGACCTTTTGCAAGCACCCTGCTCAGCTCAGGATTGTCTAACTCACCTACCTAAAGTAGGCTAACACCCTGAGGCAATCAGACTACACAGATATTAACTATCTCCACAAATTGGAAGCGCTTCCGGTGATGTCCCTCCAGCTACCTTTGCATTAGTGTAAACTCTTTCCTATTGGTGGCATGTCAGTACCCGACCGACATGCACACAATAAAAATAATATCCATCAGGACTTACTACCCTAGTGGTAGTTTCGTCTATTCAAGCTACGCAGTCCATCGGCCAATCTACTCGGCTATACTAAGCTTCTAAACCTGACGGCCTGCTTTCTCAATAAGAAGTCTCTCACTGCCTAACTGCATGGGTGCTACCCACAGCCAACCATGCGTGACCCTCTTAAATTGTAACAAGACTCACACCTCTAGAGTCCACTAATAACCCATGGCAATGCTAAAGTACACAGGGTAGCCTGGGACCGGCGTTGAGGTGGTTCTCCTGGAAGCCTTGCAGCTTCCCTAGTCAGCACCAAGCCCTCTACAGTTGACCATACTACTACCCGGCAATCACAGTATGCCCGTAAGTGATTCCCAGACGCTATCCAGGTGGCGCCCCAGGAGGTGTTCACCCTCACACCTCTTATATATCCTGAGAACACCCTCTGGTCAGATGGACAGCCACAACTCATACAGTGTTGTGGGGGTGTTCTGATAGATCTCACTTTACTAGGAAGCACACAACTACACAGACGTATCGTGCTATCATGCCATACCAACGCTGGGGCTGGAGGGGGATGTTAGGAATATCCACTCAAAGTTACAGGAGGTTCAGACCACACCTGCTCCGTCAGTAGCCCGTTTCGTGCCATGTAAAGCAGCTCTGTGAACACCGAAGAGCCCACCTATAGTGGAATAACCTTTCCCGAAGTCAGGCAAACGACTTTTGTCAATGAAGGTAGGGTAACTGGGTCCCCAAGGTAGGGTAATGATGTTTCAAAGATAGGGTAACTTCATCATATCTTCCTGCCTTTATTCCCTCCAGGAGTCCGCACGACCACATATAATGTTGCTCCAGAGCCCCATGTAATGTTTACTATGTTTCCTTAACTTTACCCCAACATGCTCACCGAAGGTTATCCTCTCTAACCCTATGTCACCAACTCACTTTGTAGACACTTGTACCAAGTCATGCCTACCAGTTGTATACCAAGTATACTGGTCTAGTCTCACTCTGATTACCTCGTGATGCACTATATAGGCTTGAGTCTAGTCCACTGTAGCTACCTACCTATAGGGTTGTTACAAATACACATACTACATACAACCCTCTATACCTTTATTCTCCCTTTGTCTGATACCCCCTCATAAAAGGAACATACAGAGTGAACTCAATCCTAGTTTCACTAATCTACTCTTACTTTCAAAGGTTAACTGGCAGGAGTATTGTTCTCAAGACCCAAACTATTTAATACCCCTCTGTCCAGCATATCTTGTAATAATGAACCTTAAAAGATTCGTTCATCACTGTCCAAGTCTTATTGTAATTCTTTTTCAAAGTAGCTCACTGATAATTGAACTGCCAGTGCCCATCTCACAGTCCTAAGTGCACTTATCTGTATGTCGATAAAGCAAAACTTTTAACTTGGTGAGTCATTACACCTACCGATACTTTATCTTACTTATCTATATTTTCCAGTTGACTACTTTTGCACCTCTCATATTATCTGTACCCTACCCAACAATCCGTCAGACTGGCCTTGTCACTAAATTAAAACATTTTACTTTCATGGTTACATATTCTTTGAAGCCTGCAGATCTGTAATACTGTTTATTCAAGTACCCATAAAAGACTTTAAGAAAATCATTAAACTATGAGATGTCCCTTTGTAATGTGACTAATCAAGAGCCTTGGTGATGGGCTCTTTTTACACCAAAAATCACTTCTCCAAACCGTTTCTTACCCATGTTCCTCTTGCAAACCCAGATGGCAAACTTTCCAGAAACCACCTTAGTGATATATATATCTCAAAATTTTACCCTATTTATTTACAGAGTGTCCTGGTACTTCCTTTTTATTGTGCACCTTATCCAAGATGGGAACATTGTTGATAAGTGGTTGCTGGGACAATTATCTTCGTAAATTCGTGAAAATAATCACTTTCAGGAATTGGTAGAACTTTACAAGCCAGTAGGACCTTTAGTTGCTGATGAGTCTACTTGAAATTAATTATGGGATATTACACAGATAAAGAGACTTTAGATCAGAAGATCTAGTTTCTGCTCAGATATCAACAATTTAAAAGTGGAGCTTTTGCCCATTTTTTGTGCAAAATGGGGGAATCACTAAGACTTTTGATTAGTTACTTTATGTTTTAAAGACTCCCCCCTGTCCAGGATGTCCAGAAACAGTATATGTAATCCCCACTCCCCCTCCCTTTATGCTATTGCATTGTTAGGAGAGGCACATCCGGCTACATAGTGGCTATTGTTGTAATCATGCTTGGGGTTTATCATCAATCTCCGATGGAGAAGCCTTATAATACCTCTCTACCGAGCTCATTTCTGTTGCTCGAGCCGCTTAGTAAAAAGGCTACATATATTATTCCAAACATTTAATAAGATCAGAAATGAAACCTAGTTTAACTTCTGCCTCACTTTCACCCTCCCGAAATCCTACGATATCTTCTCCGGTAGCAGTGATTTCACCCCTGACTCGCCCTGATCTCGTAAATCAAAGTTCTCTTCCTTTTTCAAAACAATCAACCGAGCCCAGAACCCACCCCTACCCCCAGCTCGTCCCCAAGTAATAATAAACAATGTATTTCCATATTGGCCCCGAGTTCTGTATCGTTACAAATCCCAGTTGGAACTTAGAACCCGCCCGAAGACCCCAAAACCACTTAAGGAAGTCCCACAACGATGAAGCACCACTCGAATATGGTATGAGGAGAGAGGGGAAACAATCATAGAAAAGGCAGAGCGTTAAATACCATTGCAGTAGAGCATGGCTACAATCACCGTTCCACTTGTGGCCGCATGAGCTCCTGGAGGCCCAGAAAACACAATTGCTAGGTTCACTAAGCCATAGGCTAACGCATCGGACATCGGCCAACCCTCGCTCGCGCCACAGGATTCTTGATTGGATCTTCATATTGCCAATGGCTCATACGGTACCAGTGCGAGTACAGCCTCGTTCGCAAAGTTCTCGCGGATCAAGAGGTACCAGGGGAAATATTGGCAGTAACAAATGTACTGGTACAAGTGTCTGCAGAAAACGTGAAGTGCAAATTCTTGTACCAGTACATGAGTTGTCTCCAGACTTTTGCTAAGGTACCTACCGATCAGCGAGAACTTTGCGAACGAGGCTGTACATGTGAAGATCCATCAATACTTCGGCACTGGCAGTTCACGGGAGATTCCACTATCTCCTCATGCCCTTGAAAAGCCCCCCAACTATGAAGTACCCGAGTAATAGCTCCCCGACCAGAGCCTCGGGGAATGATTTGCAAAACTATGATGTATTGTAAGGCTGCATCTAGATCTTATTGGAATACACATGTGCTGTTAGCCAACATTTTCTGGCGAGGTAGTTGGGGAAACCCATTAGACTAAGAACATCAGATAAGCAAAGGCGACAAAGGACAATTTTCTATCCATACCTGTGGGCTTCACTCACTTTCTTTCTGATTCTTTCGCCACCAAACGAACCGAGATCACTCGTTTCGCTTAGTCATACATTTGCTAGACGCTAGGGCTTGCCGCTTCCCATTCTCTTGGCGACAAGAAATTTTCGGCGACCTCACACTGACCTCCTCTCATCCCTTCCTCAACCTCTTGCCACCCCTTTCTCTCAATAGCAACCTTCTCTTAAAACACTTTTCTTCCCCTATCCATTTCTCAAGATCTCCATCTTGACAACTGATCAAGGTGCCTCTCGCTCTCTTAGGCCTTCCTTTTTTCCGAAATTACGCCCTCGCTTCCTCTTAGTTTTACTTGAAAAACTTGATCATGGCCTATGATGCATACCGTGGCAGTGGAAACAGTTATGGTGGCGGAGGTGGTGGCTACGGCGGCGGAGGAGGCGGTGGATATGGCGGTGGATCTAATGGATATTCTAACGGGTTCGTCTTTACTTCTGTCATCAAGAACATGTTTGTACTGTTCAAATACAAAAAACAAACATTTCAAGTACCTGTATTTTTTAAACACCGCCGCTAACCTTATCATAGCGGACCTCGCAGCGGTGCCAGTGGCTACGGGGGTGGTAACTCTTATGGCGGTGGTGGCTATGGGGGTGGTGGTGCCGGTGGTGATCGCATGAGCAACCTTGGTGCAGGTCTTAAAACTCAGTCATGGGGTAATATTCCATTGAATCCTATGTCGGAAGACTTGTGGAGACTAACTCTAGATAGATATGAATTCCCTCCCCAAATTTGAGAAGTCCTTCTGTAAGTTTTTGATCCCTTAATTACGAGTGTCTCGCCTACTTACATTTCTTAGATAAGGAAGCACCGACTGTTGCAAGTCGCACATCTGCAGAAATCGAGGCGTTCCGCCTTGAAAAGCAAATGCGTGTACAGGGTCGCGATGTTCCTAAGCCTGTTGTTGATTTTGACGAGGCTGGATTCCCTAGTGAGCTCTAATCTTTCATATACATTCCTTGGGTACGCGTTTACCTGAAATGATACTGATGCTCCTGGCTTGGTAGGCTACGTTATGAACGAAGTTAAGGCTCAAGGATTCGCCGCGCCAACAGCCATTCAGTCTCAAGGTTGGCCAATGGCGCTTTCTGGGCGTGATGTCGTTGGTATCGCTGAAACGGGCTCCGGAAAGACGTTAACCTATTGCCTGCCTGCCATCGTTCATATCAATGCTCAACCACTCCTTGCCCCAGGAGACGGCCCCATTGTTCTTGTCTTGGCGCCAACTCGCGAACTAGCTGTTCAGATCCAACAAGAGGTTGCTAAGTTTGGGAAGTCCTCCAGAATTCGTAACACGTGTGTCTACGGAGGAGTTCCTAAAGGGCCTCAGGTTAGAGATTTGTCCCGTGGCGTTGAGGTGTTGATCGCAACTCCTGGTCGCTTGATCGACATGCTGGAGACTAACAAAACTAACCTTCGCCGTGTTACCTACCTTGTTCTTGACGAGGCTGATCGCATGCTTGATATGGGTTTTGAGGTCGGAGATACAATTGTTCTAAAAGTTAGACGGATGAAAATGCTGACTCAACCTTAGCCCCAAATCAGAAAGATTCTCGGTCAGATTCGCCCTGATCGTCAAACCTGCATGTGGTCTGCGACCTGGCCCAAGGAAGTTCGGCAGCTTGCATCCGATTTCTTGAACGATTTTATTCAGGTCAACATTGGTTCTCTAGAGCTTTCTGCCAATCACAACATTCAACAGATAGTGGAGGTCATGAACGATTATGACAAGCGCGATAGGTAAATTATTCTTGCGTTTTCATAATTTGGTCCCTCACTGACACTTTCTATAGACTCATCAAGCACCTTGAGAAAGTAATGGATGACAAAAATAGCAAATGTCTGATCTTTACAGGTACCAAACGTACCGCTGATGATATTACGAGAGTATGATCTACAAAATCTCCGCCTAATTGCCTTCATATGATTCTAACTACTATATAGTTCCTTCGTCAAGACGGTTGGCCTTGCCTCGCCATCCATGGTGACAAACAGCAGACCGAACGCGATTGGGTTCTTAACGAATTTAAAACGGGCAAGAGCCCAATAATGGTTGCTACCGACGTGGCCAGTCGTGGCATTGGTATGATATTTGCACGCCTTTTCTTTAACCCCGTTTCCCCCTCGTGTGTTAGCGTACAGATGCTCTTCTCTCGATACTCCGCCGGACTTGCTGCCATATCTTGCTTCTATTCCGGTGTCTGTTGGTTTTCTCCCATGAGAACTTTATCTCGGGGTGCAGCGATATAAGTTTCCAGGCCTTTTCCATTGGCCTTCTATTGCCTCATTTTCGTAATGTGAGGTAATGTTGCCTGGCTATTCGCTACTGCGCTGCACATCCCGAGGTTCAAACAGCACAGGGTCCTGGATTTATGCAATGATGAAGTTATTGAAGGCAGTGAGAGTGAGACGCAGAATACCGCCTTGCACAGGAAGCTTTAGTTTTTGGCCAAGTGTTTTTCGCTAGTGGTGTGATGCTAACTTGGTACGTCGCAAGATGTTCGTAACATCACGCACGTTATTAACTTTGAGTGAGTATAAATATCCCATGCCAACCAAGATTGAAAATTTACTAATTGCGACCTTACAGTTACCCAAATAACTCTGAAGATTACGTTCACCGTATTGGCAGAACTGGCCGTGGAGGGTGAGTCCGATATCATCCTACCTAACTACCAAGAAGCAACCTAACCTGTTGTAGTGCCCGTGGAACCGCCATCACCTTCTTCACCACAAATGACGCAAAGCAAGCTAGAGACTTGCTCACTGTCTTGAGAGAAGCTAAACAACAGATTCCGCCAGAATTGTCTGACATGTCCAGATCTGGCTTTGGTGGTGGAGGGGGCCGTTACGGATCATCCCGCGGCCGCGGTGGCCGTGGTGGCGGAGGTGGAGGTAAGCTTTACGCTGAAACCCCTAGGTAGTTAAATTCCTAACAATGATCTTGTCTGCAGGCTTCACCTCTTCTAACAGTGCACCTCTTGGACGCAGCCGGTTCTAGTGCTTTCACTCGACATAAATAACTACCGATAGGCCTAGATTTCTTACACAGAATACTTGGGGTTTCATAGATTGGTTTGCTTCGCTCACATAAAATCAGGGGTCACGCTTCAGTATGCTATAGCTTTTTTCATTTTATTTTTTTCGCGCTTTTCATACAGTATTATCCATTACTTTTTATCGTCTTTCCTTATTGCTATTACTTTTTCCGAAATTTTCTGAAAACCGTGGTCCGGACCGCCTGCGGTGAGTAACAAGGTTACCAGTTGCAGTCGAATTGATTTTATGGGGGTTATGGGATTGCGGGAGATTCAATTTTCAGCAGCTTGGTCGCCTTACGTTACATAGTAATAAATTTGGACGGATTTCTTCCCAGGGTTTTGTTTTTTTCTCCTGAGTGATGGCTATATTCCTGATGCTTGGGTGGGAAATTGAATTGGCGGTGTAACATGAGGACTTTAACCGCGGTGTAGAATACCCTTACAGCATGGCTATTTCTATGCTCAAGTTAATGGGAGACCGCCGGTACTTGCCAAGTTGGAGAGGGGAGGAGTCTTATTCTGGGGCTCAAGTTATGAGAAAGAAAAAAATGCTTCGGGGATGATCGATTGGGGGACCTCCAGATACGGGGAGCGAGCGAGAGTCCCCGATATGTAGGATTTTCATGTCTCGGAAATCAAGGGTCGTACCAGCACAGTACGAGTATCGTACAGCTGGATCTGAATAACTTATTTTTATTTATTTTTCTCCTCACCCAATTTTCATCCCACTTCTCCCTCCTCACGTTTATAATTCGGGATTCTCCGAGCAAGGGCCAAAAATTGAGCCAAACAGAGAAAGCAGCATCTTGTTTCGGAGCAGCGGGAAGGAACCGCAATAGCCAAGGTTGAGCTAAAGTGGGTACGTCGATTGGCCGACGGAGAGAGTGGAGGAAGGAAAGACGCACTGCGTATAAACAAAGGGTTACCGGCACGGTAGTCTTCGATTGATCAAGGAACGCGATAGTCCGTATGAGGGGGAGGACTCAAGTCACAGAGATACCAGTGGTCGGGCTATCAGCACATACTGAATTGGTGTAACTTGCGCAGTCCACATGCTACAGGGCTCGATACAGTCTCGTAGAACTTGTACCCGTACATTGTTCAAGTATCTCTATGGAACGCGCAGGACACATTCCAAAAAAGACGGAAATTTGAGACCAGACGGTCACATACGCATATGCCACAGTGTCTACTGTATCGTGCCAGTACCTATCGTACTGGGAGGGAGTATTGACTTTACGGTACGGGGTCGCAGTTAGAATGCATACATAGACTGGATAGCCGGGTAGACAGCGGGTTGGGTAGGGTTGCGAGTCGACCGCAGCAATGAGAAAAAAAGGAAGGAACATAGCATGTTACAGGAATATGCACCGCTTTGACACAAGTGGAGTGCGGGTTCAGACTGTACTGTACCATATCCCAATGCACAGCATCATGGACCGGCATACAGGCATATAGGCAGAGGACACCCCCGTCCGCACATTACCGCAGTGCAGCTGCCGGACCGCAGAGCACCGTAGTTGAACAATTATAGGCTTTTCGCAGAGAGCAAGTATGATACGGTACGAGTGCTGGTACAAGTGTGTACAAGTACAGTACTGCACGATACGTGCCATACCCAGGGAATATCTGCTCACCTGCGCTACCAACTTCCACCCACATTCTGATACAAGGGTAGGGATTCATTAACCGGAACTAACAAGGATAAATTTAACTAGTTATCCCCAGATAACTGTTCCATAACTCCTCTTTTCTTTTTCCTTTTTTCTTCCCCTTCCTTTCCTTTTCTTATCTTTTCTTCTTTTCTCTCAGCCACGCATATCTCACGACTTCTATGATATCGCACTAGTTGGTCCCCGGAAGACCTTACGTTACTGCACCACATCATCTAGATACAGTATACAAAGAACCGAAGAAAGGAGCAAGAAGCACGGGGCACGGAGTATGGGACAGCAGGAAAAAAAGAAAAAGAAAAAGCACCACCTATCATACCGCGGTGTTACCATTGCAGTGGAAGGGAGGGTACTGCACAGTACGGATATCGTCAAACATCAACCATCAATCGATATGGTGCGCACTGTACGGGCAGGTACTAGTACTGTACTGTGCACCCGAGCTGCGAGGCAAGCAGACCTACCCGCCCAAGTGCTCTATCCTATTCGACAGTTAGTAGCGGTAAGTATCGTTCATACGTACCCTATCATACCATACCTTACATACAGGCACTGACACGTACAAAGCGGTTGACATCGCATCGCGAGCCCTTTCTTCCTTTCCCTCCCTCCTTCCTTCCGTCGCTGCTGCCTTCTTCTTGGGCCTGCCTCCGGGAGTGAAGCGGCAGTATTGAGACAATTAGGTGTCCATTCATTGTCTTCCTCCCTTACTTTCATTATTTCACTCTTTCATCCTTTCGTTATTTCCTTTCATCCTTTCATCCTTTCATCCTCCCACGACATCCTCTTCTGACGAGGTGAGGTCCCTTCTAATAATAATTACCGTGTCTTGGTATTTTTATTTCTTATTCCATCTTTTCAGCCTCGCTTTCTTTCTTTCCGGGTTTTACTTTTGATCATTGCTTCTTTTCTTAGCGGGATCAATTCATTCTGTGAGGCGTAGGCAAGAGTCGCAGACGTGGCGGGCATTTTCTTTTCTTTTTTTCTTTTCTTTTTGTTTGGCGAACTTCTTTGGTGTGGTCTTCGCACGGTATGCTATATCATAGGAGTATGATACCGTATGATGGAGAAGGAGAAGGCCAGATGATGAGACTTTCCACGCTTCTTGTAAACGTTATTCCACCGGTGCAATTCCCGAATCCGGGAAGCCGTAGGGCCCGTCCACAGCTTCCCTTTTCCCCTTCCCACCTTTCCTCTCCCGCTGGATCTCTTTTTTAAAATAATAAATAATAGTATTTATGTTGGTTTGCGGATACGATGAATGACGATGATGATGATGCGGTACATGGTATCAAAAGGGAAAAAAAGGCGGCGGCGACTGGTGCTGATGATACGTAGGGATTGGATAATCTTCGGGAATCGATAGCATGTCCATGACCGCAATCGTGTGCACTCATTCGTATATATCATGCCGAGTGCGTGAGTATCAGAGGGATACGACACGACGGAATACGAACACGGTAATGATAAGGAGTGATTCCTATGATACCGTCCTATACGGAGCGAAGGTTGGAGATGTCGATATTCGAATCTCCACGCCTATTGCATCCATCACTTCCCCTCCTCCTCCGGTCAAGGTGATACCGCACATTGACGAACTTTCTTTCTTCCTTTCTTTATCTCTTTCCTTCTATCCATTCATTCATCTTACTCCAGCGTCACGCACAACAACCGCTTGTATTCTGTTACCCAGCCCAGATACCGCACAACCCACAAAAATGCAATTCCACACTCTCCACGGGTCCACCACCACCACCACCACCACACAGCAACACACAAACATTAATTGCGCCCCGTGCGATGCCTGTATATACTTTCCAGCTAAATCCCCCCCCCCCCTCCTCGTCCCCTCCCCTCATTTGTGTCCTTGCAAATTATTTTATTTTATCTTATTTTGTTTCCACAATTATATTTATATATTTTATACTTTCCACGGACTGCCTTCGCCTTTTTTTTTCTTTTATCCCCATTCCCATGACACACGGCGTCATACTGTGTCAAAAGAAATATCGGCAATGAGACCGGATCTCGGAATTGGGAAGGGCGAACATCCCAAAAGAGACAGGTGTAGCCTCCGACCCGCCGTTGGCGGAGGAAGCTGGATGGATAAATTTCGCAACTGTGGCTTGACCGCTCGGTGACTTTTTTTTCCTTTCTTTTTTCACTCCTCTTGTTTTTTTTTTTCGTTTTTTTTTCCTTCTCTTTCACTTTTCCTGTACTCGAGTAACTGATCTCCGCCGCCGCCCCCGCTCATCACACTTTTTTTCTATTTTGTTTCCGGGTTCGTGACATTGTCCCCCCCCCCCCCCTTTTTTTGATTAGAATCTGTCTTGTTTCGTATTTCATAGGGTACCACGGAGGTGGTGAAGAGATATATCATATAATACCGGTATGCTACAGGACCTAAGCTTTACAAGTAGGTAGGGTAAGGGGAAGAAAGAAAGAAAAGATGAAAGACAGAAGAACGAAATGACCTGGTAATAATAATAAAAATCTGAAGTGGTGGTTCTCGGCGCCTCTTGTTTCTGGAGTTTGGAGAGGGAAGGTCCCTCTCTGGTGGGAATCCCCACTTCTGGTAATTCTAGCGGCATTCTAGCCGCCCAAACAACCATGCCATGAATCGGGCCATCACCGCGTAACGCAATCAAAGCCATTCCCAGCCCCCTCTCCACTTCCATCTGTCACTTGTTCCATCATTCACCAGCACCAGGACCACACCTTCCCCCCCCCACCCTTCAGCCCCTCCTCCTGCACCACCACCACCATGGTCCACCCAGCACCCAAGCAAGCAAGCACCAACGAAGCCAATTCCCACACCGCACACACACAATAACAACCCTACCTCACCTCCTGTACCACCAGTACGGCAGTAAACTATGCTGTACGAGTACTCGTACTGCACAGTACCATAGCCTACCGTATTATTATTATTATTTTCGCAAAAGTCGGATTGGAGCTTTAAAACCCAACCGAGCCAACCGGAGGGCAAGACCTGTGTGTCGCAAAAGTACAACCAGGCAAGAAGCCTCCTTAGGGTTGATCCGGAATTTTTCACATAATAATAATATTATCATAGTATTACGAAGAAAGTGATAATTGCCGTACTGGTGACCCAAAGTATTCGTACATGTACCCTTACCCTTACCCATCCATTCTTTCTTTCTTCTCCCTCACCCTTGCACAAGAAATTGCTTCGCGAATCCTTCTTCGCATCCCGACTGAACCTCTCTGAAACGTGACAATGAACATCCTCTTATTATTCTTTTTCCTTTTCCTTTTCTTTTCCAAATTAAAAAAAAAAAAGGCGGGGGGCTAGGTGGGTGGGTGGGAGAAGGACACAAGAAGGTTTACGATACAGTACTTGCAGTTGGTGCTTGTAGGCAAAAATGCAGCCGACGCCTTGTGGAATATTCAATGGAATGTTTCTGCCCTGTTCTGTCTGCCTGCTTTTGCACTGCCTGTTCCTAGGTTTGGTTGTTATTTATTATTATTATTATTATTTTTCCCCATATTACTGGTGTCTTGAGAACAACAACTGTGATAGTGTAGCGGTCCAAGTGCTTGCGCCGTAATAGTAGTAGCCACGATCGACAAACTCTCGAATAAAGCAAAGGAAAGCTGCTCACCCCCCCCGCACGCACACACACGCACACGCACACACACACATTCCCCTCATTGTCCAAAGCCACGGTTCCGGGACAAACTCGTTCACCTGTTTGTTTGTTTTTTCTTTTTATTTATTTGCATCTCTTTCGAACACTTCCCTGTCGCTCGCACACACTTTCATCATAACACCTCCGCAGTTCCGGCCATAGGTTAGGTTACATGGGTTAGGCTTGTTCTACCGGTACCTAACTTACCGACAGCTACTTGCGAAACGCACAACACCAACACAAGACAACCAGTCGAAGCTTTTTTGCTTTGCTAGTAAACTTACAGTTCCACCTAGCTATAATGAGCCCCTTCATAGTGAATCCCCGGTTATAAGGAACAGTACCTCGCAGCCACACTAATGAATTTACTGCATAGGACAGTTTGCTATAGTGAACCCCCCATAGTAAAAATTAGCGAGCAAGACCTTGGGGTATTGATTCTTGGCGTTAATTATAGCCAGGTGCGACCGTATGTACTAGTACTCGAGTACCGTAGTGTCAGAAATGTTCAATTCGCTACCAATTGAGTTGACCCGGTACTCGTAGTTAGTGCCAGTAAGTTACAAGGGTAGGCAGGGACCCATTAACCGGAACCGACAGGGCTGTCTTTTTGCTGGGTAACCTCATATAACTGTCCCATAATTTCTTCCCGGGCCTTGTATCCATGAGTGTTTACCAGTACTCTACTCGTACTCTACTCTTCTTTTCTTTTTCTTTTCTTTTTCCCTCATTTTTCTTTTTCCATGATTCAATTTATGTTTGTGCGTTCGAATATTCATCGTGGGCGTGATGCTTGCTGCGTTGCATTTAGACTGGGTTTTGGGATGGCGGTGCTGGTGGTGCGTGCACAGGCGTTTCTTTATTTATTTTTTCCTTTTTATACCCCTTTCTTCAACTATTCTTTCAAACATCGTGAATAATGATTTGCTTCTTTTTTGGCTGCGGTGATGGGTGCGGTGATGGTACTGTATTGTACTCGAGTACAGCACGTACGTGCCACTCGGAGGCGAGGTGAACGGTGGCGGCTACCGTTAATCCAAGTCTCCCCCCCTTTTTCCCACCTCACTCCTCATCGATTCATTGATTGATCCATTTACCTGGTGCGTTCCCCGAGCTTGCACGTGCTCTCCAGACGTGCCATGTCTTGGCCATGCCCATGACATGTCCAGTCGAGAGAGCGTGTGAGAGTGAAAGAGACGTGATGGCCGTCCTCGAATATGTGGGAACGAATGAAATGATTCTCAGTTGCCTGCCCATCGTCCCTGTTCTCACATGTTGTATACACACCATAATCAAGTAATCAATCGACACCCGTCCACCGTTCAGTTCAGCAGCACCACCACTACTGCCGCCACCGCTCTTCTATCCTCGCATCGCGCTTCTTGAATAGGGAGTTTTGAACTGTACTCGTACATACAGCACAAACAGCGGAATACCGGTACCGGCACCGTATGCTTGTGTGTAGGTGAGAGAATTTTCTCTGATTGCTATATCTGAATTTTCCGTTATTTATCTATTAATTTTATCCCCGGTGCTTTTGCCTCCCTTCTCACTGTGATACCGGTGTGAGGTGTCCGATTTGTTCTCCGGGTTGACGTGTGGTGGGTGTGGATGTGATGTGAATGCGGTGTACGAGTATGGATGAGTAGGTAGGTACGGGTATCGTTGGTGGTTGGATGGATGGATGAATAAATGAAGAAAGGAAGAGGGAGGAAGGGAGGAAGGGAGGAGGGGCAATGGCGGAGCCTAAAAATGGTGATATATATATATAGCGTATGCTTGTTTTGTCGTCACACTGCCAAGTAGGAGTCGGACACCTCAGGCGTCAATTCCCATACTCGAGTACAAAGTGCTCAACTTTGGCTTGGCCACACTAGCATCGTCACCTGCTGGACGGACCAGTATAGGGTTTCCATGTCTGCGATATCCATGATAGATATTATGAATGAATAATGAGTGACGGGGGGGTAGCAGCGATCATGGAGTCCCTAAACGACAAACGCTTCCAATTGGGGAGCAAAGCAGTATCATCATCATCATACCACGCCGGAGCACGGAGCTGATATGGCACAGGAATGGAAGCCGCCGATGGAAACTCTGGCATGAAGAAAGGGCCTTGTCACCGCATGGCACGGGAATCGATGCAAAGAGCTATGATGCCATTACAGGGGCTTTTCGCTAATAAGTTATACAATGATAATGGTGCAGTTATGTCTCATGGGTTTCCGGATGGTCTCTGGCAAGAGCGACAAAAAAGAACATACTTGTACCTCCCTCTTTCCATACTAAGAAATACAGTTGCACCTCGTTATAAGGAACGCCAGGGTTTCAGGGTTTTTCGTTTCTTATCACGAGGCTTGGAAGAAATTCCTTCTAGTTACTATATTCTGGTTCATGGGCTAACATATATATTTGTATCGCTGCTTTGGGGGGGTTTGCCTTTTCGGGTGGGCGTGGCCATTGCTTAGTACCTTCTCTTGCTCCAATAAGGTTAGGCTATAGAAAGATTTAGATTATTAGTCTTTGCACATATTCCCCTTTATTTTATTTACCAACAGTGGTCCCTCTCGTTTCCGCCTTGATTGCTTGTCATAGAAGAGAATGTTTAGCTGGCTTCTTACCAGAGGGACTGGAGGAAGAACATTAGATAGGGTTGGGATGCTCCTCTTTATCAATTGTACTGAGTGGTGCTTTGGGCCTTTCCGCCGTAACATAGGTTGTATGTAGGAGATGAGCCTTGGCCTTATATAAATCTATCCATTGATTTAAATATCTCTGAACACTTCTTATTCTTTTTATATTCTCACCTACCTACCGGTGCATTGCCCTGGCTTGGGTTTGCCAAGCCTTTATGTTCCGGGACTTTTCCATCGCAACTGAGCAGGGTGTTTCTCGAAATGAGTGAGTGAGGGAGCGAGCGAACGAGAGTGTATGAGTGAGACCAGCGATGAGGAAATAATAATTTCTAATGGGTCGATGGGGTTGTCTTTTTTTTTTTTTTTTTTTTTTTTTTTGTGCTGCTGGTGATGGGGTGGTGGTGTGTGCAGTGAGCAAGGTCCATTACCCAGGGAATTATTGTGGAAGCCGGATTATTATTACCACTGCATTATCGTCCATCTAACGTTCAAATGTCGATTTCTAGAATATTTGCTGGTTTTTGTGATAGACTTTCCATTCCTATGACCACTTCAGCCGTGCAATGCAAGCTGCGGCGATTCTTCATACCCATCCAGCGTCCACCCATCCTCTAAGGTTTAGGTAACCGATGATGATTGATTATTTATGACTATTGTTTGCATTAAATGTATTTATATCCTGTGATGATATTTTCTTCTTTCCTTTTCTCTATCTCACGCTCTCCTTTACCCTACGAAAAATCTACTTTGAGAGTGAACCTTAATTCTCCACGCCTCCACCGTGTCCTTTTTTTCTTTTCTTTCTCTTCTCTTCTCCATTCTCTCTACCGCTCCCCTCCTTTCTTTCCCTATTTTGCCGTACTGTATTTCCTTTTCAGACAGCGCGACGCAGCTCCTGCTTTCCTCTGCTTGCCATCGTCGTCATCTCACAATCGAGTTGGGAAGTGGTTAACTGCAGGCAACCAAGCCAGACCGGGCCTGTTACCCACCACCCACATATGTTACCCACATCACACAACGTGCAACCCTTGCCTTCTCACTGGCCATGCTGGTGTCTGCTTTGGCCAATGGGTCCTTCCCAGCCTGCGTATGTCGCCTATGTTAAACTGTTCGAGTAGGAGTTCATCCTCATAATCTGCTGAGTGTGACTATCGCGCACCGCACAGTGTCATGTTCTTGAGGACACCACGGAATTATTTAATTCAAGTTCGATATCACCATATCACGTGTGATATGTAATGGGGCCGTGCTTTTCACTCTTTTTTTTTCTTTTTTTCTTTTCTTTTCCTTTCTTTCTTTCTTTTTTTTTTCTTTTCTCCTTCCCTTCCTTCCCCCTTCCTCTTTCTCTCTCCCTCTCACGCACACACTCTCTTCGGTAATCGGAAATGCCTGGTTGTGTACCGTTAGGGGTTGGGAAGGGGGAGGCGGGGGTTAACTACCAGATTCTCGATTTTCACATTTATTACCGATTATCCCGGATTGAATGCCTTTTGTGCCGTTAGACCAGGCTTTCTGGGGGAATTATCATCACCAGGAATATTCTTTTCTGTTGCTGTTCGTTACCGACAAATGCTCCTGGGGGCGCGTTTTCATGTGCTCCAAGTGTTTGGAAATTGTGCTAGTGAATAATGTACTGGCATCTTGCATTTGGTTCCTGAGATTGAAGCTTATCCTCACTACAATTGACACCATGGGTTCGAAGCTTTTGTCAAATGCATCCACGATTCCATTTGTAGTCTTGTCCGGAATAGTCACTCGCTCTGAACTTCCTTGACTGGTATTTTTTTTTGCCAGCTGTACCCACTGTGCCTTCTCCGCTCTGAGTGGTGTATCGCTGATTAATTCTTGTGGGCATCAAATCGCAGTCCTACGGTATGGCTTTATCCCCCTCCACCACCGTATGTATTTATCTTTGCTTGCCTCATCCACCGTCAAGAAGGAGAGACCCATTGCTCATCCCTAGCACCTCCCTGTTTGAACACTGTGATTTGATCCATCCTTCCTGATGAGGTTTACAGCAATAATATTGTAATATTTTGCTTTTTTTTTTTTGGGGGGGGGGGGGGGGGGGGGGGGGGGGGGGGGGGGGGGGGGGT